>OGFD01001489.1_pt1 | contig 11081 bp, 9 predicted proteins | sample 1570851 | NCBI WGS metagenome assembly OGFD01 (sample SAMEA2582077, study PRJEB24529) | metagenome | biome: Human gut stool | place: China | collected 2011
CATGGGCGGAAATCTGCCCGTCAAAACCGATATGCGTTCGACTCTCGTCAGCTTACGCCTGTGTGAAATGAAATGAAAAAACAGACCCGAGGCGGCAGAAATGACGCGCCCCGGGTCTGCTTTTAACTTTTTGCTCCATATTCAAAACGAAGAAATATTGCGTATTTGCGTAATTGATCGCTGCGCCGGAGACCCGGCGCAGCTTGTTTTTTGCCGATTTGGAACTATATCTTCATGCAGACGTCCCATGCGCGCCAGATGACCGTGCGCAGGTTGCCGATGGCAACGCAGTCGCCGACGCGGTAGGCCTTCTTGTTGTCCTTGCCGCCGACGGGGGTGGGAACAAAGCCGATGCCGTTTACAACGCTGTCGCACTCGACGAAGGTGGTCTCGCCGGTCTCGACATTTTTAACGGTGCAGCCCTTGTCCGTTATCTCGGTAACGGTCGAGTGCAGGTAAACGGGAACCTTGTGGTATTCCATAGCGTCGCGCAGGAACGAGGTGTTTGCAAGGCAGGTCGCCTGAGCGGCAACGAGGTCGCCGGCGTATTCGACGATTATCGGGTGCTTGCCGAAGTTGAGCAGCATATCGTAAGCCGCCTCGCAGGAGGACTGGCCGCCGCCGATGAACAGGACCTTATCGCCGACATCGACCTTGTCCTTGAGCACCTGGGTGAAGGTGAGCGCCTTGTCAAAGCCCTTGATGCTGGGCATCATGCGCGGGACCGAGCCGCTTGCAACGATGATATCGTCATAGCCGCGCAGCACGCCGAGGTCGTTGATTTCGGTGTTGAAGCGCACGTCGATGCCCTGCTTTTCGATCTCGTTTTTATACCAGCGGATAAGCTCCTTGTCGTTTTCCTTGAAGGTCATTGCCGATGCCGTGAGGAACAGGCCGCCAAGCTCGTCGGTCTTTTCAAAGATGGTGGGGATGTGGCCGCGCTGCTTGAGCACGAGGGCGCACTCCATGCCGCCGATGCCGCCGCCGATTATTGCGACCTTCTTGGGGTTCTTGGTGGGCACGATCTTGTAGCGCGTGTGCTGCATGGTGGTCGGGTTCAGCGCGCAGCGCGCAAGATGCATCGAGTCGTTGAAGTGCTGAACGTTCGGGGTGCCTGCGAATTTGGCCATGTTGAAGCAGCCGTTGTGACAGCGGATGCAGGGCTTTATCTCGTCCTCATGGCCTTCCTTGATCTTGTGGATCCAGTCGTGGTCAACAAGGTTCTGGCGCGCGATCGCGACAGCGTCGAGCTTTCCGGCCTCGATCTCCTCGGCGGCCTTCACGGGATCCATGCGGCCTGCGCACACGACGGGCTTGTCGGTGAATTTCTTTATATGTTCAACATACTCAAGGTTGCAGTTGTCGGGCATATACTGAGGCGGATGTGCCCAGTACCATGCGTCGTAGGTGCCGTTGTCGCAGTTGAACATGTCATAGCCTGCGTCGGCAAGATATTTTATGGCCTTTTCGGACTCTTCCATGTCGCGTCCGAACTCCTTGAAGTCCTTCTCGTAAGGCATGGCGCCCTTGCCCCAGTCCTTGGTCTTGGAAACAACGGAGTAGCGCAGGGAAACGGGGAAATCATCGCCGCAGGCGGCCTTTATCGCCTGAACGATCTCGACCGGGAAGCGGAAGCGATTCTCAAAGCTGCCGCCGTACTCGTCGGTGCGGTAGTTCATGTTTGAAATGGTGAACTGGTCGAGCAGATAGCCCTCGTGAACGGCGTGGATCTCAACGCCGTCAACGCCTGCGTCCATGAGCTTCTTCGAGGTCTTTGCAAATGCCTCGACCTGATCGTGGATCTCCTTGATGGTCATGGGGCGGGATTTGATCTCGTCATACCAGCGGTTCGGCGTTGCGGAAGCGGAAGCGGTTATGTAGTCAAGGTCGGCTACCGGGCTTGCGAGCTTGCCGAGAATGGGGTGCTTGAGCAGAGCTACCATGGGCTTTGTTATAGCCATCGAGCGGCCCATGCCTGCTGCCAGCTGGATAAAGAGCTTGGAGCCGGTCTTGTGGAACTCGACCATGTACTCCTTAAGGTCTTTGAACATCTTGTTGTTCTGATACAGCCAGCGGCCGCCGATGGGATCCTTGATGCACTGCATGCCGGGCAGGATAAGGCCGACGCCGTCCTGCGCGCGGTTGAGCAGGAAGTATGCCGCTTCCTTGTCGAGGTGGCTCGGCTCCATCCAGCCGAACAGGGACGTTCCGCCCATAGAGCACTGAACTATTCTGTTCGGTATCTCGACATTGCCGATCTTCCAGGGTGTAAATAGAGCGTTGTACTTGGAATTCATGTTTTTCCCCTTCCGTTTTTATGTTTTTTTTATTTAATGGTCGGTGCACCGCACCGACAGGTCTGCAATTATGCTATATTTCGACATTTTTTGCGGCGAATGCCCGTGTGAACATTTCGCACATCGCGTACAGCCTTTCGCGCGCATCAAGCTCGCTCACGCTCGGCACGCCTACCGTGAGGCGCTGCATAAGCCCGAGAATGGAGTCATATGCGTTGTAATAAAGCTGCTTTATGTTCGCTTCGGGATTTACCGTACCGTCGGAAAGTCCGCGCACGATCGCCTGCGAGAGCGGGCCGGTGTACTCCTCGAATTTATCGGGAGGGCGGTTTATGACCCTGTCGTTTTTTCCGGCGTTAAAGAGCGCGACCTCGGCGTCGAGCGAAAAACGGATGCCCTCCGGGTCGATGAAGAGTATATTGGCGTAGCTTTTAAGTATTATGGATATCTGCTCGATGCCGCTTAAATGCTCATAGTCGTGCGTGTCGAGTTCCCAAGCTATGTATTCCTTGGCGCGCTCCCAGTAGCAGAAGGCAGCGGAAATAACAATGTCGCTTTTTGTCGGAAAATAGCGGTAAACGGAGCGCTCGGTAAGTCCTGCGGTCTTTGCGATCTCCGAGACCTTTGTATTTGTGATGCCGTTTTTAATAAAGCATACAAGTGCTTTTTCCGTAACGGTCCGGATATTCTGTGTTTTCAGTTCATCCAGGGACATACTTACCTCTCGTCAGTTTAAATGTCATACCGACTGACATGTATATTATACACCTTTTTTAACGATTGGCAACAGTAAATAATTATTTTATTCACAGAGATTTTACTCTTTGGGGAGAATTAACTTGACTGCGCCGAGGCAATACTCTATAATGTGACCATAAGGTTGTTAAATTAATAACCAATTCTATTTTAAAACAAGGAGGCAATTAAATGGATCGCAAAATCAGAGTAGTACAGTACGGTGCAGGCAAAATGAGCCGTTATCTTATGCGTTACGTCCTTGAGCACGGTGGGGAGCTTGTCGGCGCGTTCTGCCGCAACAAAAATCACATCGGCAAAGATGTCTCCGAAATAATCGGCGACGGCTTCCCCCATGTCGGAGTCGCGGTCGAAAACTCTGCCGATACCGACAGACGCATGGGCGAGCTCAAGCCCGATGTGTGCATAATCGCAACGCGCAGCACGGTGGCGGAGCTTGAAGATATCTTCACTATCTGCGCAAAACACGGCGTTAACGCCATAACCACATGCGAGGAAGCGCTGTATCCGTGGAATTCCTCTCCTGCAATAACCGAAAAGCTCGATAAGCTGGCAAAAGAGGGCGGCTGTACCCTCACCGGCGTCGGCTACTGCGACCTGTACTGGGGCACGATGGTAACAAACCTCGCCGGCTCCTCGCATAAGATCACCAAGATCGAGGGCAGCAGCTGGTATAATGTCGAGGACTACGGCATAGCTCTTGCAGAGGGGCACGGCGCAGGCCTGAGCATCGATGAGTTCAATAAAACCATCGGCTGCTACAACGAAACTCCCTCCGATGAGATGAAGGAGCTTGTCGAAAGCGGCAAATACGTTCCGTCGTATATGTGGAACCAGAACGGATGGCTGTGCAGCAAGATGGATCTGCACATCACCTCACAGACGCAGAAGTGCATCCCCTGCGTTGACTCTGTCGATCTCAAATCCGAAACGCTCGGAATGGTCGTCAAGGCCGGCGATGCTACGGGTATGCGCGCCATCGTTACGACAGAGACCGAGGAGGGCATCACCCTCGTCACCGAGTGCGTCGGCAAGATATTCAATCCCGATGAGTTCGACAAAAACGTGTGGACGCTTTACGGCGAGCCGGACACGACCTGCATCGTCAATAAGCCTGCGACCGTCGAGCTTACCTGCGCAACGCTCGTAAACCGCATTCCGCAGCTGATCGACGCCCCTGCCGGCTACGTCACGACCGATAAATTCCCCTATAACGAGTATATGGTCCACCCGATGAACCGCTACGTTAAAACAAAGTAATTCGCATCGCATATAGCAAAAACCGCCCGATCGGGGCGGTTTTTTGCTGTTACTCCTTTGCATGCGCTTTTTCGTATATCTTCTGGATGTCGGGCGGAAGCTTATCGGGCAGCATTTTGTTTATCTCGTCCTCGCTGCCGTCGGCCATGGCCTTTTCGTAGTACCAGCACTTGAATTAAAACCACGGCGTATGCGAAAATTATCGCCGCAGCGACGATGAGAACAGTCCTCAGCTTCCTGCTTTTCATGTGGAGGAGCACCTCCTTATATTGCTGTATTTTATTTTACAAAAAAAGAAACCATTGTCAATGCTTTTCGGCCGCCAATCTTTGCTTGGCTTTAAATTCTTTTTACAAAAGGCTGCTTTCGGATTTGATAAAAGGGGCATAATCTAAGGATGTACCCGGAAATCAAACGAAAAAGAAAGGAGCTTTTTGAATGAAAAAGCTTATAAGTTTAGTTCTCGCGGCGCTCATGGCGCTTACTCTGTTTGCCGCATGCGGAAAAAGCGACACCGGCGGCACAACCGATAACAAAGACAACGCCGAAGTGACCGGCACTGTCAGCACCGACGGCTCGACCTCGATGGAAAAGGTCATCATGTCCCTCGGCGAGGCTTTCCAGGCCGACAACAAGGGTATCACCGTAGGCTACAACCCCACCGGCTCCGGCTCCGGCATCACCGCAGTCAGCGAAGGCCGCTGCGATATCGGCCTTGCATCCCGTGCGCTGAAGGACGACGAGAAGGCTTCCGGCCTGAAAGAGATCGTCCTCGCACTCGACGGCATCGCGATCATAGTTAACCCCGAAAACAAGGTCTCCGACCTGAGCATCGAGCAGATAGCCAAGATCTACACCGGCGAGATCACCAACTGGAAGGACGTCGGCGGCGACGACGCAGAGATCGTTCTCGTCGGCCGCGAGGCAGGCTCCGGCACGCGCGACGGCTTTGAGAGCATCACCGACACCAAGGACGCATGCAAGTACCGTCAGGAACTGACCAGCACCGGCGACGTGATCACCACCGTTGCAGGCAACCCCAACGCGATCGGCTACGCTTCCCTGGCATCCGTTAAGGACACCGTCAAGGCACTCTCCGTCGGCGGAGTCGCTCCCACCGAGGCCACCGTTTCCGACGGCAGCTACGCAGTGCAGCGCCCCTTCGTTCTGGTGACCAAGGACGGCGCCGAGCTTTCCGCAGCAGCTCAGAAGTTCTTTGACTACGCAACCGGCGCAGCGGCAGCAGACGTTATCTCCGCAGCAGGCGCAGTCCCTGTGTCCAAGTAATTAATTAAGCCGACGAAAACCGGCAGCGGTTCGGTTTACGTCGGCTTATTTTTTGTATGTGTAGGATGTTGTTCATATGAAACTAAAAACGAAAAATCTCATTGAAAATATAGTCCACGGCATATTCCTTGTCCTCGGGCTTGTGACGGTGGCGAGCGTTTTGCTGATAACGGTCTACCTCATCGTTTCGGGCATTCCGGCGATAAAGGAGATCGGCCTTCCTGACTTCCTGCTGGGCAAAAAGTGGGCCTCGACCGCCGCCGAGCCGAGCTACGGCATCCTGCCGTTTATCCTCACGAGCGTTTACGGCACCGCCGGAGCCATTGTCCTCGGCGTGCCGGTGGGATTTATGGCGGCGGTGTATCTTGCGAAAATGGCCGATAAGCGCGTGCGCGCCGTGGTCGTTGAGGCGGTGTCGCTGCTTGCAGGCATCCCCTCGGTCGTTTACGGCCTCGTGGGCATGATGGTGCTCGTTCCGGGCATACGCAAGGTGTTTAACGTTCCCGACGGCGCAAGCCTTCTGGCGGCGATGATCGTGCTTGCCATCATGATCCTGCCGTCGATAATCAAGGTCTCCATGACCTCGCTCGAGGCCGTTCCCAAGGAGTACGAGGATGCGTCGCTTGCCCTCGGCGCAACGCCGACGGAAACGTATTTCCGCGTGTCCGTTCCGGCGGCGAAAAGCGGCATTGCCGCGGCGGTCGTCCTCGGCGTGGGCCGTGCCATCGGCGAGGCGATGGCCGTTATGATGGTGTCCGGCAACGCGCCGAACATGCCGGAGCTTTTCCAGAGCGTAAGATTTCTCACAACGGCCGTTGCAAGCGAGATGAGCTATTCCTCGGGCCTCCAGCGTCAGGCGCTTTTCTCGATCGCGCTGGTGCTGTTTTTGTTTATCATGCTCATAAACGCAACGCTCAACTTCCTTTTGAAGAGGGATAAATCGAATGGATAATAAAAACGTAAAAGCAAAGCGCAGGGCCTATGAGCTTGTTATGCGCGGCCTTTCGGGGCTGTGCGCCCTTCTGACGTCGGCGCTGGTGCTGTTTTTAATAGCATATGTGCTCATTAGGGGCATTCCGAATATATCGTGGGAGTTTCTCTCGACAAAGCCGAGCTACCTCGCGGACTCCGTCGGCATTCTGCCGGATATACTCAACACGCTGTATATCGTCCTCGGAACGCTCGTGTGGGTGCTGCCGCTGGGCGTGGGCGCTGCGATATATCTCACGGAATATGCGAGCAACCACCGCATCGTCGGCGCTATCGAATACGCCGCCGAGACTCTCTCTGGCATTCCGAGCATCATCTACGGCCTTGTCGGCATGCTGTTTTTCTGCAATTTCCTCGGCTTGCAGACCTCTTTGCAGGCCGGCGCCATGACGCTTGTCATCATGAACCTGCCGACCGTTATGCGCACGACTCAGGAGAGCCTCAAAACCGTTCCGCAGAGCCTGCGCGAGGGCGCGTTCGGCCTCGGAGCCGGCAAGTGGCGCGTTATCCGCACCGTCGTTTTCCCCGGCTGCGTGGACGGCATAATTACAGGCTGCATCCTCGCCGTCGGCCGCATTCTGGGCGAATCGGCAGCGCTGCTGTTCACCGCCGGCTTTGCGCACAATATCTATAACATTTTCGTTGACGGCCTGTCCGGCGCGGGCGCTACGCTCACCGTTTCGCTGTATGTCTACGCCAAGGAGCAGGGCGATTTCGACGTAGCCTTCGCCATTGCGGCGATACTCATGGCGCTGACTGTTATCATAAACCTTGTCGCAACGCTTGTCGGCAGATACTATCAGAAGAGGAGAAGCATATGAGCAGCATAATCAGCGTAAACGATCTGTGCCTGTGGTACGGCCAGACCCGGGCGCTTAAAAACATAAGCATGGAGATACCCGAAAAGAGCATAACCGCGCTCATCGGCCCCTCCGGCTGCGGCAAATCGACGTTTTTAAAAACGCTCGACCGCATGAACGACCTCGTGCCGGGCGTGAAGATCACCGGCGAGGTGAAGTATAAGGATAAGAATATCTACGCTCCGGGAACGGACGTAAACGAGCTCAGGCGCTGCATCGGCATGGTGTTCCAGAAGCCCAACCCCTTTCCCATGAGCATTTACGACAACGTCGCCTACGGGCCGCGCACGCACGGCGTGCGCAAAAAGTCCGAGCTTGACGAGATCGTCGAGCGCTCGCTTCAGGGCGCGGCGATCTGGGATGAGGTAAAGGACAGACTCAAAAAATCCGCCCTCGGTCTGTCGGGTGGTCAGCAGCAGAGACTGTGCATCGCGCGCGCACTTGCCGTCGAGCCGGACGTACTGCTCATGGACGAGCCGACCAGCGCCCTCGACCCCATCTCGACCTCGAAGATCGAGGAGCTTGCAACGGAGCTTAAGAAAAACTACACCATCGTTATCGTAACTCACAACATGCAGCAGGCGCTGCGCATCTCCGACAGCACCGCGTTTTTCCTGCTCGGCGAGCTTATTGAATACGACAACACCGAAAAGCTGTTCTCCGTGCCTTCGGATAAGCGCACCGAGGACTATATAACAGGGAGGTTCGGCTGATGAGAAGCAAATTCGATGCCCAGCTCAGGGAGCTTGGCGAAAAGCTCACGCTTATGGGCGCAATGTGCGAGGAGGCGATAGCAAACTCTGCAAAGGCGCTGCTCTCGGGCGATTCGGAGCTTGCAAAAAAGCTCGCGCCGCTTGATCTTGAGATCGACCGGTACGAGCGCGATATAGAAGCGCTGTGCCTGCGGCTTCTGCTCCAGCAGCAGCCCGTGGCGCGCGACCTGCGGCAGATATCGGCCGCGCTTAAAATGATAACCGACCTTGAGCGCATCGGCGATCAGGCAGGCGACATTGCCGAGATAATTCCGCATCTCGGCGGCAAGACCGGCAGCGAGTGCGCCGCCATGCGCCCCATGGCCGAGGCCGCCATCGGCATGGTCACCGACAGCATCGAGGCGTATAATAAGCGCGACCTTGCCCTTGCAAGAAGCGTCATCGAGCACGACGACGTGGTTGACGATTGCTTTTTGAGCATGAAAACCGCGCTTATCGAAATGATCCGCTCAGGCAGCGGCGACGCGGAGTACGCGCTGGATCTTCTGATGATAGCAAAATACTTCGAGCGCATCGGCGACCACGCAACAAACGTCGCCGAATGGGTCGAGTTCTCCGTCACCGGCATCCATAAATCGAGCGAAATATGAAAAAATCTCTCCCGGTCGGGAGAGAATTTTTTCATGCTTAAATCGTTCTTCACTTTGCCAGGTCGCGGCAAAGGAAGGTTACGACGTGTGCGCGTGTGCATGCGCCGTTTGGAACGAAGGTGCCGTTTCCGGTGCCGACGGTTACGCCGTTTTCGGCTGCCCAGAGTATTGCCGGAGCATACACCGAGCTTTCGGAAACATCGGAAAACGGATTTGCGATGCTCGACGAGGGGCAGTCCTCATAGCGCCACAGGAAGGTGACAAACTGAGCGCGCGTTACCGTTGCGTTCGGCGCGAACGTTGTTTCCGTTGTGCCCTTGACGATGCCGTTTTCATAGGCCCAGGCCGCTGCCTTTTCGTAGAAGCTGCCGGACTTTACGTCGGTAAACGGAGTGCTCATCGACTTAGGCTCCGGACTGCCGGCCGCGCGCCAGAGGAAGGTCACGACCTGCGCGCGGGTGCAGCTTGCGTCGGGCGCAAAGTGCGTAGAGTCAACGCCGTTTACGATACCGTTGTTATAGCCCCAGACTACGGCGTCGTAATAAAAGCTGCCGTTTACGATATCGACAAAGGGAACGCTTGCGGGCACATCGGGCGTGTTGGGCGTGCCGCCGTCGGCAGGGATGCTTGCGAGCATTGCAGCCATCTCGAAGAACTTGCCCTGGAGATACTTCGTGTTTGTGATCTGGCCGACCATGTTGATGTGATCGGTCCGTTCGATCTTCTCGATGTAGTTCCAAACGCCCTTCTCGGTGCCGTCCTTGAAGGTCATAACGCCGTTTTCGGTGCCGTAATTGAGGTCGCAGCGGTCGTTCGAGCCTTCATGCGGATACTGCGCCGAGCGAACGCTGACGATGCCGTCGTTTTCCCACCAGCTCTCGTCGATGGTGACGTGTCCGGCGGCGTAGTTTTTGTAGCTGCCCATGTAGGTCGCGCTCTTTTTCATGAGCGGATTTATGTTGCTGTAGGGCAGGTAGTGGTGCGGATAAACCGCGCTGCGGTAGGTGTCCGAGCAGGCGACGGAGAAGTAGTAGATATCATCCTGCGCTTTGGCGTAGGAGTTGAGCACCGCCGCGCCGTCCGGGGACAGGTCGTAAACGCTCAGATCCTTCACGTCGTCCTTCCACAGGTTGCTGTTTTCGACGCGGTGAATGTAGCTTTCGTAGCTCTCGCCCGGCTCACGGGTAAGACCCCACTGGTCGAGCTTGAAATCAAGGCCGAGGTTTTCCTCGTTTATGTTCATGCCCGTTGCTGCGGAAAGAGCGGCCACGAAGCGGTGAACGAGCGGCTCCTCCTCGTTGTAGACCTTACCGTCATACTGGCTGCCGTCGTGCGGCGTGCAGAGGGTGGTGATGCTCTCTATCCAGTGGCGGCAGGTGCCGGTGAAGAGCTTGCTGATGCTGCCGTCGGTCGTTGCGCGCAGCTCGTCGGCATCGCCGTTTTCAAGAAGCTGCGCGAGCATGCGTATCGTCTCGCCGCCCATGCTGTGGCCGACAAGGTGGATCTTCAGCGTGCTGTCGGCGTTGTTAAGCTCGGGCAGGACGCCCTTGAAGGTGCGGCCGTAGCGGCTGTGTCCGTTCTGCGCCGAGTGGTACTGGCCGTAGTCGACCGTGCCGCCGACGAGGTAGGCGTACAGCTCGCAGGCTCTGTCCCAGTTGCTCGCAACGGGGCCTATCGACGGGGTGTAGACCTCATAGCCTGCGTCGGTGAGCATCTGCTGAAGGCTGGAAAAGCCGCCCCAGTAGTTAAGGTTCGCGATCTCCGTTCCGCCCCAGCCGAACAGACCGTGGACGAGCACGATCGGGTAATCGTTGCCGTCGTCGGCTGACGTTGTGTCCGTGTCCGCAAATGCGAACGAGCCGAGGGACAGAAGCATTGCAATGACCAGAACCATTGCAAGCGTTTTTGCAAATTTCTTGTTCATATTGTCATTCCTCCATGCGTGCAGGATATCCTGCACTGTTCGTTGTTTGATTATGATGTTAGTCTGACGATCCGGGCAATTAAATAGGCAAATCGAGCCGCATGCCTGAAATCAGGACAGCGACCCGAAATTGTATAACAGTGATTTTAGTTACTAAAGCCAAAGAAAAACGCGAAAATTTCAGCTTGCCGTACAGATATCGTACAAAAAGCTTAAAACCGTCAGCTATATTCCGCTCCGCGCAGGAAAAGCATCATAAATGACATGCAGAACATAAAAAATCCGCTCCGAAAGGCCGGCTGACACAAGAAAACACACGCCAAAAAAGGCGGAGCAAGCACGAA
>OGFD01001498.1_pt1 | contig 10985 bp, 6 predicted proteins | sample 1570851 | NCBI WGS metagenome assembly OGFD01 (sample SAMEA2582077, study PRJEB24529) | metagenome | biome: Human gut stool | place: China | collected 2011
AGGAATTGTTTTTGCGTTGTTTCCGAATGCCGCAGGAAGGGGAGTTGTCCAAGCCCTATACCACGACGGATTTGTTCAATTATTTGCAGAAACATTATCCGGCGGCCATGCGTGGGGTGACTCCGAACCGGTTGGGCAGGATGATGGTTGCATTAGGGATACAGCGTGTTCATACCGAGTATGGCAATGTGTACCGGCTGGTGAAGCTGAAGGATTCTTCCGCGGCCTGAAGCTTTTTCCCGGTGTGATCTTTCAGCCGGAACGCCCTCCGGCAAAGGGTTTGCGGGAGGGATGAAGCTTTTGAAGGATTTTTCAGGGGGAATCGCATAAGGCGAAATAAATGAAAAAGATTGCTTAGCGATTTGTTTGTTCGACTTTTTTAGTGGTGGCGTTTTTATCTATAAAAACACGAGAAGTGACAGTTTACATATTTATTACATTGTTTCTTCTTGTGATTGTCTGGACACGAGATGCTCCAAGTATCATGCTGCTCCGGGAGATACTTTACAGTTGAAAGTTTTCTTCCAGTCGGACAGTATAGGGGTGTTTGTCCGTGAACTTTATATTTATGGCAACTTTCCCTCTTTGCCACTTAGTCTGACGGTGGAGGGCGATTGCATATAAGGCAAGCTCATAGCATATAAGAGAAAGAATTAACAGGATAATTTTGTTTTTATCGAAGGTTTATTGCTAACTTTGCTCTACCATCGTAATATGGATGAAAAGCACAACCGATATACAAATGAGCAAAATGCCTGGAAATTCTTTTAATGATATCTATACCTCTTATTATAAGAAGTCTTTTTTCTTTGCCAAATCATACGTTCATAATGATTTGGCGGCAGAAGATATTGCCTCCGAGGCATTAATAAAGTTGTGGGAAAAGTTGAAGGCCGAGCCTGTTGAAGAGAAATATATCTTACCGTTGTTACTGGCAATTTTGAAGAACAAGGCTTTGGACTATCTAAAGCACGAGGAGGTAAAACGCAGTGCTTTTGAAGTGATGGCCGACTGGCAACAACAGGAATTGTCTATCCGTATGTCTGCCTTGGAAGCGTGCAATCCTGATGAGATTTTTTCGGAAGAAGTGGAAAAAATCATCAGTGCTACTTTAAGTACCTTGTCGGAACAGACGCGACGGGCATTTATTTTGAGCCGTTTTGAAAATAAATCTAATAAAGAGATTGCCGAAGAGATGGAAATCTCTATAAAGGGGGTGGAATATCATATATCAAAAGCATTGAAAGTACTGCGGGTGACTTTAAAAGATTATCTTCCTTTATTTTATTTCTTCTTTTATTATTAAGCCTGACCGGATGGGGGATACGGATGTTTTTGAGGACAGAAATGATTTTTTTATATTTTTCTTCATTTTCTTTTAGGGTAATTTCTTCTTGAGTCGTTTCTAATAAAACAGCATAGAATATGAATCCTGAATTATTGCAAAAATATATAGCCGGAAATGCTACTGAAGCCGAAAAGCAGCGTGTGACCGAATGGATACAGGAAAATCCTGAGAACATGCGTGAATATATGGCACAACGGAAGTTGCATGACATGGCATTGTGGCGTACGGAACCTGTGGCGGAGGAGAATAGCCGGGAAAGGAAACATTTCTCGTTACGCGGAGTATGTATGGAAGCTGCCAAGATAGCAGCGGTATTGGCGATCGTCTTGTTGGGTACACATTATTGGACAGGAAAACATCAGGTACCGGAAGACAAAACATGGCAGTCTATTTATGTGCCGGCGGGCCAACGGGCGGAATTGATGTTGGCGGATGGTACGAAGGTTTGGTTGAACTCACGCAGTACCTTGACTTTCCCGGGAAGTTTCAAAGGGGATATCCGAAATGTGAAATTGGATGGTGAGGGTTACTTTGCGGTGACAAAGAATGTGGAACAGCCTTTTATTGTAGAGACGAACAAATGTAATGTGAAGGTGCTGGGTACAGAGTTCAATGTAATGGCTTATGCAGCGGATAGCGTATGGGAAACTTCTTTGTTGGAAGGTGCTGTCGAAATTTTAGTGCCCGGTTCGAATAACAGTGGAATGAGGCTGGAACCGAACATGATGGCCAGCTTGAAAGGCAACAGACTGGTAAAAGGACGCATCAAGGAGGCCGATTATTTTTTGTGGCGTGAGGGCTTGCTTTGTTTTAATGATATATCCGTACGTGATATGATAGAGAAACTGAAACTGTATTATGGGGTGGATATTGTGGTAAATAATACCCGGATTTTAAAGAACCGTTATACAGGTAAATTCCGCACGAAAGATGGGGTGGAACACGTACTGAAAGTTTTGAGACTCAATAATAAGTTTACTTATACAAAGGATGATGAGACGAATGTGATAACAATTAATTAACCCTTAAAAGAGAATATGCCTATGAAATAACACACATGGTCTAAAAAGGAAATGGGATAGTGCTGCAACACCATCCCATGGAAACGTCAATTACGTATTGACAATTTTTTTCTCAAATAATCTTAAGTTGAACCTAAAATTAGTAATGCAAATATATGAAAAATATTTTGTATCAGGAATCTATTGTAGAAATTAAACATTTATTCCGTATGATGAGAAACACACTCTTAGCCCTGTTTGTCTTTGCCGGAACAGCCTTTGCCACTGAGTCTTATTCTCAGACAATGAAGGTGACTGTTGTGGCGGATAACGTGTCAACAGGCAAGGTAATCAGTGAAATAGAAAAACAGACAGATTATCTGTTTGTGTATAATGTGAACGAGGTGAATCTGAAGCGCAATGTGAAGGTGAATGCGCAGAACAAATCTGTAGCCGAAGTGCTGAATAAGGTTTTTGAAGGTACTGATATTTATTATGCCATGGAGGGTAAGAATATCATGCTGATGAGCAAGGCGAAAGATGGGGAAGCTGTCCAACAGGGAAATAAAGTAACAGGTATTGTGAAAGATGCGAATGGCGAGCCGGTAATCGGTGCCAATGTAATGGTTAAAGGTCAGTCAATAGGTACGATAACAGATATAGATGGGCGGTTTGTGTTGGATGCCCCGAAAGAAGCCGTTTTACAGATTACGTATATCGGGTATGTTTCTCAAGAAGTGAAAGTTTCTGGAAATAAAGAACTTAATGTAGTATTGAAGGAAGATACAGAAACTCTTGATGAAGTGGTGGTTATAGGTTATGGTACAGCTAAGAAATCGGATTTAACGGGGGCTACAGCACAAATTAAGCCGGAAGCTTTAACTTCGTCTGTTGTGGGGAATGCATTGGAATCACTACAAGGTAAAGCTGCTGGAGTTGCCGTATTTAATGATAATAAGCCAGGTGCTTCACCTTCTATCCGTGTGCGTGGTAGTGGTTCTATTACAGCTAGTAATGAACCTCTGTATGTTGTAGATGGTTTCCCTTTAATGGACGGTAATATCAGTGATTTGAATCCTAGTGATATAGAATCCATGGAGATATTAAAGGATGCTTCTTCAACGGCCATTTATGGTTCGCGTGGTGCAAACGGTGTAGTTATGATTACTACTAAGAAAGGAAAAAGCGGTACAAAGAATCTTTCTGTTAATACTTCCGTTGGGGTTCAGATGCCGGGGCGTTTAGCAAATTTAATTTCTGGAGAGGATTTTATTAATTTTATGGATGCATGTACTTTGTAAAAGGGATTTAATATACCATTTTCAGGTATTCCTTCTACTTATACAACAGATACAAATTGGGAAAAAGAGATTTTAGAAAATTCATCTTTACTTCAAGATTATAGTATAACTTTTGATGGCAGTAGTAATAAAACTAATTATATGCTATCAACAGGCTTTTATAATCAAGAAGGTTTATTAAAAGCACAGAATTATCAGAAATACACTTTTCATGGAAACTTGCAACATAGTTTTAATAAGTGGTTGACAGTGGGTGCCAATACTCAATTTACCTATAGTATTCAAGATGTATTTGATAGTGCTTTAATTGATATTTATAGATATGGATGGCCTACTGAAAATGTGAAAAATGAAGATGATACATATAATATTTCTTCTATGCATAACACATATATTCTTTATCCATGGAATCCGGTTTTGGATATGAATGAAACAACTACCCAATTTACAACTAATCGTTTTTTGGGTACTCTGTTTGCAGAAATGCAATTGATGAAGGATCTTAAGTACCGTTTGAATTTAGGTGTAGATTTAAAAAATACCCGTAAATATAATTATGTAGGCTCTGAGTCTGCTGTAAATAAAGCATCTGGACTAAAAGGAAATGGTTACAATAATTGGAATAAAAGATTTAGTAAAGTAATGGAAAATATATTGACTTATAATCATACTTGGAATAAACATCGTTTGACAGCGACGGCGGTATACTCATGGCAAGATTTTACTTATGAAGATATCAATTTATCCGGTTCTGGTTTTGAGAATGATTTGACTGGAGCGTGGTCTATGGGGTTAGCTGATAAAAGTTCTGTTTCATGGGGAACTAATAAGTATAGTAATAAGTTAATTTCATTTACGGGGCGAGTGTCTTACGTATACGATGACAAGTACTTGCTAACGGCTACAAGTCGTTGGGATGGCTCTTCTCGGTTTGGGGCAAATAATAAATGGGGGTATTTCCCATCAGTTGGTTTGGGATGGCGTCTTTCTCAGGAATCGTTTTTGAAGGAAAATAAAGTCATTACGAATTTAAAGATTCGTGGTAGTTTTGGTATAACAGGTAATCAAGAAATTGGTAATTATAAATCACTGGCTCAGTTGACGGGCTCGAATTATACAGATGGTAGTTCTGTCATTTATGGTTTTAAGGAGTCTATTGGAAATGGTGATTTGAAGTGGGAAAGGACTACTCAATTTGATTTAGGTTTTGATTTAAGTTTATGGAACCGTATAGACATTGCTTTTGATTACTATACCCGTAATACTAATGACCTGTTATATAATGTTCCTATTCCTTCTACATCGGGTTATTCTAGTATCTTGAGTAATATTGGTAAGGTTACTAATAAAGGATGGGAATTTTCTATAGGTGGAAATATAATGCAAAATAAGGATTTTAACTTATATGCTTCTGTTAATGTGACTTATAATCAAAATAAAATTAAAGAATTATATGGTGGTGTTGATGAAGTCGCTGTACGTTATGAAGCTGGTGGATTAGCTCGTGTTTTAAAAGTTGGAAATTCAGTGGATGCGATTTATGCACGTCATTCATTGGGCATTATTAAAACACAAGAACAATTGGACGAATATAAAAAGAAAGTACCTAATACTGCTGCTAATGCGCAGTTAGGAGATGAAATGTATGAAGATATTGATGGAGACGGCTCTATTAGTTCAAATGACTATGTGTGTTTAGGTTCTGTTCAGCCTAAATATTTTTATGGACTAAATCTTAGCATGGAATATAAAGGATTTGGTCTCAGTGTCTATGGGCAAGGAGGACACAAATATGCTTCTATTGCAGGTGCTGAAGACTATTATGCGAATAATTCTGCTTGGGCTATGAGTTATGCTAATTTGACTAGTTATTTATTATATGGTGAAAATCAGATATCAAATAATGTATATATTCCAACACAATATGCATATGAACATATGTGGAGTCCTGAAAATCCCAACGGTAATTATCCTACAGCTGGGGCACATGATGTCTATTTGTCAGATAGAACAAATGCTAACTGGAAGTATTTTATATTGAGAAATATTCAATTTAACTACGATTTAGCTCCATTACTGAATATTAAATCTGTAAAGTCATTAAAGGTAAACTTGAACTTCCAAAATTTTGTAACATTTGCTAATCATCGTGGTTATAATCCGATTAACGGTGATACAAGTAATCCATGGGCTAAATCAATTATTTTAGGTATTAATGCTAAATTCTAACTTATAATATTACGCATCATGAAACAATTGAAGAATATTTTGAGAGGACTCGCTTTGTTGTCACTCTTTATTTTTAGTAGTTGTACAGACTTGGATGAAAAACCTTATACATTTATTGATCCTGATAGCTTTTACAAAAATGAGGAGCAGTTAAATGCTGGATTAACAAATGTTTATAATCAGTTTCGTAGTATGATGAGTGATTATACATATACTATGCGTATTGAAGAATGCACTGATTTTGGACAACCTTGCCAGACAAAAGAAAATGGACATTATATAAATTGTTGGTATGATATAAATAATGCTAGCTCATCTACATTCTCAAAATTATGGAAAGCTGCTTATGTTACTATAAATAGTACTAATACAGTATTAGCACGTGGTGAGAAAGTGGATATTAGTAATGAAAAAAAATCTCGTATTTATGCACAAGCTCGTTTCCTTCGCGCCTATACTTATTTTGTATTAGTTCGCTTGTTTGGAGGTGTGCCTATTCCGGAAACATTTACTAATAGTTTAGAGGGTTTGGAAATTCCTCGTAAATCTATAGATGAAGTGTATAATTATATTTTAGAGGATTTGAATTACTGTGAAAACAATTTACCTATCCGTGGAACTGATAAATATGATGTATGGAGAGTTTCAAAAGGAGCGGTTCAGACTTTACTTGGTGAGGTTTATTTAACATTAGCCTCTATGGAAAATAATGATGGGTATTATAAAAAATGTGTGGAGTATTGCGAGAAAGTTATTCAATCAGGAGTCTATAGTTTAGTAGACAACTATTCGGATTTATGGTATGCATTTAATATTAATGCAAAAAATAATGAAGAATCTATCTTTGAATTACAATTCTCAGCGGAGGCAAAACAGGCTAATTGGTGTCATCAAATGTTTGGATTTGCCAATAGTTTTACTATCCCAGGCTATGGATATATGTTCTATCATCGTTTCGGCCCTTCTATTTATGCATGGGAGAGTTATGATGAAATGGATACGCGTAGGAAAGTTTTTGTAACAGAGTTCTTTTATAATGGAACTAAATATGAGTTTCTTGCATCTGATAATGGCTTTTATCCAGGAGAAAAAAATTGGGTGTCAGCAACTCCAGGAAATGCTAAATTTTATGATTATCAGACAAGTGCGGAACTGAAATGCCCTAGTGCTAATATGTATATGCTACGTTATTCTGAAGTTCTTTTAAATTATGCAGAAGCAAAAAATAAGCTAGGTGATTCAAACGAAGCTTTGGATAAATTGAATATGGTACATCAACGTGCAGGGCTTTCGGCTTTGAATGATATGGAACAGGATGAATTGGATGAGGCTATATTTCAAGAAAGAGGATGGGAATTTATTGGTGAGGCAAAATTATATTATGATGAGTTACGTACAGATCGTTTAGGAAAAAGACTGAAGGAATTTATGAAGCGTGGAGTGGCAGAAGGTATGTATCTTTTTCAAGAATTACAATTTGTTCCTCAAAAGAATTTTTTATGGAAAATTCCACAAGGTGATTTGGATTCCAATCCTGCTTTGGAGCAAAATCCTGATAACATATCAGCTCCGTTAAATTAAAGAAGAAAAGATAAATGAGGTTGTATCAAAAGGTTGACACAACCTCATTTATGGGTTAATACTAAAAATAATATATATGTGTTTAAAAAAGATAGTTTTTTTTATTGTGAGTGTTGTCCTGCTCTGCCCACATTTATTGGCGGTTCAAATGGAATGTAATATACCACAAACTGACAACGTAGGTGCAGAAGTTATGCCACAATTTATCGAGCCTTTTCATAATCTTCCTTTTAAGATGCACTTGTTGAAATATCCTACGTTTCCCGATTATACTGTTAACGTAAAAGATTATGCAATTACTGCCAACAAGCCGATAACTGAATTGGTTAATCGTCTGATAATGGAAACCTGTCAAAAAGGTGGGGGGAAGGTTGTTATCCCTGCGGGAAAATGGAAGTCGGGGCGTATTGTACTGAAAAGCAATGTTAATCTTCATTTGGAAGAAGGGGCGGAAATTGAATTTTCTGGTAATCCGAAAGATTATTTGCCAAGTGTATACACTATGCATGAAGGGCGTCAAATAATAAGTTCTGGTTCTTTTATTTATGCTTTCAATGAAAAAAATATTGCAATTACTGGAAAAGGTCGTATTTATGGTCCTCCAATGGACTTGCCGATACGTAAAAACTCTAATAGCATTGCTTGGATAGAAAAGGATTTTCCGGAAAGAATAGAAGAACGCATTTTTGATGGTATGGACGGGCGTCGCTTTTTTGCTCCTAAAGTTATTGCACCTGTTCAGTGCAAGGACGTGTTGATTGAAGGTATGATTATAGAAAGGTGTATGTTTTGGAATATTAATCCGATATTGTGTGAGAATGTGATTATACGTGGAGTCACGGTAAATTCTGTGGGGATTCCGAGTGGTGATGGTGTTGATATTACATGTAGCAAGAATGTATTAGTAGAATATTGTACGATGAATTGCGGAGATGATTGCTATGCAATAAAAGGAGGACGTAACGAAGAAGGTGCACGTATGGGGATTTCTGCTGAAAATGTAATTATACGCAATTGTTTGGCGAAGGCAGGTCATGGTGGTTTAACTACTGGTAGTGAAACAGGAGGTGGAATTAAAAATATATATGCTTATAATTGTGTGTTCGATGGAACTGATATGCCATTGCGTTTTAAGACACGTCGACCACGTACCGGAATTACAGAGAATATCTTTTATGAAAGGTTGAGAATAAAAAATGTAAATACTGTTTTTGTATGGGATTTGTTGGGAAGTTATAATTTTGTTGGTGAACTAGCTAATCGCTTACCATTGAGACCTGTAACCAAACTCACTCCCACAGTAAGAAATGTTTGTGTTAAAAACTTTATTGTAGAGTCTGCTAATTGTTTTATTTCAGCACGTGGCATTCCAGAACTACCTATTAGTAATATCCAGATAGAGGATGGCATTGTACAATGTGAAAACCTGATGCCTATTATGCATGATTTTGAAAACTTTACATTAAGAAATCTATCAATTGTATCAAAGCAGAACAAAATTCATGTGTTGGAAGGAAAAAAAATGCTGATGGAAAATATCAAGTTTTCTCTCCCTGAAAATAAACTTTATCTCAAGGTGGAAGGAGAGCAATCAGAAGATATCAATTTTAAGAATATCCATCCGAACATAGAAATAATTAAAGAATGAACAGTTTAGGAATTTATAATATGAAACAAAATTTGCTTGTATTAATTGTAGGGCTGTTGTTATGTTCTATATCATATGCTAGTATTTCCCCTCGCTTGTTTATACCGTTAAATAAAGAGTGGGGATATAAATCTATTACTAGTGCTACTAAAAAAGCTCCATTAACTCCCGTCACCATTCCTCATACATGGAATGCAGAATATTTGCCAAATCAAATATCTTATAATCGGGAGATGATGATTTATAAGAGAACTTTGACAATTTCTCCTGATATGAAAGGGAAGCGTTTATTCCTTTTTTTTGAAGGGGTAAACTCTGTTGCTGATGTTTTTGTCAATTACCAAACGGTTGCTCATCATTTGGGGGGATATACAGCATTTTGTACTGAAATAACTGATCAAGTAGAAGATGGTGAAAATGATTTAGAAGTATGGGTGAGTAATGCCTATCGCACGGATGTGTTGCCTATTAGCGGAGATTTTAATGTATATGGTGGAATTCATCGTCCTTGTCATTTGATTATAACGGAGAATAACTGTATATCTCCATTATTTTTTGCTTCTTCTGGTGTGTTTGTACATCAAAAGAATATTTCGGAGAAAAAAGCAGAATTTGAGATCGAAAGTAGACTTTCATTAAAGGGGATGAAATCAAATTTAAAGATTCGTACTACTATACTTGATGAGGCTGGAAAAATAGTGACAAGTCAAGAAAAAAAGGTTATAAATGAACGGGTTGTTCAAGCTATGGCTATTCAGAACCCCGTTTTATGGGATGCAAAGCACAATCCTTATCTATATACTGTCAATGTAGAATTGTATGAAGATAATAGATTGGTAGATAAAGTTATTGAGCAAACAGGCTTTCGTTATTTCTCTGTAGATCCTGATAACGGTTTTTTCTTGAATGGAAAGCCTTATGATATTCACGGTTTTTGTCGTCATGAAGATGTAAAAGGTAAAGGAAGTGCTCTATTACCAGATGATTATGCAAAAGATATGGAGTTGATTAAGGAAGTTGGAGCTACAGGGATGCGTCTGACACATTATCCACATGCAAAAAAAATGCATGATCTATGTGATAGAAATGGTATCATACTTTGGGCTGAAATTCCATTGGTTGGACCTGGTGGTTATGCCTATACTGGGTATGTTTCTAATCAAGGATTACATGATAATGCACGTCAGACTTTGAAAGAGTTGGTTTTTCAGAATTATAACCATCCATCTATCTGTTTTTGGGGGATATTTAATGAGCTATTGATTACAGATGGGAAAACATTTCAAGCTTATGATAATCCTGTATCATTTGTGAAAGAATTGGATAGTCTTTTTAAGCGACTGGATCCTTCTAGATTGACGACTTTTGCAACTTGTGTGGATCAGACAAATTATTTGGGGTGTGCAGACTTAATGGCATGGAATAAATATTTTAATTGGAATGATGGAAAGCAGATTGGTAGTTTTATGGATAAGGTCAAGGCTAATTCTCAAAACTATCCGGTAGGAGTTTCTGAATATGGTTTTGGGGGGAGTATTTATCAACATAGATGCCCTGTAAATGAAAGTGAAATTTTACTTGGAAGGTTACATCCAGAAGAATTTCAAACAATTAGCCACGAAAAGAATTGGGAAGCATTAGCAGAGCGTTCTTATTTATGGGCTAAGTTTATATGGGTTTTTGCAGATTTTCAGTCTGTCATTCGTAAAGAAGGAGATAGGGATGGAATTAATGATAAAGGACTTGTAACTTATGATCGGCAGATAAAAAAAGATGCTTTCTATTTTTATAAAGCAAATTGGAATACGGAACCTATGCTTCATCTGTGTGATAGTAGATTTACGGAACGTTTTTACTCTATTACGTCTATCAAGGCA
>OGFD01001501.1_pt1 | contig 10974 bp, 8 predicted proteins | sample 1570851 | NCBI WGS metagenome assembly OGFD01 (sample SAMEA2582077, study PRJEB24529) | metagenome | biome: Human gut stool | place: China | collected 2011
ATCACCAACGAGAACCGCATCAATGCGGCTCTGCCCACCATCCAGAAGCTGGTCAACGATGGTGCTAAGGTCATCCTGTGCAGCCACCTGGGCAAACCCAAGAACGGCCCCGAGGCAAAGTTCAGCCTGGCACCCGTTGCTGTGGCTCTGAGCGCAAAGCTGGGCAAGACCGTTGTGTTCGCTGATGACGACAACGTTGTGGGCGAGAACGCAAAGGCTGCTGTTGCCGCAATGAACAACGGCGATGTCGTTCTGCTGCAGAACACCCGTTTCCGCAAGGAAGAGACCAAGAACATGCCTGAGTTCAGCCAGGAGCTGGCTTCTCTGGCAGATGCATACGTTGACGATGCATTCGGCAGCTGCCACCGTGCACACTGCTCCACCGCAGGTGTCACCGACTACATCAAGGATACCGCTGTCGGTTACCTGATGGAGAAGGAGATCAAGTACCTGGGCAACGCAGTCAACGATCCCGTCCGTCCCTTCACCGCCATCCTGGGCGGCGCTAAGGTCGCCGATAAGCTGAACGTCATCTCCAATCTGCTGGAGAAGGTCGATACCCTGATCATCGGCGGCGGCATGGCTTACACCTTCGTCAAGGCACAGGGCTACGAGGTCGGCAAGAGCCTGTGCGACGATACCAAGCTGGATTACTGCAAGGAAATGATGGCCAAGGCCAAGGAGAAGGGCGTGAAGCTGCTGCTGCCCGTGGATGCAGCCTGCATCAAGGACTTCCCCGATCCCATCGACGCTCCCGTGGACGTCACCGTGGTGCCTGTCACCGCTATCCCCGCTGACATGGAGGGCTGCGATATCGGCCCCGAGACCATGAAGCTGTTTGCCGATGCTGTCAAGGCTTCCAAGACCGTTGTCTGGAACGGCCCCATGGGCGTGTTCGAGAACCCCACCCTGGCAGCCGGTACTCTGGCTGTTGCCAAGGCTATGGCTGAGAGCGATGCTACCACCGTGATCGGCGGCGGCGACAGCGCAGCAGCTGTGCAGCAGATGGGCCTGGGCGACAAGATGACCCACATCTCTACCGGCGGCGGCGCTTCTCTGGAGTATCTGGAGGGCAAGGAGCTGCCCGGTATCGCTGTGATCCAGAACGCATAAGCAACTGAACCAGCATCACTGAGGTGCGGCGGCATATACGCCGCCGCACTTTTTATTTTGGGTAATAAGATCTCTCAGGCTTGCCGACGCTCGCCAGCTCCCATCCGGGAGGCAGGAGATGTCGTTTATCCTGCCTCTCCTGCCGGGAGAGGCGGCAACGAAGGCGGCGGAGAGGTATTTTGATAAGGAGATCGTAAGAATGGATAAGGCAAAGCGTAAGGCAATCATTGCAGGCAACTGGAAGATGAACAAGACCGCCACTGAGGCAGCCAAGCTGGTGGATGAGCTGATCCCCGCCGTCAAGGATGCTTCCTGTGAGGTCGTTATCTGCACCCCCTACACCGATCTGGTCACCGCTGTGGAAAAGACCAAGGGCACCAACATCCATGTGGGTGCTGAGAATGTCCACTTTGAGAAGTCCGGTGCGTTCACCGGCGAGATCAGCGCCGATATGCTGGTGGATCTGGGTGTGGAGTACGTCATCGTCGGCCACTCCGAGCGCCGCCAGTACTTTGCAGAGACCGACCAGACCGTGAACAAGCGCGCTCTGGCTGCCCTGAATGCGGGCCTGAAGGTCATTATCTGCGTGGGCGAGAGCCTGCAGCAGCGCGAGGAGGGTGTGACCGAGGAGTTGGTGCGGATGCAGACCAAGATCGCCCTGCGCGACGTGACCGCCGAGCAGATGGCAAATGTGGTCATTGCCTACGAGCCCATCTGGGCCATCGGCACCGGCAAGACCGCGACTGCTGACCAGGCCGAGGAGGTCTGCGCTCAGATCCGCAAGGTCATCGGCGAAGTGTACGGCGAGGCTGTGGCCGAGGCTGTCACGGTCCAGTACGGCGGCAGCATGAACGCCAAGAACTGCGAGGAGCTGCTGAGCAAGAAGGATGTGGACGGCGGCCTGATCGGCGGCGCATCTCTGAAGGCTCCTGATTTTGCTGTTATCGTCAATGCCGCTTCCAACGGCTGAGAAAGCCCTCTGAACTGTTTTCCCAGCGCCCGGCTGCGCCGTTTTTCCAGCGCTGTGCCGGGCGCTATTTGTTCTAAATCAAAGGAGATTCAACGTTATGTCCAAGAAACCTGTACTTCTGTGCATCATGGATGGCTTTGGCTGGGTGCCCAACGAGACCTACGGCAATGCCGTGGTCGCCGCAAAGACCCCCCATCTGGATGCCCTGATGGCAAAATATCCCATGACCACCATCGAGGCCTCCGGCATGGCTGTCGGCCTGCCCGATGGTCAGATGGGCAACTCTGAGGTGGGCCACACCAACATGGGCGCTGGCCGCATCGTTTACCAGCAGCTGACCCTCATCACCAAGTCCATCCGGGACGGTGAGATGTTCAAGAACCCCGTGCTGGTCAAGAACATGAAGGCCGCCATTGAGGCAGGCAAGGCCATCCACCTGATGGGCCTGGTGGGCACCGGCGGTGTCCACAGCCACGCTGACCACTGGTTCGGCGTGCTGGAAATGGCAAAGCACATGGGCGCAAAGGAAGTCTACCTGCACTGCATCACTGATGGCCGTGATACCGACCCCCACGCCGGCAAGGGCTTCCTGGCTGACCTGCAGGCCAAGCTGGATGAGCTGGGCGTTGGCAAGATCGCCAGCGTTTCCGGCCGTTACTACGCCATGGACCGCGACAACAACTGGGACCGCGAGGAGAAGGCTTACGCCGCATTCGTCTACGGTGAGGGCAACCACGCTGCCAACGCTGCCGAGGCCATTGAGGCATCCTATGCTGCCGATAAGACCGACGAGTTCGTTCTGCCCTGCGTCACCTGTGAGGGCGGCCGCGTGCAGGATGGCGATACCGTCATCTTTATGAACTTCCGCCCCGACCGTGCCCGCCAGATGACCCGCATCTTCTGCGATGACGACTTCAAGGGCTTTGAGCGCCGCGGCGGCCGCAAGCAGGTCAACTATGTCTGCATGGCCGAGTACGATGCCACCATGCCCAACTGCGAGGTCGCCTATCCTCCCGTGGAGCTGAAGAATGTTCTGGGCCAGTACCTGTCCGAGAACGGCAAGACCCAGCTGCGCATTGCCGAGACCGAGAAGTATGCACACGTCACCTTCTTCTTCAATGGCGGTGTGGAGGCTCCCTACGAGGGTGAGGACCGCTGCGTCATCCCCAGCCCGAAGGTTGCCACCTACGACCTGCAGCCTGAGATGAGCGCCCCTGAGGTGGCTGCTGAGTGCGTCAAGCGCATCGAGAGCGGCAAGTATGACGTGGTCATCCTGAACTTTGCCAACTGCGACATGGTCGGCCACACCGGCGTGTTCGATGCCGCTGTCAAGGCCGTTGAGGCTGTGGATACCGCTGTGGATCAGGTGGTTACCGCTGTGCTGAACGCAGGCGGCTGCGCCTTTATCACGGCTGACCACGGCAACGCCGAGAAGATGATGAACCCGGACGGCACTCCCTTCACCGCCCACACCACCAACGTGGTGCCTTTTGTGGCCGTTGGCTGCGGCGATGTGAAGCTGCGCGAGGGTGGCTGCCTGGCAGATATCGCCCCCACCATGCTGCCCTATATCGGCCTGCCTGTCCCCGCTGAGATGACCGGCAAGAGCATCATCGTGGAGTAAGCACTCCGCAAATCGCTTTCCTGAAACGCAAAAAGACCTCCCCGTGCAGGTGCTGCCTGCATGGGGAGGTCTTTTGCTGTATCGCTTAGTAGTGCAGCTGGTCAGCGGTCAGTGCTTCCAGCACCGGCAGCATGGCGGCTGCCGCGGCCTTGGCGGCGGGCAGATCCATATCGCGGTAGTTGCCGCATTCCACCTCGCTGGCACCGGGGATATCCCCCTCAAAGGCGGCCATGAAGCGGAAGGAATCCACAGTCAGCTCCAGTGCCTGCGCCGGGGTCAGCCCGCGGGTGAGCAGGTAGAAGCCGGTGCGGCAGCCCATGGGACCAACGTAGATCACGCCGTCCTTCACCGCGCTGTTGCGGGCGTAGGTGGCAAAAAGGTGCTCCAGCGTGTGGGCGGCACCGGTGGTCAGATAATCACCCTGATTGGGCTTCTTCATTCGGATGTCCCAGGTCAGCACATCACCGTCCTGGCGGCTCAGGTACATGCCCCGGTCCAGTTTGGTGTGATCGACACAGAAGCTTGCAATGCGTTCCATGATGTTCTCCTTCAGGATCAGGCCTGCAGGCGCTGGACGCTGCCGTGGACACAATCCACAGCGATATCCAGGCCATCGCGGATGTGGCTGCAGGCACCTGCAGCACCCACGATGGTGGGCTTGAGCAGGGAGTTGCCCACGATGGCAGCGTGGCTGTTCAGGCCGGGCTCCTCAACCACCAGAGCGGCGGCATCGCGGACATAGCCCAGCATCTCGTTGGTGGTGGAGGGAACGACCAGCACCATGCCGGGGCGGAACTTTGCCTTGACCTCCTCCAGAGTGCGGCAGACGCAGGCCTTGCCGCTGGCGGAGACCAGATCGGTCTTGCCGCGGCCCACGCCTACACCGGTGGCCAGGCAGTTGCCCACCATGTGGATCTTGATCATGTTGGTGGTGCCGGAAACGCCCACGGGCACGCCTGCGGTCACAACGGCCAGCTCGCCGTTGTGCAGGTAGCCGTTCTTCTCGGCCAGAGCGGTGGACATCTCGATCAGCTCATCGGTGCTGTGGGCGGGGCCCATCAGCAGGGAAGTGATGCCCCAGCTCAGGGAGAGCTGACGCTGCACCTGCTCGTCCATAACGCAGGCAATGATGGGCTGCTTGGGGCGGTACTTGCTCAGCAGGCGGGCAGTGTTGCCGGATTCGGACACGGTGACGATGGCGGCAGCGTTCACGTCCTTGGCGGTCAGGCAGGCAGCATGAGCGGTTGCATCGCTGACGCTGATCTGGATCTCGGCGTGGCGCTGGGGGCGGTAGTGCTCCTCGTTCTCGGTGCGCTCTGCAATGGCGGACATGGTCTTGAGGGCCTCCACAGGGTAGTCACCGGCAGCGGTCTCACCAGACAGCATGATGGCGGAGGTGCCATCGTAGATGGCATTTGCCACGTCGGAGATCTCAGCACGGGTGGGGCGGGGGTTGACCATCATGCTGTCCAGCATCTGGGTGGCGGTGACGATGGGCTTGCCGAAGGAGAAGGAGCGGTCGATGATGTCCTTCTGGATGCCGGGCAGCTCGGTGAAGTCGATCTCAACGCCCAGGTCACCACGGGCCACCATGACGGCATCGGCTGCGGAGAGGATGCTGTCGATGTTGTTCACACCCTCGCGGTTCTCGATTTTGGCAATGATGCGGATGTTGGAATCGTACTCATTCAGCAGGTTGCGGATGTCGTACACATCCTGTGCGGTGCGCACAAAGGAAGCAGCGATGAAGTCAAAGCCGTTCTGCACGCCAAAGATGATGTCCTCGCGGTCCTTCTGGCTCAGGTAGGGCATGGACAGATGCACTCCGGGCACATTGACACCCTTTTTGGTCTTGATCTTGCCGCTGTTCAGCACGGTGCAGATGATGTCGGTGTCGGTGACCTGCTCAATGTGCAGCATGATCAGGCCGTCGTCCAGCATGATGGTGCCGCCGGGCTGCACGTCCTGGGGCAGATCCTTGTAAGTGACGGAGCAGATCTCCTTGGTACCCTCCACCTCGCGGGTGGTCAGGGTAAAGGTCTGGCCGGCTTCCAGCATCTCCACACCGTTCTTGAACTCCTTCAGGCGGATCTCGGGGCCTTTGGTGTCCAGCAGGGCGGCAACGGGCTTGCCCAGCTCCTCACGCAGCGCTTTCAGCTTTGCCAGACGGCCGCCATGCTCCTCGTAGGAACCGTGGGAGAAGTTGAAACGGGCCACGTTCATGCCGTTTGCGATCAGGTCGCGCAGGACATCGCCCTTATCGGTAGAAGGGCCCAGGGTGCAGATGATCTTCGTTTTTCTCATAAAATACCTCCAATGTTCACGCTATAATGCTCTCTATCTTGACGCAGCAGCCCAAGCTGGCTGCTCTCTGGCGGGCAGTGATTGCTTTGCGCCCGCGGCGGCAGTATACGCCAATATGGCTGTTTCAACAAACCATACTGCTATACATTATAAGCTCTTGGATACAATAGCGCAAGAAAAATCTTTGCAAAGAAACTGTTAAGATTTCATCAGGTTTGAACAAAAATCTTTCCACCACAAAGCGCTTGCATAACCGGTGGGATTTGCTTATAATGAGGGTAAGCAAAAGTGCGACTGTTCCGGGGGCAGCCCCGGAGGAAAATGGAGTGAAAACGTATGGAAAAGCGCGTATTTCTAATCGTGCTGGACAGCTTTGGCATCGGCGCGGAGCCGGATGCGGCTGCCTTTGGCGACGAGGGCACCAACACGCTGGGGGCCATTGCAGGGCATCCCAATTTCAACTGCCCCAACCTGAAAAAGCTGGGCCTGTTCAACATTGACGGTGTGACTGCGGGCGAAGAGACCGACGCGCCCGCCGGTGCCTTTGCCCGCCTGCAGGAGCAGAGCATGGGCAAGGATACCACCATCGGCCACTGGGAGATCGCCGGTGTGGTCAGCCCGAACCCGCTGCCTACCTTCCCCAACGGCTTCCCGGAGGAGCTCATTCAGGAGTTTGAGGCCAAAACCGGCCACAAAGTCCTCTGCAACCTGCCTTATTCCGGTACCGAGGTGCTGAAGGACTACGGCGAGCAGGCCATGAAGGAAAATGCCCTCATCGTCTACACCAGCGCCGACAGCGTGTTCCAGGTGGCTGCCCACGAGGAGCTGGTGCCCGTGCACGAGCTCTACCGCTACTGCGAGATCGCCCGCGAGATGCTGAAAGGCGCGTACGGCGTGGGCCGTGTCATCGCCCGGCCCTTCCTGGGCAGCAGCGCCGAGACCTTCTACCGCACCACCAACCGCCACGACCTGAGCCTGAAGCCGCCCCGTGCCACCATGCTCGACCTGCTGAAGGAGGCCGGCAGGGATGTCATCGCCGTGGGCAAGATCTTTGATATCTTTGACGGGCAGGGCGTGACCGAAAAGATCAAGACCACCGGCAACACCAATGGCATCGCCTTCACCAAGGCATTGCAGACCCGGGATTTCGAGGGTCTGGCCTTTGTGAATCTGGTGGATTTTGATATGCTCTACGGCCACCGTCGCGACGTGCCCGGCTATGCCGCCGCCGCCACCGAATTTGACCGCTTCCTGGCCGACTTCATCCCCGGGATGCGGGAGGGTGACCTGCTGATGATCACCGCCGACCACGGCTGCGACCCCTCCTACACCAAGACCACGGACCATACCCGCGAGTATGTGCCGTATCTGGTCTGCGGTAAGGGCGTGAAGCCCGGTGTGGATTTGGGCACCCGGCTCTGCTTTGGCACCATTGCACAGACCGTGTGTGAATATCTGGGCGTGGATGCTTCCAGCCTGGACGGCCACAGCGTGCTGCAGGAGATCCTGAAGTAATATCGGCCCTCTCCGTCACGCGACAGCGTGACCGAGAGGGCTATTTTTTGTGTAAAGTCTTGAACAATATAGTCAGTTGTGGTAGACTAGCACATGCACGCCCGGTGCGTACAAAGTTTACGCCGGGCGCAGGAATTGATATGGTTTCAGAATAGAAGGAGAATCTCACATGAGAATCAATCGTACTCTGGGTCTGGCACTGACCGCTGCTGTGCTGGCTGTTGCCATGACCGGCTGCTCCAATAGCGCGTCTTCTACCGCATCCTCCGCTGCTTCCAGCGAGGCTGCTTCCTCTGTGGCCGCTTCCAGCGAAGCTGCCGAGAGCGAGGCCGCTGCTGCCAGCGTTGTCAGCACCGAGGATCTGGATGTGAACGGCACCACCTACTCCGCTGACTGCTACGGCGAGTTCACCCTGTCCAACGGCGACACCATGAAGCTGTGGAAGGTGAAGGACGCTTATGCAGACCTGAGCGCTCTGCCCATGAAGGGCATGGCCGAGGAGTTCCCCATCGAGGCCGAGGCCGAGCAGATCTATGTTGCTGACGTGACCAGCAACGGCGAGACCACCCGCCAGTATCTGCGCACCGACAAGGCTGGCCGCAACGGCACTGTCTCTGTCAAGACCTTTGAGCTGGGCGACGCTGAGTAATCGCGCTTCCCTGTAAGATCAGCAGACAACAAGCCCCGGACCTTTTGCAAGGCCCGGGGCTTGTGCTGTTTTATCCTGTTTTATTCTCCGCTGCTGCTGGAGCCGAACAGGGCATCCAGCACGGTGGAAGCGGCCTGATGCAGGGAGTTGGCAGCAGATTCCACCTGCTCCTGCGTGGGCAGAGAGATAGAAGGTGTTTCTGCTCCGCCGGTGGATTCACTGCTGGCTTCACTCTCAGCAGGTGCTTCGGTGGAAGCCTCGCTCTCGGCAGGCGCTTCGGGGGTGGGTTCTGCGGGCTGCTCATCGGCAGGCTGTTCCGCAGGCACGCTCTCGGCAGGTTCCTCCACAATGACGCTGTCGGGCGATTCCTCCACAGAGGTGCCCGCGTTGGGGTCAGCCGTGGGGGTGAATACCTCGGTCTTTTCGGGGGTCTGCTGGGTATCGCTCACGGTGCCCTCGCCGCCCAGAACGGATGCGATCAGCTCCTTGGCCTGGTTGACGGAGTTCTCATCCGGCTTCATCACATAGAGGCTCTGACCCTTTGCGGAGTAGCACTGGGAGCTCTTGCCGCCGGTGCCGGTCACGGTATAGCTCTGGATATCCCAGTCAGACAGGCTTGCCAGCTGCATCCGCACCAGTGCGGAGATCTGCTCCTGAGAAAGGCTGGTCACAAAGCAGTCGGACACAGCATCCATCAGCTTGGAGAAGCTCATCAGCACGGTGGGGGATTTGATCTTGTTCATCATGGCATCGATGACTTTCATCTGGTTGATGCCGCGCTGGATATCGCCGGAGGCAAAGGCATGGCGCTCACGGGCAAAGGCCAGAGCGCTCTTGCCGTCCAGATGGTTCCAGCCCTCGGCAAAGGTGGTGGGATCATAATAGCCGGGGCTGCCCACCGAGGTGAACGCCTGATCGGAGTAGACATCCACGCCGCCCACGGCATCAATGATGCTGATGAAGCCCGCAAAATTGATGCGGAGGTATTGGTCCACATTGACCCCGTACAGGTTGCCCAGGGTTGCCATGCTGGTCTCCACGCCGTACAGACCGGCATGGGTCAGCTTGTCCTTGCTGTTGGTGCCCGCCAGATCAACGTAGTAATCACGGGGGGTGTTGATGAGCGCCACCCGTTTGGTGGAGGGATTGACCACGGCGAGAATGTTCACATCGCTGCGGGCCTTTTCAGTCAGTTCGCCGCGGTTGTCCACACCGCTCAGGTAGACCACAAAGGGCTCCTTGGTGATCTTGTTGGCCTCGGTGCCGGTGACAAGGCCGGAGGTCACGTTGTCCAGTGCACTCAGGCCCTGCTGCGCCCAGACACAGCCCAGTGCCAGAAAGGCGCACAGGAACACCGAGAACACCCGGGATACCTTGCGGGGGGCGCTGTACTCCTGGCAGCGCTTGACCAGCAGCCAGAACAGCACCAGCAGCGCCGCAATGATGACCAGATACAGCGCGGGCAGCATCTGGGTGCGCCAGAGCTGGAAGAAGGCCGCAATGCTCAGAATGGCTTGTAGGATCAGCAAAACAGTACCTCGTTTCGGGTTGGCCGCGCCTGTATCCGCATCCGGCCTGCGGCGGGGGGGCTTTGACTCCGGGGCAGGCCCGCCGGTATGCTTCGGCGGCTTGGGCGGTGCAGGCGGCGGGGTGGGAGCGGCAGTTTCCGGCGCAAAAAAGGCCGAGCTGTCCACCTCCACAGTCTTTTCTTCCGGCGGGCGGTGGCCCCGGTGGATATGCCGGGTGCTGTCATCGTCCGTGTGGGAACGGGAAGTTTCATCAAACATAGGAATTCTCCTTTTTGACATGTCCTCAGGCAAGGGGCACGATGGTCAGAACGGCCCGTGCCGGCAGGCAGGTGGCCGTCTGATCCTCCTGCGAGATCCAGCCAAAGCTTTCGCAGATGTGGTCAGGGCAGGGGGAATCAATGAACCGTGCCGCGCCGTCTTTGACCTCGATGTGCACCGTCAGATAGCCAGTGTCGATGTCATAGACGGCATCTTTGTCCAGAGAGATCTTCTGCACCGTGTTCGCATCGCCGTAGATCAGCTCCGCGCCCAGGGTGCTGCCGCTCTGCCCGGCACTGCGGAGGTAAAAAAGTACCCCCGCAATCACCAGAACAACAGCGGCGAACAGTAAATTGACCCAGAGATTTTTTTTCTGCTTCATGGCTCAGGCATCCTTCTGGGGGAACAGCTGTTCCAGCTCGGCCAGCCACAGGGCGGCGCAGGCATCGCTGGGCATCCGCCAGTCCCCGCGCGGCGAGAGGGTCACGCTGCCGATCTTGGGGCCGTCGGGCAGGCAGCTGCGTTTGAACTGCTGGGCAAAGAACCGCCAGTAGAAGTTGCGCAGCCACTTGTAAAGCACCGCGTCCGGGTATTCCTCCCGGCCCGCAAAGGCTGCCCTGGCCAGCCGGAAGATCTTTGCCGGGCCAAAGCCGAAGCGGAGCACATAATAAAGGTAGAAGTCGTGCAGTTCATAGGGGCCCACCAGATCCTCGGTGCGCTGTGCGATCTCACCGTTGTCCTTGGCGGGCAGCAGCTCGGGGGACACAGGGGTGTCGAGGATGTCCAGCAGCACCTCTTTCAGGGCCGGGGTGGCGGCAATGTCGGCTTCGTACCGGACAAGGTGGCGCACCAGCGTTTTGGGTACGCCTGCGTTCACACCGTACATGCTCATGTGGTCGCCGTTATAGGTGGCCCAGCCCAGGGCCAGCTCGGAAAGGTCACCGGTGCCCACCACCAGACCGCCGGTGCGGTTGGCAGTGTCCATCAGCTCCAGCGTGCGCACGCGGGCCTG
>OGFD01001506.1_pt1 | contig 10947 bp, 8 predicted proteins | sample 1570851 | NCBI WGS metagenome assembly OGFD01 (sample SAMEA2582077, study PRJEB24529) | metagenome | biome: Human gut stool | place: China | collected 2011
AATTATTTATTTTCGACACAACGCTCCGCGATGGCGAGCAGGTTCCGGGATGCCAGTTGAATACAGTGGAAAAAATTCAGGTGGCAAGGCAACTGGAAGCGCTGGGCGTGGATGTGATTGAGGCGGGATTCCCCATTTCGAGTCCGGGTGACTTTAACTCGGTGATTGAGATTTCCAAAGCTGTGACGTGGCCTACGATTTGCGCCTTGACACGTGCCGTACAGAAAGATATTGACGTGGCGGCGGAAGCTCTGCAATTTGCCAAGCATAAACGTATTCATACCGGTATCGGTACTTCCGACTCGCACATCAGATATAAATTCAATTCCAACCGCGAGGAGATTATCGAACGTGCCGTAGCGGCAGTGAAGTATGCCCGCCGCTATGTAGAGGATGTCGAATTCTATGCCGAAGATGCCGGACGCACGGATAACGAATACCTGGCGCGTGTGGTGGAAGCCGTTATCAAAGCGGGCGCTACGGTGGTGAATATTCCCGATACCACCGGTTACTGCCTTCCCGGTGAGTATGGTGCGAAGATAAAATATCTGATGGAGCATGTGGACGGCATTCATAACGCTGTCATCTCCACGCATTGCCACAACGACCTGGGAATGGCTACTGCCAATACAATGGCAGGTGTGCTGAACGGAGCCCGCCAGGTGGAAGTTACTATCAACGGTATCGGCGAACGTGCCGGAAATACTTCGCTCGAAGAGGTGGCTATGATTATCAGATGTCATAAGGATATTGATATTGAAACCAATATCAACACGCAGAAGATTTACCCTACCAGCCGTATGGTATCCAGCCTGATGAATATGCCGGTGCAGCCTAACAAGGCAATCGTAGGCCGTAATGCCTTTGCGCACTCGTCGGGCATTCATCAGGACGGCGTATTGAAGAATGTGCAGACTTATGAGATTATCGACCCGCACGATGTGGGCATCGATGACAACTCTATCGTACTGACCGCCCGTAGCGGACGCGCTGCCTTGAAGAACCGCCTGCAGGTGTTGGGCGTGTCTCTGGATCAGCAGAAACTGGATAAGATTTACGAAGATTTCCTGAAACTTGCCGATAAGAAGAAAGATATTAACGACGATGATATTCTGGTATTGGCAGGTGCGGACCGCTCTCAGAATCATCGTATCAAACTGGAATACTTGCAGGTGACGAGCGGCGTAGGTGTCCGTTCGGTAGCCAGCATCGGGCTGAACATTTCGGGTGAGAAGTTCGAGGCCGCCGCCAGCGGAAACGGTCCGGTAGATGCCGCAATCAAAGCCCTGAAGAAGATAATAGACCGCCACATGACGTTGAAGGAGTTTACCATTCAGGCCATCAGCAAGGGGAGTGATGATATGGGTAAGGTGCACATGCAGGTGGAATATGACAACCGTATCTACTATGGCTTCGGCGCCAATACGGATATTATAGCTGCGTCGGTGGAAGCGTATATAGACTGTATTAATAAATTTTAGCGGTTAGTGATTAGCGGTTAGTGATTAACGATTAGTGATTGATAATTTGTAATTAATACTTATTCTGATGAATACATTATTTGATAAAATTTGGGATGTCCACGTTGTACAGAAGGTGGAAGACGGCCCTACACAACTTTACATAGACAGGCTTTATTGCCACGAAGTGACCAGCCCGCAGGCTTTTGCCGGATTGCGTGCCAGGGGAATCAAGTGTTTCCGTCCGGAAAAGATATTCTGTATGCCCGACCATAATACGCCGACGCACGACCAGGATAAACCTATCGAAGACCCCGTGTCAAAGACGCAGGTGGATACGCTTGCCAAGAATGCGGAAGATTTCGGACTGGAGCATTTCGGCATGATGGACAAGAAGAACGGCATTATCCATGTGGTGGGTCCGGAACGCGGGCTGACCTTGCCGGGCATGACGATTGTATGCGGTGACTCGCATACGTCCACTCACGGCGCAATGGGGGCGGTGGCTTTCGGCATCGGTACGAGCGAAGTGGAGATGGTGATGGCTTCGCAGTGTATTCTGCAAACCCGTCCCAAGACGATGCGCATTACCGTAGACGGCAAATTGGGTAAAGGGGTGACCGCCAAAGATGTGGCGCTCTATATGATGTCCAAGATGACTACCAGCGGCGCTACGGGCTACTTTGTGGAGTATGCCGGAGAGGCGGTGCGTAGCCTGTCCATGGAAGGACGCCTTACGCTGTGCAACCTCAGCATAGAAATGGGTGCGCGCGGCGGTATGGTTGCTCCGGACGAAACGACTTTCGAGTACATCAAGGGACGCGAATATGCTCCGAAAGGCGAAGCGTGGGACAAGGCGCTGGCATACTGGAAAACATTGAAAAGCGCTGAGGATGCCGTGTTCGATAAGGAAGTACGCTTCGACGCCGCCGACATCGAGCCGATGATTACCTATGGAACCAATCCGGGTATGGGCATGGGCATCACGCAGCACATCCCCGCTATCGAGGGCATGGGCGAGGCCGCCAAGGCGTCTTTTATGAAGTCGATGGAGTATATGGGCTTCCGGCCGGGTGAACCGTTGTTGGGCAAGAAGATTGATTACGTGTTCTTGGGTGCTTGTACCAACGGCCGTATCGAGGATTTCCGTGCATTTGCCTCTATCGTGAAAGGCCGTAAGAAAGCGGCGGATGTAGTGGCATGGCTGGTTCCCGGTTCGTGGATGGTAGATGCGCAGATACGTGAGGAAGGCTTGGACAAAGTGCTGGAAGAGGCGGGATTCGCTATCCGCCAGCCGGGATGTTCTGCTTGTCTGGCGATGAATGATGACAAAGTGCCTGCCGGGAAATATGCGGTGTCCACCAGTAACCGTAACTTTGAGGGACGTCAGGGGCCGGGTGCACGCACATTGCTTGCCAGTCCGCTGGTGGCTGCGGCAGCGGCGGTGACGGGGGGGATTACAGACCCGAGGGAGTTTATCTAAATCAAGGTTCACTACAGAGGGAGAAACTGAGGGCCTATGTCCTCTGCAGTGAAGAAAGAACAATCAAATAACAGCAACAATGAAACAGAAATTCAATATCATCAACAGCACTTGTGTACCTCTTCCGTTGGAGAATGTGGATACCGACCAGATAATCCCTGCACGTTTCCTGAAAGCCACCACGAAAGAAGGCTTTGGCGAGAACTTGTTTCGCGACTGGCGGTATGACAAGCAAGGCAACAAAATAGAATCTTTCGTACTGAACGACCCTACCTACGGCGGACAAATCCTTGTGGCCGGCAAGAACTTCGGTTCGGGAAGTAGCCGCGAGCATGCGGCATGGGCCATTGCCGACTATGGTTTCCGCGTGGTGGTGAGCAGCTTCTTTGCAGATATCCATAAGAACAACGAACTGAATAATTTCGTGCTTCCCGTGGTGGTGAGCGAACCGTTCCTGAAAGAACTTTTCGACTCGGTTTTCGCCAATCCCAAAACGGAAGTGGAAGTGAACCTGCCCGAACAGACCATTACCAACAAGGCCACGGGCAAGAGCGAGCATTTTGAAATCAATGCCTACAAGAAACACTGCCTGATGAACGGATTGGACGATATAGATTTCCTTGTAGAGAATAAAGACAAAATAGAATCCTGGGAGAAGAAACATGAAGCATAATCATCCGAAGATAGAAATCATGGACACCACGCTCCGCGACGGCGAACAGACCAGCGGGGTGTCTTTCGTGCCCCATGAGAAGCTGATGATAGCCCGTTTGCTGCTTGAAGACTTGAAGGCGGACCGGGTGGAAGTGGCTTCCGCGCGGGTGTCTGAAGGGGAGTTCGATGCGGTGAAAATGATATGCGACTGGGCCGCCCGCCGCAATATGTTGCCGAGGGTGGAAGTGCTCGGTTTCGTAGACGGGCATACGTCGGTGGACTGGATACACGCTACCGGCTGCCGCGTCATTAACCTGCTGTGCAAAGGCTCGCTGAAGCATTGCTCCTGCCAGTTGAAGAAGTTGCCCGAAGAACATATCGAGGACATTCTGGCAGTGGTGGACTACGCAAACGTGCAGGACATGGAGGTGAACGTCTACCTGGAAGACTGGAGCAACGGCATGAAAGATTCGCCCGAATATGTGTTTCAATTGATGGACGCATTGATTCGGACCAACATAAAGCGGTATATGCTGCCCGATACGTTGGGGGTGCTGAACCCGTTGCAGGTCATTGAATTCATGCGGAAAATGGTGAAACGCTATCCGCACGCGCATTTCGACTTCCATGCGCACAATGATTACGACCTTGCGGTGAGCAATGTGCTGGCAGCCGTGTTGAGCGGTTGCAAGGGGTTGCACACCACCATTAACGGTCTGGGCGAGCGTGCCGGGAATGCGCCTCTTGCCAGCGTGCAGGCCATCCTGAAAGACCATTTCAGCGCTGTAACCAATATCGACGAGAGCCGCCTCAATGATGTGAGCCGTGTGGTGGAGTCTTATTCGGGCATCGTAATTCCCGCCAACAAACCGATTGTGGGTGAGAATGTGTTTACGCAGGTGGCGGGCGTGCATGCTGACGGAGATAATAAAAGCAACCTGTACTGCAACGACCTCTTGCCCGAACGTTTCGGTCGTAAGCGGGAGTATGCGCTGGGCAAGAACAGCGGCAAGGCGAATATCCGCAAGAACCTGGAAGACCTGGGGCTGGAGCTGGACGAGGATGCCATGCGCAAGGTTACCGAACGTATCATCGAGCTGGGCGATAAAAAGGAACTGGTGACGCAGGAAGATTTGCCGTACATCGTTTCCGATGTTTTGAAACACGGCATGATGGACGAGCGGGTGAATCTGAAAAGCTACATCGTGAACCTTGCCTACGGACTGAAACCGATGGCTACGTTGAAAATAGAAATCAACGGCAAGGAGTATGAGGAGAGTTCCAGCGGCGACGGTCAGTACGATGCCTTTGTGCGTGCGTTGCGCAAGATATACAAGGTGACTCTGGGGCGCAAGTTCCCGATGCTGACGAACTATGCGGTGACCATCCCGCCCGGCGGACGTACCGATGCCTTTGTGCAGACGGTTATCACCTGGAGTTTTGAAGACAAGGTGTTCCGTACCCGCGGGCTGGATGCCGACCAGACGGAAGCGGCCATTAAGGCTACGGTAAAGATGTTGAATATAATAGAAGCTGAATACGATAAATAAGATGCCCAACCATGATTGATAAGAGAATAAAGGATTATTTCGAAAGAAAACCCAATGTAAGCTATCTGTTTTTTGCTTGCATGATATTTTTGTTTCGTGTTTTCTTGAATTGGTATGCAAATGAGCTGCAGCTCGTCACTCTTATGGATGTGATATGGACGCTTATGCTGACTGCGGGATTTGTGACGGGTGACCGTGTTCGCCGCAAGAATAAAGCAATGAAAGATAAGATAGAAAATGAATTGAAAAAGAAATAATAATTATGGACTTTAAAATTGCAGTATTGGCCGGTGACGGTATCGGCCCCGAAATATCCGCCGTAGGTGTGGACGTAATGACCGCCGTTTGCGAGAAATTCGGTCACAAAGTAAGTTATGAGTATGCCGTGTGCGGTGCGGACGCCATCGACAAAGTGGGCGACCCTTTCCCCGAAGCTACCTATCAGGCTTGTAAGAATGCCGATGCAGTGCTCTTTTCGGCAGTAGGCGACCCGAAATTCGACAATGACCCCACCGCCAAGGTGCGTCCCGAACAAGGACTGCTGGCTATGCGCAAGAAGTTGGGGCTGTTTGCCAATATCCGTCCGGTGCAGACCTTCAAGTGCCTCTTGCACAAGTCGCCGCTCCGTGCGGAACTGGTGGACGGTGCGGACTTCATCTGCATCCGCGAACTGACGGGCGGTATGTATTTCGGCGAGAAGTATCAGGACAACGACAAGGCCTACGACACCAATATGTACACCCGTCCGGAGATTGAACGCATCCTGAAAGTGGGCTTTGAGTATGCCATGAAGCGCAACAAGCACCTTACGGTAGTGGACAAGGCAAACGTACTTGCCTCTTCGCGCCTGTGGAGACAGATTGCGCAGGAAATGGCCCCGGACTATCCGGAAGTCACCACCGACTATATGTACGTGGACAACGCCGCCATGCGCATGATTCAGGAACCGAAGTTCTTCGACGTAATGGTGACCGAGAATACCTTCGGCGATATTCTGACCGATGAAGGCTCCTGCATCAGCGGCTCCATGGGCTTGCTCCCATCGGCTTCCACGGGCGAAAGCACGCCGGTGTTCGAGCCTATTCACGGTTCATGGCCGCAGGCTAAGGGCCTGAACATAGCCAATCCGCTGGCACAGATTCTTTCCGTAGCCATGCTGTTCGAGTATTTCGACCTGAAGGAAGAAGGCGCGCTTATCCGCAAGGCGGTGGATGCTTCGCTCGACGCCAATATCCGTACCCCGGAAATCCAGGTGGAAGGCGGTGGCAAATACGGCACGAAAGAAGTGGGTGCGTGGATTGTGAACTATATCAAACACTAATCTTTATTAAGGAAAGAAAGGGCGAAACGTTTTTTTCCTACCTTTGCGAGGAGATGCGTCAAGAGTACGGCAATAGCGAGCCTGCTTTTGGTGTGTCTCCTCATTTGTGTCTTATTCTGTATAAACTCGGACGAATTATGGCGAAAATAGCGAATAACTTGACGGAACTTATCGGCGGTACGCCGCTGATGAAACTGGCGGGGTACAGCCGGAAGTACGGATTGCAACGGGAAGTGGTTGCCAAACTGGAGTCCTTTAATCCCGCAGGCAGCGTAAAAGACCGCGTAGGGCTGGCGATGATCGAGGATGCCGAAGCGCGCGGAGCGTTGAAGCCCGGCGCCACCATTATAGAGCCTACCAGCGGCAATACGGGAGTAGGGCTGGCAATGGTGGCCACCATCAAAGGTTATCATCTGATACTGACCATGCCCGAAACCATGAGCGTCGAACGCCGCAACCTGCTGAAAGCCCTCGGAGCGGAAATCGTGCTGACGGACGGACTGGCAGGCATGGCGGGCTCTATCGCCAAGGCGCAGGAACTGAGGGACAAGATACCCGGCGCCGTGATTCTGCAACAGTTCGAGAACCCTTCCAACGCCCGGATACACGAACTTACTACGGGCAAGGAAATCTGGACGGATACGGACGGACAAGTGGACGTGTTTGTGGCGGGAGTAGGTACGGGCGGCACGATTTGCGGTGTGGCGCGCGCCTTGAAAAGGCATAATCCGAATGTCTACATTGTGGCCGTAGAACCCGCATCATCTCCCGTGCTTGAGGGGGGCGAGGACGCGCCTCACCGCATACAGGGCATCGGGGCAAACTTTATTCCGGCCCTTTACGATGCTTCGGTAGTGGATGAGGTGATTCCCGTGCCGGATGATGAAGCCATTCGTGCCGGACGCGAACTGGCATCCACCGAGGGACTGCTGGCGGGAATATCTTCCGGAGCGGCTGTCTATGCGGCACGTCTGCTGGCGGTGCGTCCCGAATTTGCCGACAAAACGGTGGTGGCCTTGCTGCCTGATACGGGAGAGAGGTATCTCTCTACGGAGTTGTTTGCTTTTGACACCTATCCTTTGGATTAAATGCCGGGGACGGACGTTTGTTTCACCCGGTGGTAGCGGTCATACCGACGGGTGGTAGCACTTGTACCGTCGCGTGGTATTGCCCGTATCATCCTTTGGTACTCTTTGTACCAGCGCTTGGTACTGTCCGTACCACCGCCTGATATTCTTTGTACCCTTGCTTGGTACTTCCTGTACCGGCTGGTGAAACCGGTACGGGTGCATTAATAAATTTAGAATCATAAGTATGAAGAAACTGATTTTTCTCGCAGTATGTTTATTGGCAAGCGGTATGCCTGCATTCGGGCAAACCTATCAGGAACTTTGCGACCGTGCCGTAACTTATACGGAGCAGGATAGTCTGCCGCAGGCGGAAACGTACATCCGCAGAGCCTTGAAGCTGGAGCCTGCGAATCCTCATAACGCCCTTCTGTTCTCCAACCTCGGTACGATACAACGCCGCCAGCGGAAGTATGAAAAGGCTTTGGAGTCCTATAATTTCGCCCTGAATATAGCCCCGCGGGCAGTGCCTATCTTGCTGAACCGTGCGACCATTTATATGGAACTGGGGCGCAACAACCTGGCACAAGCCGACTATTCGCTGGTGCTGGATTTGGAGAAAGACAACGAAGAAGCCCTGCTGATGCGCGCTTATATCTATATGCAACAGCGTGACTATAAAATGGCAAAGGCGGATTACGAACGCTTGTTGAAAGTGAATCCCACCAGCTACAACGGCCGTCTCGGTTTGGCTACTTTAGAGCAGAGAGAGGGAAAATACGAAGAAGCACTGAGGCTATTGAACACTATGATTGCCGCCAAAGGAGAGAACCGGCAGTTGTCTCCTTCCCAATATGCCATGCTTTATGTGGCTCGTGCCGGAGTAGAAAAAGACTTGCACCATACAGATATGGCACTGGTAGACCTGGAAGAGGCGATAAGCCTGGATAGCTCGCAGCCTGAAATATACCTGATGCGCGGCGAAATCTACCTCGCCCAAAAAAAGAAAGAACTTGCCAAACGCGATTTCGAGAAAGCCATATCGTTAGGAGTACCGCAATCTGATTTACGCAACTTCTTACAACAAACGGGGAAATAGGGGGTAGCGGTTAGTGATTAGCGTTTAGTGGTTAGTGATTAAGTTATGTACAATAAACAGTTAATTGCTAATTGCAAAACACTAACTGCTCACGACTAATCACTCACGACTAATCACTTACCACTAATCCTTAACCGCTAATCACTAATCCTTAATCACTAATCACTATATTTTCGTATTAGGTTGATAAATTCTTTGCCGTATTTCTTTTTTTTGTGTTCTCCGATGCCGCTGATGTTGCCGAACTCTTCGAGATTGGTGGGGCGTGAGGTGCTGAGCAAGTGGAGAACCTTGTCGGACAGGACGATATAGGCAGGCAGGGCCTCTTCATCGGCAAGACGTTTTCTTAATTTGCGCAATGCTTCAAAGAGGGCTTCGTTCTCTGTATTGGGAAGTCCTAAGGGTAGCTCTTGGGCGGGGACGGTTGCTTTGCGTTTTCTGCCACGTTTGGTTTCGTTTGTTTCTTCCCGGCGTATCACTACCAATCGGGCGGTGGCTCTGCCGAAGAGGACATCGCTTCCTGCGGAAGTTATTTTCAGATGATTATTTTCGTTGTAGGCAATCTCGAAGTATCCGAGTTGCAGCATTTGTAATAAATAATCATGCCAGTCGCGGGCGGGAACATCACGTCCGGCGGCAAAGGTTTTCAGTTGCTGATAGCCTTTGCCTACGACTTCGGGCGACATGTTTCCTCTGAGAATATCCACTAAAACGCCTGTACCGATTTGCTGGTCTGTGCGGACAATGGCGCTCAGGGCTTTTTGTACGATGACAGTTCCGTCAAAGCGTTCGGGCGGGTTCTTGCAGACGTCGCAATTACCGCAGTCATGATCTGCTATTTCTCCAAAATAACTTAACAATATGCGGCGTCGGCAGATGTCGGATTCGGCGTATTGCTGCATGCGTTGCAGTTTCTCCAGGTTGATGTTCTGCTGTCCGCTCTCGGTAGCGAATTTGGTAAGCAAAATCAGGTCTGCAAGCGAGTAGAACAGTAGCGTGTCACTGGGCAGTCCGTCTCTGCCGGCACGTCCTATCTCCTGGTAGAAACTCTCGATGCTCTTTGGTAAATTATAATGAATAACCCAACGAACGTTACTCTTGTCTATACCCATGCCGAAAGCGATGGTGGCGCACACTACCTGCACGCGGTCGTTGATGAAATCGTCCTGCGCTTCGTCCCTGAGGGAGGGGGAGAGGCCGGCATGGTAGACGGCGGTGCGGATACCCTGCTTCTGGAGCATCTGCGCCACGGATTCCGTCTTGCTACGGCTCATGCAATAGATGATGCCGCTTTCTCCGGGATGGCGGGCTATGAAGTCAAGAATTGTCTTGGATTTTTCCTTCTGCTGGTAGCCCCGTTTTACGGTGAGGCTCAGGTTGGGACGGTCGAACGAGGAGATGAACGTCCGGGGATGGTTCAGGTGAAGCTGCCTGATGATATCTTCGCGCGTGATTTTGTCGGCGGTGGCGGTCAGGGCGATGATGGGCACGTGCGGGAACTGCTGGTGCAGAATCCCCATCTGTGCGTATTCAGGCCGGAAGTCATGTCCCCATTGCGAGATGCAGTGCGCTTCGTCGATGGCGAAAAGCGAGATGTGCATGTCCCGCAGGAGATAATTGGCTTCTGTAAGCAGCTTTTCGGGCGAGATATACAGCAGTTTCAGTCTGCCTTCCATGCAGGCACGGCGCAGGGCAGCATTTTCCGTTTCGTCATTGCTGCTGTTCAGCGCACCGGCGCTGATGCCGTTGGCGCATAATGCCTCTACCTGGTCCTTCATCAGCGAGATGAGCGGCGAGACGACGAGCGTGATGCCCGGCAGGAGCAGCGCGGGGATCTGATAGCAGAGCGACTTGCCCCCGCCCGTCGGCATGACGCACAGCGCATCGCGCCCGGAGAGAATGGAGTCGATGAGTTCCTCCTGCCCCGCGCGAAACGCGCTGTGGCCATAATATTGCTTTAAGATGCTGTACTTGTCCATGAAAAAGTGTTCCGTTTCCTGTTTTTTCTATGATGTTACCCCATCGGGAAGAAATTGTCCACGGAAAATGTTCAGAAAGGAAAAAGGAGGGGGATCGCCGCGGCTTGATATTGCTGTTTCCTTGTGCTATAGTCCCTCTTGCTCGCTCGGAGGGCGCGCTGTTCGAAAGAAACGGCAGCCGGATAAGGCGCAGGCTGAAATGCCTGTTCCTTATCCGGCTTTTTTTGTTGACAGGAGGAAACGACAATGGACCTTTTGCGTGGAAATAACAAAACTAGTAGTGAGCAATAACCCGCGGCTGGGGTATCTGAAAACGATATTCACCCATAATTTT
>OGFD01001512.1_pt1 | contig 10911 bp, 10 predicted proteins | sample 1570851 | NCBI WGS metagenome assembly OGFD01 (sample SAMEA2582077, study PRJEB24529) | metagenome | biome: Human gut stool | place: China | collected 2011
ACATTATTTTTTTGAAATTCTCGCCTTTCTTTCAAAGAAAAGTTGTATATTTGCAATTAAATGATTTTTTTGTTGATTAATTAAAGAAAGGACAATAATATGGATGCAACTTATATTGACCTGACCATTCGCCTTTCTCTCGCCCTGCTTTTAGGAGGTGCGATAGGCATTGAGCGAGAATATCGTGCTAAGGAGGCTGGTTTCCGTACTCACTTTCTCGTGGCATTGGGAAGTGCGCTTTTCTGTGTCGTTTCCCAGTATGGATTCGGAATTGACTTAAAGGATTCTTCCCGTGTGGCTGCGCAGGTGGTTTCGGGCATTGGATTTCTGGGCGCCGGAACGATTATCTTCCAGAAGAACGTGGTGAGAGGATTGACTACTGCTGCAGGCTTGTGGGTTACGGCAGCCATCGGTCTGGCGTGCGGTACGGGAATGTATGTAGCTGCAGCTATTACCACGGCGATGGTGTTGCTGGGACTGGAAGTATTGAACTACTGGATTCCGCAGTTGGGAACAACTACCATCGACTTGACCTTCACTGCGCCATCTCGTGAAAGCGTGAAGGAGTTTATCAGGCAAATCAAGCAGAAAGGTCTAGAAGTTCATTCCTATGAGTTGAAAGAGCGCCGCTACTCGAAGGAGGAATTCCTGGAAGCGAACATAGAAATCAAGGCGAAGCGCGATTTCCACACCATGGAGATTCTTGATTACATGAACGAGTTCTCAGATGTCACGATTTCAACGATAAGATAAAATAGGTTAGGAGGAAAAAAGTGAAGGAGCCAAGAACATTTGTCTTAGCTCCTTCACTTTTTTATGATGTTTTTTAGAAAATCCTTGCCAGATAGTCGTAGTGTTCGCCTTCTGCCACGAGTTCACCTTGCAACCCGCAGGTTTCAGCGATGGATTTCAGTAATGGGAAATCTACGTAGAGCCAGTCGAAGCGGTCGCCCTTTACATCCTTGTAGATCATCTGATAATCTACTTCTCCGTAATAGGCTCCATTCAGATTTATGTCGAAACTTCCATCCTCATTCTCGTAGATATATTTCAGATCAGAGGAATCGATGAGAATCTGACCGCCCGGATTCAGCAACGCCTTTAGGCGCTGGAAGAGGGCAGGGAGATGTTCTATCTTTCCGGCAATTCCCGTTCCGTTCATCAGAAGGAGAATCGTATCGAAACCCGTTCCCAGATGATCGTCGAAGAGATTGATGCATTCCGCATCCTTCACTCCTCTCAACTTCATCGCTTCGCAACTTAAAGGCGAAATATCTATCGCCTTCACCGTAAAGCCCTTCTCCTGCAGGGCGAGCGTATGGCAACCGCTTCCGGCTCCGATATCCAGCACCCGTCCCTTGGTTAGCTGCAAGGCTTTCTGCTCCAGCACCGGCATTTCCGGGACGCTTCTGAAGAGATGGGTTACTGGCATTTCATCTTCCTCAAACATGGAAGAGAGCACTCTCAGTCGGGCTGCTTTCCCATGCTGCTGGAAGTCGAGAATGGCTGCGCCCATCGGGTCTTTATCTGCTGATAATATTTCTGTATTCATTCTTCTTTCTATCTGTTTTATCTTAAGTTTCTTGAATTCTTCTGCAAAAATACAATAAAGTTTTGATAAAACAGATATATTTCTGAAAAAACTGATCAGATTTTTACTCGTATCTGATAGCCTCGATAGGGTCGAGTCTTGCAGCCTTCTTTGCCGGATACCATCCGAAGAACACACCCGTAAAGGTACATACGGCGAAACTCATGATGATGCTCCAAGGCTCTATCTGAGTGGCTATGTGCAGGAAGGCATTCAGACTCAGCGACAGACTCACTCCCAAGATTACTCCTATGATTCCACCGGTTACAGAGAGCAGAATCGCCTCGATGAGGAACTGGTTCAGAATGTCAATTCCCCTGGCTCCTACACTCATTCGAAGACCGATTTCACGGGTTCGCTCGGTAACGGAAACGTACATGATGTTCATGATTCCAATACCGCCAACCAGCAGGGAGATTCCTGCCACACTACCCAGAAGGATGGTGATGGTGGACATGGTGGAATTCATCATGCTGGAGATTTCCTCCTGCGAACGGATGTTGAAATCATCCTCATCTGCCTCGGTGGTCTCGGTGGCATCCTTCAGCTTGTGGTTGCGGCGGAGAATTTCCGAAATCTGATCCTGAGCCGGCTGAGATGCTTCCTCGGTAATGGCAGAACATACGATTCCGCCCAGATAGGTCTGTGCTAGGATTCGCTTCATCACGGTGGTGTATGGGGCGAGCACGAGGTCATCCTGGTCCATTCCCATGGAGTTGTAACCCTTCTTCTGGAGCACACCTATTACACGGAACGGGATGCTGTTGAAACGTACTACCTTGCCGATCGGGTCGCTGCCGTCGGGAAAAAGATAATCCACTACGGTCTGACCCAGAATGCAGACCTTGGCAGCTGCCTTGATGTCGGTATCGGTAAACATTTCTCCATCTGCCACCTTCAGCTGGCGGATGCTCAGGTAGTCCTGGTTCACGCCATAGATGGAACTCTGCGTATTGTTGTTGCCGAAGATCCACTGTCCCGAACTGTTTACGGTAGGCGAAATGGCACTGATGTAATTACAATCCTCCTTGATGCTCTGGTAGTCTGCCTGCTTCAGGGTCTCCATCGAGGAAGCATCCTGTCGCACACCGCCTCTCATGTCGGCACCCGGCGAAATCATAATCATATTACTACCCATCTCGGCGATGTTCGCCTTGATGCTCGCCTTACTTCCCTGTCCGATGGCAAGCATCGTAATCACGGCTGCAATACCGATGATGATGCCCAGGGCTGTGAGGAAGGAGCGCATCTTGTTGGCTGCTATCGCCCGGATGGCAATCTTAAAAAGATTCTGAAAATTCATCTTACTTGTTGTAATGTTAAATGTTAAATGTTAAGTGTTAAGTTTCAATGTTAAATGTTGAATGTTAAATTATCTCGCATCCAATATCAAACGAAGCTTTCACTTACCATTTAACACTTAACATTTAACATTGAACACTTAACATTATTAATTATTCGTCCGTATTGGCTGGCAGGGCGGCAAGGCCTTCTGCTGCCGAAAGGATGTGGTCATTATAGGTATCGCTGATGATGTGTCCGTCGCGCAATTCGATGTTGCGGCTGGAATACTTGGCGATATCCGGGTTGTGAGTTACGAAGATGATGGTTCTGCCCTCAGCGTAGAGCTTCTGGAAAAGGACAAGAATCTCGAAACTGGTTCTCGTGTCCAGGTTACCCGTAGCCTCGTCGGCGAGAATCACGGCAGGATTGTTCACCAGTGCACGGGCGATGGCTACACGCTGCATCTGTCCACCCGACATCTGATTGCTCTTATGATAGAGTCTTTCGCCCAGTCCTACAGCCTTCAGAGCTTCGATGGCACGCTGCTTCCGTTCTTCTGCATTGATGGCAGGATTGTACATCAGCGGCAGCTCTACATTCTCTACGCTCGTGGTCTTCGGCAGGAGATTGTAGTTCTGGAAGATGAAGCCGATCTTGCGGTTGCGCAGGATGGCTCTGTCGTTGCGGCTCATCTTGCGCACGCTCACGCCATCCAGGTAATATTCACCCTTGGAAGGGGTGTCGAGGCAGCCCAGCTGGTTGAGCAGGGTGGATTTGCCGGAACCCGACTTACCCATAATGGTAACGAACTCGCCCTCGTAGATCTTGAAGCTTACGCCTTTCAGGGCGTGGACGGTTTCATCACCCACAAGAAAGTCGCGGCGCACGTTGTCGAGCTCTATCACCACTTTCTTGTTCTCGTTGTTATTTGATGTTTCAGACATAATTATTATTATTATTATGGAAGTTAGAGAAGTTAAGGGAAGTTATCACTCCCTACGGTCGTTCGGGAAGTTAAGAGACAATAGTCTTCTTTCTTAAAACGTAGGGCATTTGTCCCTTTCACTTCCCTCTAACTTCTCTTCACTTCCCTTTCACTTCCCTCTAACTTTATTTCTTCTTTCCTCTAGGACCCGGACCGCTGATCAGTCCCTGGCTCTGCTGTGGAGCGTCCTCTTCTTCCGGAACATTCACCACGATTTCCGTAACAATCTTATCGCCCTGCTTCAATCCCTTGGTGATTTCTGTATTGATTCCATCACTCTGACCGATGGTTACCGGATGAGCGGTGAGGGTGTTGCCATTCAATGTCCAAACCTTGTTTTTACCCTTGCAGTCTACAATCTTCATGTTCTTGCCAACGGTTTCCTTGGTAGGGGTAAAGCGGAGAGCCTTGTTGGCTACGGCGAGCACGCCGCTGCGCTCCTGGGTGTAGATGGTAACGTTGGCTGTAAGACCCGGTTTCAATTTCAAATCAGCATTTGGAGCAGAAATCACTACCTCGTAAGTTACAACATTATTGGTAGTTGTTGCTTCCAGGCGCACCTGCTTCACGGTTCCCTCGAAGGTATCATCCGGATAGGCATCTACGGTGAAAGTTACTCGGTCGCCCTCCTTTACATTGCCGATATCAGCCTCGTCCACATTGGCTACTACCTGCATATTGGTCAGATCCTTGGCAATGGTGAAGAGCTCTGGGGTGTTGAAGCTTGCCGCTACGGTCTGACCTTCCTCTACGCTCTTCGAAATCACGGTTCCGTCGATAGGAGAGGTGATGGTGGCGTAGCCGAGGTTGGTCTGTGCTCTCTGCACGTTTTCCTTAGAAGAGGCAACCTGCTCCTTAGCCTGGCGATAGGTTAAGAGCGCATTCTCGTATTCATCGGCGCTGACAAGTCCCTTCTTGTAAAGGGTTTTGTAGCGCTCCATATTGGCTGCCTGATAGTTCAGACTGCTCTGTGCGCTGGCTAGGTTTGCCTTCGCAGTATTCAGTTCGCTCAGGAGATTGGTCTTGTCGAGTTCTGCGATGACCTGTCCCTTCTTTACCTGGGAGTTGTAGTCCACATAGAGTTTGTTGACGATACCACTCACCTGTGTACCTACGGTTACAGAGGTCACCGCCTCGATGGTACCCGTAGCGGTTACGCTGTTCTGCAAGGTTTTCAGCCCCACTTTTTCCTCCTTGAAGTTTATATCTTCCTCCTTTTTTCCGCCCGACATTGCCCATGCCGCTACGGCAACGATTACTATCACCACGACAGCAATCCAGATTTTGCTAATTCTCAATTTTTTCATTTTTTATAATCAGATTAATTTAATTCGAAATAATAAAACTTTGTTAGGGAGGGGGAAAGTAGGGAGTTAAGGGAAGTTATCACTCCCTACGGTCGTTCGGGAAGTTAAGGGACAATAGTCTTTTTTCGTAAACGTAGGGCATTTGTCTCTTAACTTCCCTCTAACTTCTCTTAACTTCCCTATGCGCCTCCTTAAATATGTCCTTCCTTATAGAACTTCAACATATTGATGTTGAGGATGGCGAGGTATTTTGCCTGGAGCTCGTTCTGCTTCGCTTTGAGCAGGTTATCCTTTCCTGTTCTTAGCTCAACGATATTCTTCAATCCCAGCTTAAACTGCTCGCTCAGCAGATTGTAACTGGTCTGAGCACTCTCGCTGCTAACCTTTGCCGCCTTAAACTGGCTTTGGTTGGTGGTAGCCTGCAACCAGTAATTCTCTATGGTAGAGTAGAGCTGGGTCTGCTGGTTCTTCAGGTCGAGCTGGATGCTTTCGCGCTCAATCAACGCCTTGTTCACCTGAGTCTTGGTAGAACGGTTTTCAAACAGCGGAATGCTCACTCCTACGCCGCCTCCAACGCTGAAGTTGGTCTTCAACTGTTTGCCAAGACCATTGCTGTTCATGGAAGTATTGCTGGTAGAGATACCTCCGTTAGCGCTGATGGTAGGCAGCTTGCCCGCCTTTGCAATCTTGATGGTCAAATCGTTCTGTGCCAACTGGTTTTGGAGGGTCTTGAACTCCGGACGATTATCGAGAGCCGCAGCATAGACTCCGTTCATTGCCGGAACAGCCACGAGTGCCATCTCATCGGTGGTATTCGGAATCTCGATGTCAAAAGCTTCATCGCTTGTAATCTGAAGCAGTTCCTTCAACTGTCGCTTGTAGTCCTTCACATTACTTTCCGCCTGCACGATGTTGAATTCATCCTGTGCTCTCTGAGCGGTGAGCTGTGCCAGGTCAGCCTGACTCATCTTGCCTATCTTCACCATCTCCTTGCCCCGTTCTTCGTTCTGCTGGCTCGAGAGATAGCTCTCCTTGTTCACCTGGATAGCCTCTGTAGAGTAGAGAATCTGCACGTAGAGCTGTGCAATCTGTTCCTGCAGCTTGATAGCCTGAGTGGCAGAATCAAGATCGGCAGCCTCGGCAGCAAGTTTGTTCAGCTTAATCTGATTGTGATTCTTGTTTCCGTTCCAGATGGTGTAGTTTCCCGATACGGAATAATTTCCATTGTAATAAACCTTGTCTATACTTGCTCTCGAGAAACCGTCTCCGCTGATTCCGCTAGCTACCCACGGCGTATAGTTCACGCTTTGGTTGGTACTGGCACTGAGCGAAGGAAGCAGAGCAGCTTTCGACTGTAGATAATCTTCTTGGGCGCTGGCCTTGGTAAGTTGCGTCTTCTGAAGAGAAATGTTGTTGGCAAGCGCATAGTCGATACAGTCTTTCAGCGACCATTGTTTTGCCTGCGTTGCTAATGGTGCCGCCACAAGAAGCAGAGCAGCCATTGCGTTTTTTACTTTTCCGTTCATAATCTTCTTAAATTTTCTTTTTACCCGTTTTTTTTTTCGAAAGATATTAATCTGATTGCATTTTGACGGAAAAGTTTAGCATAAAGTTTCAATTTTAACAATCCTTGTGATTTTTGTAAAAAATGGAAAGGAGAGGGGGAAAAGAAAAATCCGTAAGCAAGATGCTGCATCTTGCTCACGGATTTTGATTCTGTGGTTATCTGGTATCCGTTAGGCGTCCTGCCGGATTTGCAATCCGCATCAATCACCTTATTTATCTGCTATTTCTGATGATTCCCTCAGCTTTTTCCTTTTCGCTGTCAAAGCTGAATACTTTATAGATGAGGCCTGTATTCTGAAGATCCACGATATGTGGCGCCATCATTTTGAGCGCTTTCAGCTGTTCGTCGTCGAAAGGGAATATCTTCATGATGCGGACCACCTGAGCGCAGGAATAATAGCAGCCGAGGCTTGCCACTTCTATCAGGTCGAACTTGTTGTCGTTGAAGCTTGCTTGCTTTACCTTATTATATAGTTTGGAGAAGGAAGCATCATCGAGACAATAGCCGTAATTCATTCTGCCATCGGGATCACATCTTCCATCGTAGATGGGTGGGGTAGGGTGTTGTGGCTGCTGTACATTCGATGTTTGGCTGTTTAGTTCTATGATTTTTGTATCGTACTGCACAACCTTTCCGTTTCTGTCGAAGAAGACCGTGATGTACTTGGAATCTCCAGACAGATAATTATATTTGTCATATTCCCATTTGTCCCCATACATGTCGAAACTGGTGAGCTTAGGTTTTCCAAGAATGGCTATTACTTCCTGCTTGGTCATTCCCCGCTCCACGTTTCTTTTTCCTTTAGCCGAAGCCGAGAGGCATACGGCAAACATCAATATGGTTGTGGCGATGAGCGCCATTACTTCATTTCTTTTCATAAGCGATACTGTTTTTATAAGTTATTACATTGTTTTATGGGTGCAAAAGTACAGCTTCCATTTGAAATAAAAAGAGAAGGATTCCCTAAAGTAGAAGGGGAAATCCCTATTTCCGATTTTGGTTATTTGTTTCACTTTTCGGGAATGGCTGTGATTATAAAAGGAGATTGTTATTTACTGCTAAAGCCTAATATGACTGAATAAACGCACCGAGACGACTGGGTAAGTAACGAAAGGCGTTTAATCAGATTCAATGAACTAATATATTAAGTATACGAAGCCTGTTTCTAGAAGATTCCGGCTGCAGTCAGCAGCTCTGCTGAGCCTAGTCAGCAGGTCTGCTGACTGCAGTCGGAAGGTCTGCTGACTGCAGTCGGAAGGTCTGCTGAGCCTAGTGACAACCCTCTTTAGTTGTACGACTATACACCCTTTAGTTGTACGACTATACACTCTTTAGTTGTACGACTATATACCTTTTAGTTGTACAACTGTACACCTTTTGGTTGTACGACTATATACCTTTTAGCTGTACAACTATACACCTTTTGGTTGTACGACTGTATACCTTTTAGTTGTACAACTATACACCTTTTGGTTGTACGACTATATACCTTTTAGTTGTACAACTGTATACCAACTTTAGGGTCGAACCATGAAGCGAATAAGTTTACGGCAAGACTTCTGCTCCATCATTTCCTCAGCAAGGAGAATATGGAGTGGTTGGATCAATATGCCGAGTTTGGCTTGGTGAATGAGCAGAAGTTGGCTCTAGTCTTCGTGAGAGAAGTGGGTGCGATAGATAATGCAACTTATCGCCAGCTGGATTCTTCGATTACTCATGCCCGTGCACGCTTGGAGATTCATAAGCTCTGCGACCTTGGATTTATCGAGAAGAAAGGGCAGGGTCGTAACACTTATTATATAAGAACCTCCAAGGTGGTATCCTTAGGAGAAAGGTTACGACCTCAGGGCGAAAGGTTACGACCTCAAGACGAAAGGTTACTACCTCAGCATGGTACATTGGGAGAAAAGATACCACCTCAAGGCAAAATGTACCATGGTAAGCATGGTACATTTGAGATCGAAAGCCAAACGAAAAGTCGTAACGAATTACTGAGGGAACTTCCTAAAGGGCTCCAAGAACGAGTTGCAAAACTAGGAAAGAGGGCATCTCGGAAAAAGGTTAGTCAACTCCTTGTAGATTTATGCGCTTTTAAGCCTTATAGCTACGAAGAGCTTGCTTTGATAATTCAAAGAGCGGCCAAACCTATGAAGGATAAGTACATAAAGCCTTTACGATTAGCAAACAAACTTTTCTATTGGATTCCTGAGATGATTAATCGTCCACTGCAAAAGTATGTAGCTGAACCCTCGATGGCGAGAAGTAATACAAAAAAGAAATAGATAATCCCCTTGGGCTGCCACTGGTAATCCAAGGGGATTTTGTTTTTTTTATATTTTTAATAGTTTGGTTTTATTGTCTATGCCAATAGCTAGTTCTAATATTAGTCTGTTGGAGGATACTAAGATAGTTTGCCCATTGTTGGAAAACCGTACTATGTATAAATGTAGTCTATTGTGGAATCCCCACCATCGAAGATCTTCTATAGGTATACTTGCTTCACCTATGTAGATAAGTTCATCTTCGTAATCTTTAAAAGTTTTATAGATAGCTTGGTATTCAATACTATTCTTGTTTAGTTTGTGAAAAAAATCATCAAAATTGTCTTTGATGTCTATGGTAGAGTAAAAATATCTTCCTTTGTTCTTAATATTAAATTTTTTATCATCTTCTTCAGTGTTTGGTTCCAAGTCATCTATGTAGCACCAACTCTTCACTCTTTCGATTGGAGTGTTCTCAAATGTTTTAGCTTTTATATAATAATGGTCCAAAACTGTTTCTAACTTTTGATTGTCTATTTTCCAACGACGGACAAGGCATGGAATAACTAACCCATATCTTGGATCTGGAAGATCTTTTTTCTGGTGATAAACGTCATGCCAGAGGTCTTTTACCATACAAACATCACTCTCTTCAAATTGGTATTCTGCTTCTTGTGTTACAATAATTTTATGCATAGTTCTAATTTTGAATTGTTGTCAGTTTTCCGTTCTCAAAATATAAATATTCCTTGTTCCCATAAACCCATTGTTCGTATGTACCAAAACTTCCAATGGTTTTATTTATATCTGTTGGAATCCCCCATGATTCTTTACACATAGATGTAGTCATTCCAATTTTTACTTTGCCTTGACTAATTAGATTCCCATATACTTTCCCATATTTTTTTATAAGGGCAACTTTACGTTTTTTGAGATTGGTAATACGTTCTTTTTCTTTTTGTTCTTTTATTGAAAGTTCTTTTTGATAATCTTCTGCTGTCAAAAAAATATCTAGAGTTTTTCTGTCTCTTAGGCCATTAAATGAACGGTCAAGGTACAAGTAATAATCTCCAAAGTCTTTGTTTGAGAAAAATAAAATAACATTAGAACTTTCAGGAGACCTTCCGTAAAAACTTCGGTCTGTATCCAAAGAAATTCCAGTGCATTTGAATTCCGTGCCTTTTGGTAGTGTAGGATCGAATATACCATTTCCTTTCTTTAATAGATAATCTCCTTCTTTTAAGTTGTAGTCATCAGCAGATGGACTTGTTTTGCTAAGGATAAGAGTTTTGCCGATATAATCTTTTTGAGCTTTGTCGTAATAGCCTTGTACTAACCAATGGGCATTATCTAAGTTGCCTAAAACCTTTAGTTCTATTCTCTCTTTACTTGAAATTTCTAATAGTTCGAAAATAGACATACCATTTATATGTTTTATGGAAAGAACATCGAAATACTTTTGTACTAAGTCTTTACTTGGTATTTCCTCTGTCGTACCATTTTCGTTAATACGATAAAATCTTTCTAAGTAGTTTTGGGTACTCCCATATATGTTGTAGTCTTTGTAAAAAAATAAACGTTGCCCAATTAAATAGTCTAATTTTTGATTATTACTTGACTTTATATTATATAGGCTGTCGTATAATATAGGTGAGGGATTGGTTGATGTATTTCTATTTCCAAATAAAGTTACTTGTGCATACGAATACATTGCCAAAAAACAAGCAATTAGCGCTGTTGTTAATTTCTTTTTGTTCATGGTCTATTGCTATAAAATAGTCCTTATATAGTAATTACAGGTTTGTTGGCAATGATAGATGCCAACAAACCTGTGGAATATTTGTAATGCTAATCTTATGCCTTGAAGCTCTCCAAGTCTTCTGCCTTGAAGTTCTGGATGTATGCTGAATGACCGA
>OGFD01001513.1_pt1 | contig 10895 bp, 6 predicted proteins | sample 1570851 | NCBI WGS metagenome assembly OGFD01 (sample SAMEA2582077, study PRJEB24529) | metagenome | biome: Human gut stool | place: China | collected 2011
GTATCAACGGCGAATTTTTTATCAATCCTACTTGTGAGCAAGGTTAAAAGGCTGACATGGATCTGATGGTAGGCGCCACTTATGAAAACATCATGATGGTGGAAGGTGAAATGGATGAAGTTTCCGAAAGAGACTTGCTGGAAGCCATGAAAGCTGCTCACGAAGCAATCAAGATACAATGTAAGGCCCAAATGGAACTGGCAGAAGAAGTCGGTTCTACCGTAAAACGCGAATACTGCCACGAAGTAAACGATGAAGAACTCCGCAAGGCTGTTCACGACGCCTGCTATGACAAGGCTTATGCAATCGCAGCTTCCGGTAACAAGAATAAGCATGAGCGTATGGATGCTTTCGATGCCATCCGCGAAGAATTCAAGGCACAATTCAGCGAAGAAGAACTGGAAGAAAAAGCTCCGCTTATCGACCGCTACTACCACGATGTTGAAAAAGAAGCCATGCGTCGTTCCATCCTGGATGAAGGCAAGCGTCTCGACGGACGTAAGACTACCGAAATCCGTCCTATCTGGTGCGAAATCGGTTATCTGCCCGGTCCTCACGGCTCCGCTATCTTCACGCGTGGTGAAACCCAGTCTCTATCTACCGTTACTTTAGGTACAAAACTGGACGAAAAAATTATCGACGACGTTCTGGAACATGGAAAAGAACGTTTCTTACTGCACTACAACTTCCCGCCGTTCTCTACGGGTGAAGCCAAAGCACAACGTGGTGTAGGTCGTCGCGAAATCGGTCACGGACACCTTGCATGGCGTGCTTTGAAAGGACAAATCCCTGCCGATTATCCGTATGTAGTACGTGTAGTATCCGATATTCTCGAATCAAACGGTTCATCTTCCATGGCTACCGTATGTGCCGGTACGCTGGCGCTGATGGATGCCGGTGTAAAAATCAAGAAGCCCGTATCCGGTATTGCAATGGGATTGATTAAGAATGCAGGCGAAGAAAAATACGCAGTATTGTCCGACATCCTCGGTGATGAGGACCACCTCGGCGATATGGACTTCAAGGTAACCGGTACAAAGGACGGTATCACTGCTACCCAGATGGATATCAAAGTAGACGGTCTGTCTTATGAAATCCTTGAAAAAGCATTGTTACAGGCTAAAGAAGGCCGCGAATACATTCTGAGTAAAATCACCGAATGTATCGCTGAACCGCATGCCGACCTGAAACCGCATGCTCCACGCATCGAAACCATGACTATTCCTAAAGAATTCATCGGTGCAGTAATCGGCCCGGGCGGAAAGATTATCCAGGGTATGCAGGAAGAAACCGGTGCAACAATCACTATCGAGGAAATAGACAATATCGGTAGAATTGAAATTGCCGGAACCAACAAGAAGTCTATCGACGATGCAATGCGTATCATTAAAGGTATCGTGGCAGTACCGGAAGTAGGTGAAGTCTACAAAGGTAAAGTACGTTCTATCATGCCTTACGGTGCATTCGTTGAATTCTTACCGGGCAAAGACGGTTTGCTCCATATTTCTGAAATCGACTGGAAGCGTCTGGAAACAGTAGAAGAAGCCGGAATCAAGGAAGGTGACGAGATTGATGTGAAGTTGCTTGACATTGATCCTAAGACCGGTAAGTTCAAACTGTCTCGCAAAGTATTGCTTCCGAAACCGGAAAGACAGGAAAGACCGGAAAAGAAAGACAAATAATCCCTATCAATAAATAGGATATATGAGCCCGACAGTGATCTGCCGGGCTTTTTTTCACTCCCCACCCATGGAAATCAAAAAAACAACAGGTATTGTTTGCATATTACAAAAAGATTATGTTGCTTTGTGATACGAAACCTTAAATCGTACGAAAAAACTCCAATTTGAATGTCCGACTCCATTAAATTACATACGATGGACCTTTTCTCGCGTTTTTTCCAGGAGAACCAAGAAAAGTTCCTGACTTTTGCTTATTCCTACCTCAGAGATAAAGCGGAAGCGGAAGACGTGTTAATGGAATCCATGATTGCCCTATGGGAAAACCGGAACCGTTGGGAAGAAGGAAGCAATCTGCATGCCTTGCTGTTGACCATAATCAAAAACAAGTCACTCAATCTGTTAGAGCACAAAAAAATACGCCTGCAAGCAGAAGAAAATATAAACAGCCATAACCAGCGGGAGCTCAACTTGCGTATATCCACCTTGAAAGCCTGCGAACCCGAGCAGATATTCGACAACGAAATACAGCACATCGTTCACAAGGCCTTAGAGCAAATGCCACAACAAAGCCGGACTATTTTCATGCTGAGCCGTTACCAGAATCTCCCCAACAAACAAATTGCCGAGCAACTGCATGTTTCACTGAAAACCGTAGAAGCGCATATCACCAAAGCCCTCCGCATACTGCGATTGGAGTTGAAAGATTATCTGGCTTCCATACTGCTCTGAGCAATAAAAGTATTTTTTACGCAAAAAGTTTCCTTTTTTGATAGGGTTGTCCACACTTCGCCGGTTATATATACAGAAAGGCGGTAAAGTCCCTCTCTTTAACCAAGCAACTCTATTTATGATGAACCAGGAATTACTATACAAATATTTTAAAGGAATAGCATCCATTGAAGAAGAGAAACAGATTCTGGACTGGGTTGAAGCTTCTGAAGAAAACCGGGAAGCCTACCTGAAAGAACGTATGCTGTTCGACGTATCCCTGTTTTCCACAAAACAAGACAATAAGAAAAAAGCAATACGACTCATGCCAATGCTCCGCTGGGCGGCGCGTATTGCAGCGGCAGTCATCATTGCCGTATCCGGTTACTACATGACCACAAATTATATATATAATAAGGATGCACAGCCTCAAACCATTACTGTTCCTGCCGGGCAACGCGCTCAAATTACACTTGCCGACGGTACACGCGTATGGCTCAATGCCCAATCCACGCTTACATATGCTTCCGACTTCGGCCGCAATGACCGCAACGTCGAGTTAGACGGCGAAGCATATTTTGAAGTTGCCAAAAACAAAAAATTACCGTTCTATGTACATACGGAAATGCACAAAGTAAGAGTGGTCGGAACCAGCTTTAACGTCTGCGCATACAAAGGCAGCAAAGAGTTCGAAACAACATTGGTGGAGGGTATCGTAGACATCTACCCAAGCTGTAACAACCAAGTGATTACCCGCCTTCAAAAGGATGAGTTTTTTGCCAATTATGACGGACGCTGCAAGAAAACCATCCTCCCCTCGTACGAATATCTCCGCTGGAAAGAGGGATTATACTGTTTTGATGATGTACCCTTCAGCGGCATCCTGGACAAGCTTGAAAAATACTACAACGTAAAGATAACCGTCACCAGCCCCAGACTACTGACCCACGAAGGCCTGACCGGCAAATTCAGGGAACAGGATGGCATAGAGCACATCTTGAGAGCCATCTCCAAAGAGCACCCGTTCAAGTTCCGCATTAATGAAAACAAAGACTCGATAATCATATATGAATAAACAAAACCTTTAAATTTAGTACTAACCCCTTAAAACCGAACAGCATGAAACCATAAAGCAACAGTCCTAAGAATTACTTCCCTTTTTTGATAAAAAAAGATCGGAAAGTACCCCCATACTTTCCGATCCGAAACAGTCAAAAATCGACCTTAATCAATTTATTAACTTAACACAGTGACAAAGATATGAGAAAAATTTCTTTGAATGGACTTTTTTGTCCAAAAAGTTTTGAAAACAAGCAATTATTGCGTACTATGAAGACCACACTATTCCTTCTTCTGTTTGTAACATTCCAAGCATACTGCGGGAATAGCTACTCTCAGAACGCCAAAGTAAGTATCCCCGATTCTCAGCTGAGAGTAGGGCAAATACTTTCCCAAATTGAATCCCAGACAGACTATCTGTTTGTATACAACAAAAAGAGTGTCGATGTACGGCGCACTGTTAATGTAGATGCGAAAAACAAAGCCGTAGCCGAACTTCTGGATGAAATATTTGCCGGAACAAACATCAGATATGTAATGGAAGGCAAAAATATAGTCCTGACCAAAAGAGGTGAAAGCATCGAAAACGTAGCCGGAACACAACAGGAAAGAGTCACTGTAAAGGGTGTCGTTACCGATTCCAAGGGCGAACCGATTATCGGTGCAAATGTATTGGAAAAGGGTACGACCAACGGTATCATCACCAACCTGGACGGAGAGTTCACCCTCAACGCACCTGCCAATGCCACTTTAGTCATTTCCTACATAGGCTATGAACCTATAAACGTTACGCTCAACGGCCGTACATCGCTAAAAATCCAAATGAAAGAAGAAGCGCTGGCATTGGAAACCGTTGTCGTAACAGCTATGGGCATCAAGAAAAAAGAGGCCTCTCTCACCTACTCTACCCAACAGGTGGGCGGCGATGAACTGACCCGCGCCAAAGACCCTAATATGATTAACGCCCTTGCCGGTAAGACAGCAGGCGTATCCATCACCCGTAACTCCTCCGGTCTGGGCGGCTCAGCCAAAGTATCCATCCGCGGTATCCGTTCTGCCAATGCCGATGGAAACAACCAACCGTTATATGTTATCGACGGTGTGCCTATGCTGAACAACGTAGCCGAGCAGGCATTCTCCGCCATGGGCGGTAACAACGATGCCGGCAACCGTGACTCGGGCGACGGTATCTCCAACTTGAATCCGGACGACATTGAAAGCATGAGCATACTGAAAGGTGCTTCCGCAGCAGCCCTCTACGGCTCACAAGCTGCCAACGGCGTAATCCTGATTACCACCAAGAAGGGTAAAGCCGGCATGCAACGTATCGTATTCAACTCCAACCTGACCATAGACCATGCCATTTGCCTGCCCGAATTCCAAGACAAATACGGTGCAAGCGGAGCTACAAGCTGGGGTACGGTTCCGGAAAATGCAAACTCCACCCCCATCAAAGCTTACGATAACGTGGGCGACTATTTCAGCAACGGAGTTACTGCGACCAATTCACTATCCATCATGACGGGTAAAGAGAAAATGCAGACCTACTTCTCTTATGCCAACACCACCGCCAAAGGTATTGTCGATGTAAACAAACTGCAAAAGCATAATATCACCTTCCGTGAAACAGCCTCTTTGTTCAACGACCGCCTCACATTGGATGCCAATGTAAACCTGATGACCCAGAAAATCAAGAACCGCCCTACTTCCGGCGGCTACTACATGAACCCACTGGTAGGTTTGTACACCTTCCCGCGCGGTGAAGACCTCAATATCTATTGCGACAATAACGGATTCGAAAAATACGATGAAAACAGATCCATGCCATTGCAGAACTGGTATACGGACATCAGCGGATTCAGTCAGAACCCCTATTGGCTGACGAACAGAGTTACCAGTAACGACAAGCGTTTCCGTACCTTAGCTTCCTTAAGCGCGAACTTGAAGATAAACGACTGGTTCAGCGTTCAGGCCCGCGGTAATGTAGACTATATCAATGACAATTACGAGCAGAAAATGTATGCCGGAACAACGGCCGATGTAGCTCATCAGAACGGCCGCTATATCAAAATGAACCGTCAGGACTTCATGGTTTACGGTGATTTTATGGCCATGTTCAACAAAACATGGAACGACTGGAGCTTGAATGCAGCCATAGGCAGCAGTATCAATACCACCAAAGTCAACTCCTTAAGTCTCGACTCCGGTAAATCCGGCTTGTACAAGGCTAATGTCTTCACAGTTCCTAACATGAATCTCAGCGGTGCAGGCACTTCATACATTGATGAAACAGCCAACCAAAGACGTACCATCCAGTCTGTATTCGCAACCGCACAGCTCGGTTGGAAAGAGAGTATCTACCTGGATGTAACCGCACGCAACGACTGGTCTTCCACACTTGCCAACACCAAAAGCGAAAACTCCGGCTTTTTCTATCCGTCGGTAGGTCTCTCATGGATTCTCAACAAAACTCTCAACCTGCCCGAATGGATAAGCTTCGGCAAGGTTCGTGCTTCCTGGGCACAAGTCGGCAACGACCTTCCCATCGGCATCACCAGCCCGGCGCAGACCATCACGGCAGGCGGCGTAGTGAAACCCATCGACTACTACTTTGCAGAAGATTTGAAACCGGAAATCAGCAACTCCATCGAAGTAGGTACTGAGTGGAAGTTCTTCAACAGCCGTCTGGATTTCGACTTCACATTCTACCGCACGGATACCAAAAACCAACTGATCCGCGTAAACACTACCGCCGAACAACGTCCTTACCGTTGGATAAACGCAGGTAAGATACGCAATACGGGTGTTGAAATCACCTTAGGCGCTACGCCGCTGATGAACGATAATTTCCGCTGGAAAACCCAGTTCAACTTTGCTACCAACAAGAACAAGATTGTATCCTTGGGCGGCACACCCAACTTCCAATACGCTTCGGGCAATGTAAGCATGCCCTATAAAATGATGGTTGTAGAAGGCGGTTCGCTGGGCGACATCTACGGCAACGTATTTGTACGCGATGCAAACGGTAAAATCCTGCTGGAACCGGCAACAGACAAAGACGGTAACCCCAACGCAAAAGCCGGCCTGCCTCAGGTTACAACCGACAAAGCCGCCAAGATAGGCAACTTCAATCCCGACTGGACACTGGGCTGGAGCAATACCGTGACATACAAAGGTTTCTCGCTTTACTTCCTGATTGACGCACGCGTAGGTGGCGACGTAATTTCGCTGACACAAGCCGGACTGGACTATGCCGGTGTGAGCAAGGCAACCGGTGATGCCCGCGACGCAGGCTACTATATGCTGGAAGGACAAAAGATTAATGATGTACAGAAATTCTATCAAATGGTAGGCGACCGCGGCAACGGAACAACGGAATTCTACCGCTATGACGGAACAAACATCCGCTTGCGCGAAGTATCCTTGGGTTACTCCTTCCCGCAGCAAATGCTTGAAAAGACCGGATTCATCAAAGGAATAGACTTGTCGCTGGTGGCACGCAACCTGTTCTTCATCTACAAAGATGCACCGTTCGATCCGGATGCCACAATGTCGGTAGGCAATGACAACCAGGGATTGGACACCTTCGGCATGCCTTCAACAAGAAACATAGGATTCAACATTAAATTTACTTTCTAAATACCCGAACGATATGAATAAGATAAAATATACAACCGCATTGCTCCTCGGCGGTCTCCTGAGTTTTTCATCCTGTACCGACAACTTTGCCGACTTCAACAGTACCGACGGAGCTTATACAGAAGAATTGCAGAAATACGATAACCAGACCAACCTCGTACCTTTCGCCACCATTCAAAAGGGTATCATCTACCAGACCGGAGTGGACGGTACGGACTGGCAATACCAGGTTATACAGAACTTAGTGGCGGACATGTTCTGCGGATACTTCCACGACATGAACGGTTCGTTCAATGCCAACAACTCCACCTATAATCTGAACAACGGCTGGACAAGCGCCATGTGGGTATACACCTACGGATACGTCATGCCTTCCATCGCCGATGCGGAAGCGCTGAATACAGAAAAGGAATGGCCTCTTTACCACGCCATTACCAAGATTCTGAAAGTAGCTACCCTTCATCGTGTGAGCGACTATTACGGCCCTATCCTTTACGACGGATTCGGAACAGCCGACCAGAAGCCGCAGTCACAGGAAGAAGTCTACAAACGTTTCTTTGAAGACCTGGAAACAGCCGTGAACATACTGAAAGATTATAAAGGCGGCGTATCCTTTGAAAGCGCCGACTTCATGATGCCGGAAGGCAAACGCACTCCCGCACAATGGCTGAAATTCGCCAACTCTCTCCGCTTGCGTCTGGCCATGCGCGTATCTAACGTAGCTCCCGAACTTGCCGAAAAACAGGCCAAAGCAGCTTTGGATGCTGCCAACGGCGGCGTACTGGAAACAGCCAACGAAACGGTAGGCGAATACGGCATCCGCAATCCGCTGGGTGGTGTTGCCGGCTGGAGCGAAGTGTATATGAACGCAAGCTTGGAGTCTTTCCTGAAAGGCTACAACGATCCTCGCCTTAAATCCTACTTCAACCCGGCACAAGACGGCAGAGACAAAGACGGCAACATTAACAGAGAAGTTGCCGGAGTAAAACAACTCAGCAGCATTGAAGATGAATACAAAGGTGTCCGTCAAGGCCCTGGCGTAGCGGCCAACCGCTACTTCACACTCTCGCAGACCACCGTTACGACCGCCAGTAAAATCATTGTCATGAGCGCGGCCGAAGTATGGTTCCTGCGCGCAGAAGCAGCCTTACGATATAACACCGGCGATGATGTGGAAAACTGTTATAAACAAGGTGTTACCGTATCCTTTGCACAATGGGATGCCAATGGTGTCAGCGATTATCTGGAAAGTGACGATAGACCGGCTGCCTACATAGATGTATTCGATGCTAAGTTCAATGCGGATGCACCTTCAACGATCACTCCGAAATGGGACAATACAGCCGATAAGGAAGAAAAACTGGAAAGAATCATCACTCAGAAGTGGCTGGCCCTCTATCCGGAAGGTTGTGAAGCATGGGCGGAACAACGCCGTACCGGTTATCCGCGGCTCATCAAGGTTGCGGTGAACAACAGCGGCAATACCATCAGTACCGACGATATGATTCGCCGTGTATTCTTCAACCAAGATTACAAGACGGACAACAAGGCATTGTATGACGCTTTAGTCAGCAAGCTGGGCGGTGCAGACAACGGCGGCACACGTCTTTGGTGGGATACCGGACGGAATAACTTCTAAAAAATACAAAGGCATATTTTTTGATTAGTGATGTTTTCTCCGTATTAGTTATTACGGGAAAAGGTTGCAAGGAGCAAAGTCGGGGGGCTTTGCTCCTTCTTTTCATATATAAGAGACCGAAGCGGTTCCCCTTTTTCCATAAGGCATAAACAAACTGTCTTATAACAGCGCCCGGACAATTGCAAGAGCTTGTCTGCCTAAAGGCCGGGAGTTATTCGGATAAGTCCGCAGGTTTTGAGGTGTACCAGCAGCTGGTACGGCGTGTACCAACAAGTGGTACGGCAGCTACCAAAGGTTGGTACTCCATGTACCTTAGGTTGGTACGGCAAGTACCACTGCTTGGTACAAGACATACCAAAGGGCAGTACCAACCTGGTACATATATCTTATTGATTATAAGTGCTATGATACTTATTTATATTCCTGTATCGGAAGCTCCCCCCTCAATGCTCCAAGCGCATTCAGCGCCAATGCTTCCATTTCATCCTCACCCGGATAAACATGAACCGGTGCAAGGAACGAAATGCGCTCCTTCAGACGGGAAATGATATAATCGGAATGTGCCATGCCGCCCGTCAGCAGAATGGCATCTATCTTACCGTACAACACAACGGAAGCCGCACCGATGCTTTTGGCTATCTGGTAAATCATGGCATCCAACACCAACCCGGCATGCTTGTCCCCTTCCTCTATCCGGCGGACAATGGCAGGCACATCGGTCGTGCCCAAATGGGCTGTCAGCCCGGCACGGCCGGAGATACGCTTTTTAAGTTCGTCTTTTGTGTAGCGACCGGAACAGCAAAGATCTATCAACTGCCCGGCAGGAAGCGTACCGGCACGTTCCGGCGAGAACGGGCCTTCACCGTCGAGCGCATTATTTACGTCGACAGCCTTGCCATGATGATGGACGCCGACGGAGATGCCGCCACCCAAGTGGCAGACAATCAAATCCAGCTCTTCGTAGCGCGTATGATGCTCGGCGGCATAGCGACGGGCAATGGCGCGCTGGTTCAGCGCATGCCAGATAGTGATGCGAGGCATAAGGGGAGAACCGGTGATGCGGGCTATCTCGTCCAGCTCATCCACAACACCGGGGTCGGCAATGAATGCACGGCAGCCCGGAAGCAGCGCGGCCAGTTCGGAAGCTATGAGGCATCCCAAATTGCAGGCATGGGTGCGCATGGCATGAAGAATATCATCCAGCATGGCGTCATTCACCTCATATACGCCGCCCGGTATGGGCTTCAGCAGTCCGCCGCGCCCCACTATGGCGTCAAACTCAAAAGGTATATTATTGGCTTCCAATTCTTTCAGTACCAGATTCTTGCGAAATTCAAACTGGTCGATGATATGAGAAAAGGAAGACAGTTCGTCTACCGTGTGACGGATGCTTCGTACCAAGCAGGGTACTTCGTTCTCGTATACGGCAATTTTTGTCGAAGTGGAACCGGGGTTGATGACGAGTAACTTCATCGATGTATTTATTATTTACGATTTACAATTTGATAGTTGCGAAATATCATTCGCAGTTTCCGAGCCGCAACTGGTGAGGCATGCCATAGCAATGCTGTAATACTTGGACAAGCCGGAATCACTGCGTGAAGGTAGCACAACAGGGCATATAGGTCCTTGAAGCAACCCCGCCATATCGGCATGAGAGAAAAGGGAAACAGCCTTATAGAAAGCATTGCCCGATTCGATATTCGGGAAAATCAAGACATCGGCCTCGCCGTTGATGGGAGATACAATGCCTTTGATGTCGCCGCTCGTCTTTTCGCAGGAAGTCTTTACATCCAACGGGCCGTCGATGATGACGTTTCCGAACTCGCCTGCCTCGGCAAGTTCCACAATATTGACATAATCCAACGAATGAGGGAACTTGGCGCTCACCTTTTCCGTACAATGGATAAGTGCGATACGCGGCTGTTCGATACCGAAATGGCGGCAGGTATGGATGGCATACCAAATCATCTCTATGCGCTGCTGCAAAGTGGGCCGGGGAATGACTGCGGCATCCGAAAAGAACAGCAGCTTATCATAAGTGGGAATCTGCATGACAGCCAGATGTGTCAGAATCTTTCCTTTGGGCAGCAGTCCTTTTTCCTTGTCGAGAATGGCATGAAGCAGATTATCCGTATTGATAATACCCTTCATCAGAATATCCGCAC
>OGFD01001519.1_pt1 | contig 10849 bp, 5 predicted proteins | sample 1570851 | NCBI WGS metagenome assembly OGFD01 (sample SAMEA2582077, study PRJEB24529) | metagenome | biome: Human gut stool | place: China | collected 2011
TATCTTCAGAATTCATTACACCGAATCATCGTACATTTTGATCTCTTAACTGGAATGCTGCGGTCAGCTCGTTCATGTTGGTGGCCTGCGCAGACAATTCCTCACTGGTGGCAGAAGTTTCTTCTGCGGTCGCAGAGTTGTTCTGCACCACTGTGGATATCTGTTCAATGCCCTGTTCGATCTGCATCATGGCATCTGCCTGTGCCTTGGATTCTTCCATGGCTTTCTTGGACTCGTTGGCCAGATCCTCAATGCCTTCCACGACCTTCTGCAATGCTTCGGCTGTCTTGTCCGTGATCTGGTTGCCATGCTCAATCTCCTGCAGGGAAGTCTCAATCAATTCTCTGGTATGTACCGCAGACTGTGCACTGTCATCTGCCAGCTTACGGATCTGATCCGCAACCACTGCAAAGCCTCTTCCGGCCTCTCCTGCTCTGGCTGCCTCAATGGCTGCATTCAGGGACAACAGATTCGTCTGGGATGCGATATCCTCAATCTCACCAATAATATCGCTGATCTGCCTGGAAGTATCGTTGATCCGCTGCATGGCATCTGTCAGACCCTTCATTTCCTCTCCGCTGTCCTTCGCCTGCTGCTGGTAATCCATAGCCTTCTGGTAAGAACCTCCCAGTGCCTTGGCATTCTTCTCCACGATCTCGGTTACATTCGTGATGGTAGCCTGCAGTTCCTCTACGGAACCGGCCTGGTCGGTAGCACCTTCCGCAAGTCCCTGGGCAGCATCTGCCATCTGGTTTGCCCCCAGAGATACCTGTCCCACTGCCGTCTTGATCTCATTAAGTGTCTCACTGAGCTTATGGTTCAGCTTACGGATAGATTCCAACAGTCCCTGAAAGTCTCCCACATAGGCTTCTGCACACCCTGAAGTCAGTGCGAAGTTTCCTTCCGACATTTCTCCCAACAGATAATCCGCATCGCCGATGACCTTCTGCAGATTGCCGGATAGTGCTGCGGTAGCCTCTGCCAGGATCTGTGTCTCATCCTGTGTCCGGATCACAGGTGCCGGAGTATGCAGATCGCCTTCCGCCAGCTGACGTATTCTTTCGGTACATTCCGCCACCGGTTCACCGATCGCCTGACCGATCTTTTTTGCCCTGCGCACACTGAAACATAAAGCTGCAGCACCTATTGCTACACCAATGACAATACATACAACGGTAGAACCAAGGAAATCTGTCAGTGGTGCATTTACTGCCACACTCCATCCATTGGTTCCTTCTATTGGTGCATAAGCCTGTATTGTGATGGTTCCGCCTTTCATATAAGTGCCATATCCGGTTGCTCCGGTCATCATCTTCTGCTCTACCTTTGCAATTCCCCGCAAAGATCTGTCCGTCTGAGACAGTTCAATGTTGCTCTTCTGCTCCTGGGCAATCGCAGAATCACAGTGAGCAATGGTGATACCTGTTTCTCCCAACAGATAGCACTCGGAATTCTTACTGACAGAGACTGCCGCAGCAATATCATTTAAGAACTCCGGATCCGGCACAACGAATACCACGCCGACAATATCACCATTCTTATCTCCGTCTGCATATACGGGTGCGGAAATGATAACGCTGAGCTTACCGTCTGTCTTTGCAATCACGGGATCCGATACCACGACCTCTCCCTGCATGGATCTCTTAAAATAATCACGGTCACTATAATCGGTTCCGTCATAAGCACAGATACCGTTGGAGCCGATCAGCTTGCCTCTGACCATTCCATAAGCTTCCATGCGTTGGTTGATATACTGCTGTTTCTGCTCCTGGGTAAATACCGGAGAAGACAGCTGGTAACTGCATCCGAGTTCGGATACGATCGTCGTTGTCACCCGTAGTTCCTCATTGATACGGTCTGCGGAAATCTCTGCCACCACCAGCATATCGTCTTCCAGTGTTCTCATGGTACTGGACAGATTCAGGATCACGGTAAGGATGACCAACGGAATAATTGAGAACACTACCAGCCTGCTGATTGCCTTCTGCAGACGTTCCCGGATCGTCGTCATGCCGGGTGTCTGCCCCTTTGTGCCCTTCTGTGATGCTTTTGTACTCATATGTCCTCATTTCTGCGCTGCATTTTTATTATATGCTTTATTTTCCTGTACTCTATGAAGTGACCACTTATCCGGCAGCGCCCGGATATCCCATGCATTTCCTTCATTTTGGGACGGTGATCTTCTGCTGAGATACTTAATTTTATATGTCGATTTTATTTTACCATGATTCAGGAAAATTTTCTATCTTTTGAAGCCCAAAAAGAGAGTTAATATTCCGTTAAGAATATCAACTCTCTCCTGTCATTTATCTCTCTATCCCCTCATGATAAGAAATACCCTGTTAATAGCCGAACTCCTGGGCAAAATACAACTTGCCATTGGTCTCATAGACCGCAATGCTGCAGGTGGTAAAATCGCCTGCCAGGATATTCGCTGCGTGTGTAGGAGAAGCCATCCAGGCATCTACTACACTCTGTGCGGAATCATAGCCCTTCGCCAGATTCTCGCCCCACATCAGTTCACTGTTCACTGTGTACCAGTCCTTACCGTTGGGTCTGGTATGGGAGAACTTGGAAGCTGCTTCCTGTGCTCTTACCATAGCGCAGGACTCCAGACCGTTGCTCCAGTTCAGTGCTGCCAGGCCGTTCTCTGCTCTCTTCGCGTTTACAATATCCAACGCATCGATAGCCATGGCACGAAGTTCATCTGCACGGGCCAGCTCAGCTTCACTCATACCGGCTTTTCTCACAGAACCCGCCAGTGCCACTGCCTCTTCATCGAACCAGACAGTTCCGTCATCCGTGGCAGGATCACGGCTTACAGAGGATAATTCTGTACTCTTGCCGCAGCCTGCAAGGCTCAGCACCATGATGACTGTCAGAACAAGACTCATCCATCTTTTTTTCATTTGTTCTACCTCTTCTTTCCTTGATTGTTTATAGTAAATATATGTTTATTCGTTATGATTGCTTCTTCTTAATAATAAGCCATGCTCCCAGCCCTGTCAAGGAAAGGGCAAAGCCCAGATTCCATGTATTGGAATCATCGCCGGTCCTGGGTCTTCTGGAAGCTCCCAGGACTGCTCTGTCCGCCAATGGTGTAGGATCATCGGTAATGCTTACAACCCGCTGACGTCTTACACCAAGCACCTGAGGTGTTACCGGGGTTGCCGGCTCAGACGGTGTACCGGGAGTATCCGGGGTATCGGAATCATCCGAATCGTCCGGAGTATCCGGGGGTGCGGTCGGAGTAGTGGTCGGCGTCGTGGGTGTGGTATCCGGTGTGCCTGTCGGCGTAGGCTCCGGAGTAGCACTGGGAGTAGGTTCCGGGCTGGTAGTCACGGGCGGAGTAACCTCCGGCTCTCTGGACAATTCAAACTGCATTCCGAAGCCGTATCTGGTCATCTGATAGCCGTTGTTGGCCAACACACCGTTAAGGTTAGTGGTGATCTTCACTTCTCCGTCCTTTAACAGGTCGGATACCAGAGTATCTGCATAGGAACCTTCCTGTCCGTTTTTCAGCATCCGGTCATACAGACCTTCACCGTCAAAAGTATATACATTATGATATGTCGTGTAATATAAAGCATCTGCTACTGCAGAACAGCTCTCCGCTACTGTGGTATCGGCGGTTCCGTTGGTCAGGATTGCCAGTTCCTCTGCCGTAAGTTCTGAAAAGCCGTAGACCTTATTTCCTTCTTCTCTGGAAGTATTGTTGAACCAGTCTAAGTAATACTGTGCCAGGCAGCTCTGCGTAACCTCTTCCGGCTTCATTTCTTCGCTGCCATATCCTTTTTTCAAAAGAGCCTCTCCGACAATCGCATCCGTAACCTTGCCTGCGGTGATTCCGAGATCCCGTAACGGAGCATTTAAAATACGGCGGGGCAATGTACAGAACGCTCCCACTTCACCGATCTCATAACCTTCAAAACCACTGGACAGAACCGTTACTTTCTCTCCTGCCTTAGGCGCCGCCGGGATCGTACCGATCGTGGCCTTTGCAGGATCATACTGATACTCCTTATTGCTCTCATTTACCAGCTTTATGTTGTAGTACAGGGTATCTCCGGGCTCTGCCGCATTTCCTCCTGCCACGGTACCGTTCAGATAACCGATGGCATCGGACAGATTGATTCTTACCTTGTCCGGGGCATTGCTGTGGATCGTAATGGTGATCGTTGCATCATAGGTCACCCTGCCGGTGCCGCTTTCCCAATGCTGTTCCAGTTCCGGAGTTGTAGTAATGGTAATACCTTCGGAAATAAAATGGAACACTGCGCCGTTCTCATTCTGTTCAAAAGTTACCGTTCCCGTGGGATATTCATAATAATCTACTGCGGATACCCCGGGAATCCTGTAATCGTATCCGTCATAATTGATCCAGGTCTCTGTGGGTGTGGTCACATACCATACCGTGGCAATGGTGACTCCGCTGAAGGACCGACCGGTGGTGAGCAACTGATCCATAAAACTTTCCGTTACATTTTCACCATACAAGACGCCGTTGTTGTCATTCACATACTGTTTTACATCCTCAAGGGTTTTTCCGCAGTTTTCTTTATAATAGGAAGTGCCTTCGCTGTCTTCACCGTAATAAACATAGTGTAACAAATCTGCGGGCTTACAGTCAGAATATTTGTTTACATCTAATGCTACGAATCCAACGCACTGCCAGCTTGCTCCGTTACTTCCGGTTAACTTTCCTTCGGCATCTACCCCTGTATTATCCACAGAAAGATATTTAAAGGTTTCAGCATCATCCAAAGTCATCTTATGACCTGCAAACAATGAAAAATCTCCGTTTGCCGGCTTGTAATTATGGGGCCATACGTTGGGGCTGGCTACCTGTCCTCCCACATATTTTGCCATGGTGCCTCCAGCAAGAATCACCGTTTTGATGGTGGGATAGGTTTTCTCTTTTACAGCAACAACGCTGTCGTTTCCGCTTACACTTGCCATTTCAACAACATCGTTCTGCTCATTCTGTGTTGCTTCTTCTGCCTGTACTGTAAATCCGGTGTTGGAGACGCTGCCGATCAGCAGTGCCGCTACCAGAGTTTTTGCCAGTTTGGTCTGTATTACGTTTTTTAACTTCATTTCTGTTTCCCCTCAAAACCAGTATTTCTGTTTTTATTACTTCTTTTTACTCTCCTAATAAGGAAGACTGCGCCAAATGGAAAAAAGGACCAGATTTTGAAAAATTTTTCAAGATTCTGATCCTTTTATACTTTTACAGCTAAGATCGGCTGTCGTTCCGTTCCTGTTTAATGTTCTTTTCGCTTAAGAACAAGCCATGCTCCCAGACTCGTCAGGGAAAAGGCAAAGCCCAGATTCCAGGCATCGGAGTCATCGCTGGTCTGCGGTCGTCTGGATGCTCCGAGGACTGCTCTGTCCGCTAAAGGAACTGCCTCGTCCTCGATGGTCACCATTCTACGGCGTCTTGCACCAAGTACCTGCGGGGTATCCGGGATTCCACCGGCCGGTGTGCCGGGATCATTCGGGGTGCCGGGATCATCTGGTGTATCATCCGGAGTATCGGGTTCATCCGGGGTGTCAGGTGTTCCGGTTTTTTTTCCTGTTGGTGCAGGTTCCTCGGTTACTACCGGTGTCGGCGTAGGCTCCTCGGTTACTACCGGCGTAGGCGTAGGCGTAGATTCCGGCTCATCCGGTTCGCACGGACAGTGAATCTCTCCACCCTGCTTATACTTATCCGCTATGATGCCTCCAACAACAGTTCCGCCATTATAGACAGTTGCAGTCGGAGCCAGAATATATCCGAAAATAGAATTTACATTAACTTCTGTTGCATTGCCAAAGTTCCAAATAATTCTGTCTGCCCACAGCTGATGTTCCAATGCTTGCTTTTTTGCACCATGTGCATTCATCCAGCCGGTAATATTCACAGTTCCGGAATCACTTACATTTACCACAACTGTTTTTCCATAAAAAGCAGCACCGGTGATCTTTTTATCATACTCTTCTATTCCAGAATTCAACTCAGCACTTGTCACATTCAACACCAACCGTGTATCGCTGTCTTCATTCGCCATAGCATATAAAACTTTGCTTTTCTGTACCATATTACCTGCCAGGACATTGCTGATCTCAGATGCAATATCTGTATCCCATACCTCACAGTTCTTCAGAAGATTTCCAGTATATAATTTATTTTCGCCAACTATAATATTATAACCCTGTCCAGTCACTTCCCGCTCAACAGAGTTCTGGGTTCCGTCAGAATTAATAAGGGGAATTATCAGTTCCTTTTCGTCTGTTCTGCCTGACGCTGTATATTTAAGAATCTGATTCGGAGCAGAAAGATCTCCCAGATAAGATTTTCCCCCATAGCTTACCATGGAAACCTTTAATTCTTTAATTGCGGCATTTCCCTCAATATGGTCCAGATTTGAGGATACAAATTCATTTGTATATAATACAAATGAAAATGGATCATTTAAATCCGCACCTGCTGCCTGCACAGTAATCCCCTCGTTCCCTGCGAAGGAACCTGCTACCAGTGCTGCTACCAGAACCTTTACTACTTTTTCCCTTACATACTTGCTAAATCTGCTCATCTGATTTCTCCCTCAATGAAATCCAATGTTTTTCACGTTTTACAACGTTTTCGTTCCTCTTTACAACTATTAAGACGTAAGTGCTTTCAAAAAGGGTTCAGATTTTTTATTAAAAATGTGATTTTTTGCTTATTCTTGTCCTCTGCTTATCTGTTTGTAGTACTATATTCCTAATAATCGGCAGTTTCTGTCAGTACTCCATGGATCAGAGCCCGCCTTTTTGTACCGGATGAGCCGTAGCAGGTAGACAGGGATACGATATTTCCCCTGTCACTTAAATCCGCATCTGAAGCATACAGGGAATGTTCTGTGGCCCACTGCACATAATCATCATAGGAGGCATCTGAGGTAAACGTGGCAAAACGGTCACTGGTACTCTTTGTTTCATAATAGGAAAAAATCTCATAAATGTAGACTTTATCTTCCGTGTATATATAGAAGTAAGGATTCTCCTCGCAGCTTGCCGTCCCCTTCAGCAAATTTTTAAAAGCCCCAAACATGCTCTCATCCCGCATATTATGTCCGAATACAAAGGTATTCCTGTCTGACCAGTCTGCTGAAGCCCCACAGTCCATGAAAATGCATCCAGCATTCACACTCTCCCCCTCGAAGGAATGCTTCAGATAATAGTCATTGTCCTCCCCCTGTACCACCGGATAACTGATGTCCAATGCCGGGAAATAGAGCCATCCACGAAAATCCGGGTTGGTCCTGATAAGTTCGGCAAAGTCGATCTGCAGCTCCGGATAATTTTTCTCCGCAATCTCTTCCTGTGTTTCCCCCGCCGCAGGCTCTGCCACCACCTCCTGGCGGATGGCATCGTATTCATTTTTTGCTCTCTGCTCTGACAGATAAGAATGCAGACTCATTCCTCCGGTCACCAGTACCGCTGCCGCCAGCACTGCTGTGATCGCATTTTCCGCTTTTTTATTTTTCATGCCAGTTTCCCCTTCCTGCAAGAATCGTTATAATTTGTTAATGATTATACCTTATTTTTCCGCATTCGTCTTTACGAAAGAGTCATTTTTTGATATTTTTAAGGTATGACTTTAAATTAAGAAACTATTGGGGGAATAAAATCTTATGATACATCTTTTTGCACTGCTTTCACTGCTTTTGTGCGGTGTCTGCTATACAGGCTTTCAGAACAGTTCTCATTTCCGCAATACCGGCAGCCGGCGTTCTCTTCTGTTGCTTGTATTTGGAAGTGCCCTGCTTCTGCGCCTGCTCCTTGCATACACCACCCACGGCTTCAGTAATGATATCGCCTGTTTTGCAGCCTGGGCTGACCGGATTTTCACTTTAGGGCCAGGGCAGTTCTATTCTGCCGAGATGTTTACGGACTATCCGCCCGGTTTCATGTATGTATTGTATCTGATCGGAGCGTTACGATCTCTGCTGCAGATTCCTTATTATTCCGATCTGCATATTTTACTGTTAAAATTACCCGCAATTCTCTGTGATATTGCCTGTGGGTTTCTACTCTACAGAGAGGCGGTAAAGCGACTGCATTTTTCCGATCTGCAGGGAATCTTTGCTGCCTCTGCGTATCTGTTCCAGCCGGCGGTCATTCTGAATTCTTCCTGCTGGGGACAGGTGGATTCCGTATACACGCTGATGATCATCCTTATGTGCCTGTTCCTCATGAAGGGAAACCTGCTTCCTGCCTATGCTGTCTACGGACTGGGTGTCCTGTTAAAGCCACAGATGCTGATCTTCACGCCGGTACTGCTGACAGGGATCTGGGACCATGTGTTCTTACAGGATTTTTCCTGGCGGAAATTCTTCTATAATTTGTGCGGTGGTCTGGTTGTCATCTGCGGGATGCTCCTTCTGTGCGCTCCTTTCGGATTAACCGCTGCGATCTCACAATATACTTCAACGTTGGGATCCTATGAATATGCAGCCATCAATGCCTACAATTTCTGGGGACTATTAGGAATGAACTGGGTCGACCAGAACACGATTTTCCTCTTCCTGCCCTGTAAGACCTGGGGCACTATCGTGATTCTGCTGATCGTACTCTTTACCTTCCTTATTGCAGCCCGCTGCCGGAAAGAGCCTTCAAGATATTTCTGTCTCGGTGCCTTTATCATCCTGACGATGTTCCTGTTCTCCGTCCGTATGCATGAGCGTTATATGTATCCCGGTCTGGCCCTGTTGCTTTTCTGCTGCCTGTACCGGCCCTCTACACCTCTCTGGAAATGCTTCAGTGGATTTGCAGTGCTGCATTTTTACAACACCGCCAATGTGCTGTACCATTACGATCCGCAGAATTATGACCGCAAGGCTCCCATCATTCTGCTGGTATCTGCCGGAATGTTGTGCTGCCTGTATTATTTCTATAAAATCATCTGGAAATATTATGTTCACGATGAAACAGGGACTGCCACCAATGCGAAGACGCAGACCGCAACAGGCCGCAGAGCTTCCGGGCATACTGCTTCCACAAGATCTGCCGCAGGACTCGGACAAAGACTTCGAGAATATTTTCTCTCTCCCCTGGAGCCCATTCCTTCCGAAGAGAGAATCCATTTCACGAAACCGGATCTGTGCCTGTTGCTGGCAATCGGTATTCTGTACAGTTACTTTGCCCTCTATGATCTGGGAGACCGCAAAGCTCCGACAACAACTTATGATATGTCGGGAGAATTACAGGCCATCGAGCTGGAATTCCCCGAAGATGCGCTACCTGTGACTATGGCCAGTTATCTGGCTCCCTGGCACCAGCGACATTTTGGGATGGATGTCAAAAGTAATGCCGAAGACTCCTGGACTTATCTCGGTGAGATCATTTTAAACAATGTCTTCACCTGGCAGGATGTCTCCCTGCAGGATCTGCTGACACAGGCCACAGAAAACGGTACTTCTGATGTGTCTGCCACAACCAGATATCTGCGTCTGTCATTGACGGATAATGATGCCTCTCTGATTGAACTGGTCTTCCTGGACGCGAATGGCAACATCACACGCCCGTTGAACGCAGATGCCTACCCTACACTGTTTGACGAAAGCGATCTGTACCCGGAACGCTATTCCTTCCGCAACAGCATGTATTTCGATGAAATCTATCACGCACGCACGGCTTACGAGTTCCTTCACGGCCTGCCGACCTACGAAAATACCCACCCGCCTCTGGGCAAGATCTTCATCGCCCTGGGTGTTGCCATCTTTGGAATGAATCCTTTCGGCTGGCGTATCATGGGTACTCTGTTCGGCATTGCCATGCTGCCGTTTATCTACCTGCTGGGGAAAAAAATGACAAGGAATACACCTGCGGCAGCTCTGGCCTGCTTCCTGTTTGCCTTTGATTTTATGCATTTTACGCAGACAAGGATTGCCACCATCGATGTTTATATCACATTCTTTGTGATTGCAATGTACTATTTTATGTACTACTATTGTTCTATGAGTTTTTACGATACACCGTTGTATAAGACCTTTGTGCCTCTGGGCTTATGCGGCATCTGCATGGGACTGGGAATTGCCAGCAAATGGACCGGTATCTATGCGGGCTGTGGACTGGCACTGCTGTTTTTTGCGCATCTGCTGCGACGCTACCGGGAATACCTCTATGCCAAAGCCCATCCCGGAAAAAGCACCAACGGCATGGAGCATCAGCAGATTGTAAAGAGATTCCCGGATTATACGGTAAAGACGATCGACTTCTGCCTGACCTTTTTCGTGCTGGTTCCGGCAGTGATCTATCTGTTGTCCTACCTGCCATTTGTAGACAATTCCCATCCGGGACTTTTTGACCGTATGCTGACCAACCAGACTTCCATGTTCAACTATCACAGCGGCCTGGAGGCAACGCATCCTTATTCCTCTTCCTGGTATCAGTGGCCCACTATGGTCCGCCCGATCTGGTATTATTCCGGTTATGTGACTGATGCCGTCAAGGAAGGGATCAGTGCCTTCGGTAATCCTCTGGTGTGGTGGGGCGGCATTCCGGCATTTTTGTATGTGCTGTATCTGCTTGTCACCCACAGCAGTTTCCTGCGTGCCCTGACAGGCAAAGCTGCCGCTTCCTCTGCGACAACTCCCCTGTCCCGCAGAGAATATCATGCTGCCGCATTTCTGGTGGTTGGCTACCTGGCGCAATATCTGCCCTGGTTCTTCGTCACCAGAATCACCTTCATCTACCACTATTTCCCCAGCACACCGTTTGTGGTACTGATGATCGTGTACAGCCTGATGCAGCTGAAAAAGCGGGTATCCAACCGCACTTTTGCAGTCATCTGCTGTGCCTATGCCGTGCTGGCCTTCGGTCT
>OGFD01001522.1_pt1 | contig 10842 bp, 7 predicted proteins | sample 1570851 | NCBI WGS metagenome assembly OGFD01 (sample SAMEA2582077, study PRJEB24529) | metagenome | biome: Human gut stool | place: China | collected 2011
TCCCCCACCGGTCCTGATTGCGCAACTCCTTCCGACCAATGAATACCATCTTTTGAATATTTTAAAATTATTTTCCATCCTCCACTATGTTTTTCCACATTGAAGAGTTTGAAACGTTTTTCTGGTTCTGGACACATTTTATCGAGCCAAACTGTAGCTGCATCCCGATCACAAGTATCTACAATATTCGTACCCGGCACTATATCCATATTCACTTTTTCCCAATGCTTCCCATCTTTTGACTCCGCATAACAAGTATAAAAGCTTTGACGATGTTTGTGCATAGATCCGGCACCAGCCAAATACCACATTTTAAATTTTTGTTCGCTTTCATCATACCATATTCCATCACTGAAAGGAGCAGCATAAGGAGCACGTTCAAAAGTGTATTCCCACTCCTTATCCGGAGCAAGTACCGGATTATTCTCATAGAACATAGCCTTATGGGAAACACGCTCCATATCTGTTTCTGCAATTAAAAAATCATCAACGAATAATTGGCGTCCTAGATTTACAGAAATAACAGTCGGTTTGTTTGAAATATAAGGTAAAGACATTTCGCGACGTACTCCATCATCAATCATACTAGGAGGCCATTGCTCGGGCAGCACAATGCCATTATGCAATGTTCTACCATTCTCTTTCACCGTTTTATCATTGGAAGATGACACACAGCCGGCAAAGCAAGCTGCACATATAATATAATAAAATACTTTCATAATTATTCTATTTTTAATTACCATCCTGGATTATTTTTAGTGATATATGGATTACCCTCTACTTCATCAATTGGCAATGGAACCCATTCATTCTTATTTTCCTTAAACCCCATATATTGAGCCCTGCTAAACCTTTTAAACAAAGGATCAGTATTTTCCAATTCGCGAAAACGCTCTACTACTTTACCCCAACGAAGCAAGTCAAAGAATCGGGAGCCTTCATAGGTAAGTTCTAGAATACGTTCATCTTCAATAGTTCTCATATTAGCTTCTGTTACATGAGGTACTCCTACCCTATCGCGTACTTTGTTTATTGCTTCTAACGGGGTTATGTTTGCAGTGGCTTTCCCTCCCATTACTACAGCTTCAGCATACATCAGCAAAACATCCGAATAACGAATCATTCTCCAGTTTACTCCTTGTGCACGTCCATTAAAAAAATGCCCACCAGCATCATCTGTCGGAGGTAAGGTCCAATCCAACCATTTCCTACTACACATTTTATATCCCATTGCCAACTCATATTGTTCACCAAATGTTCCTTCCTTTGAACCCATTTCTGCTTCCCAGTCCTTCCCTTCAAGAAAAGTAACCTTCATACCTTTCGGACGTATAATCTCCGATACATTATCATTAAAAACAAACGAACCAAACATACGTGGATCAGTTTCTCCTGTCACTGTTTTTGACGCTACAAATTTATCATATAACCAATTGTGCATAACCTGTGCAGAACTATTCGAATTTCTACTTCTATTCATTATACACATTTTACACCGGACGTCATTGAACAACCCACTGTCCACAAATCCTGGGTTAAATCCTGTATTCAACACTCCGACAAATTGTACTTCAAAAATAGATTCATCATTATTTTCATGTGCCACATCAAAGTTCCATGAATAGTCATCTACCAATCTGTAGTCCCCACAATTACCATTAATGATTTCTGCAAAAGCCGCAGCAGCCTCATTATAATAAGTTATTTGTGAAGTTCCATATTTGGGTTCAATACCGGATCTATAAAGATATGACTTACCCAAAAGTGCATAAGCAGAAGCTTTCGTCACACGTCCTTTATTTTTAGCATCCCAAAAATTCTTGTCAGGAAGTAAATCTTTAGCTTTGATCAGATCATCTATAATAAAATCCCAAGCCTCTTCAGGTGTTGCCTGAGGCTTATATTCATTAGGAGCCTTAGGCAATTCTTTAATCAAAGGAATATTCCTATAATTGATGAATAAAAAGAAATGTGTAAATGCACGAAGAAAATAAGCCTCCCCCAAATATGCATCCTGTAATTCTTTATTGCTGAATTCTATTTCAGTAAGACTTTCAATCATTTGGTTAGCTTGGGAAGCAGCTGTATACATTAACTGAAAAGGTTGAACCAATGAATAATAAGAAGGAGTAAACTCTTCATTATAAGCACCTGGTACTCCATAATCAGCTACCGAACACCCCTCATCACTACGAGTCAACATCAAACCAAATCCACAAGCTCCCAAATTACGAGGAGTCGAAATATACCCATAGATACCAAGAATTCCCTTATTACAATTTTCTAGTGTAGTATAAAATGAATTAACGTCTGATTGATTAGGATTCACCGCCAAATCATTAAAAATATCTTCACATGAGCCCATCATTCCAATAGTTACAAAACTGATGATGATAACTATAATTTTACGCAACATTATTTTCATACTCATTCTGTTTTTAGAAAGTTAAATTGACACCAAGATTATATACTCTAGAATTCATTGTTGCTTCATGAGGACTTTCCTGTGCTTGCCAGAAACCATCCACACCTCTGTCAAACAACACGTTTGAACTAACTTCGGGATCATACAAGGGATATTTTGTGATAGTGAATAAATTTTGTACCCCCGCATATATTCTAAATGATTCTATATGGAATTTTTGCAATAATTTCTTATTAAAGGAATAACCGATTTGTAGATTCTTGCATCTGAAATAAGAACCATCCTCCACATAGAATGTACTTGGAAGCGAGTTTATGCCAGAACTGTTTTTACTATTCAGTTTAGGAGCTTCCGCATTAGGATTTTGCGGAGTCCATGAATTATAGAAAGCATCCTTTAGGGTAGCACTATTAGCTCCTCCAAAATACCAATCATATTTCATTAAAGCAAAAATATCGTTACCTTGCGTTCCTTGGAAAAAAGCAGTCAAATCCCAATTCTTATAACCTACATTTATATTTAAACCATAAGTAAAATCCGGATGAGGATTACCAATATCCGTTTTATCATTCTCATCAATCTTCCCATCCGGTTTTCCTGTCAATACACCATTCACACTACCATTATTATCCTGAAAAATAAAATTACCATCATTATCAAAACCTTCCACCACATATCCCCAAAAGGTACCAATAGGCAAGCCCGGTTTAGTAATAGTAGGACGGTCATTAAAAGAACCACTCATCATCACCTCTGCCTTAATGGGTTGTACTCCCTCACCCAAACTCTTTACTTTATTTCTTAATGCCGAAATATTGGCAGTAACATCCAAACTCCAATCCTTCCAATTATTACGATAACCTACCGTAAATTCAAAACCTTTATTTTCAACAGATGCAGAATTAAAAACTGGCAAATCCCCCCCATTAGTCATAATGGTTTGCCCTGACGATGCTAATGGAAGTAATGGAGCAAGTAAGTCATTATTATCTTTCCAAAAATATTCAGCTGTAAAAGAAATTTTATTATTCAGAAAAGCCATTTCCAATGCTACGTTTTTAGATATTGATTTTTCCCAAGTCAAATTTTCCTGAGCAAATTTGGTTACATAACCATTCATCACACTACTTTGACCAATCTGATTTTCACCGAATACAGAAGGTATTGGACCATAAGCCGTAGAAAGGAAAGAATATGGATCTATAAAATTAGCTCCTAATTCACCATAACTAGCTCTAATCTTCATTTTACTTATCCATTCTATATTAAAAAAATTCTCTTCATGTATATTCCAACCCACTGAAACCGAAGGAAAGTAACCGACCCTATTTCCTTTAGCAAATTTGGAAGATTTATCACTACGAATACTTGCAGAAACAAGATAACGCTCCTTATAGTCATAGTTCAAGCGAGCAAAAAAGGAGAGTAAAGCTGAATTGTATTCTTCACTTGTTATATCTCCTTTCCCATTAAAAATAGTAATATTAGGACCACCCAAATCTGTAGAACCAGAACCAATCCCCATAGTTCTATAGTATTCTCTCATCCAACTTGTACCTACCATTGCGTCAATAGTATGACCAGCAAACATATTCTTATAAGTCAAAATGTTATCAATTGTATAACTAAATCGCTGTCCACGGCTTTCAGATAGTGAATTAATCGTTCTGCTATAATCAGGATCTGCATTACCATTCTCATCCCAATTGGAGTCAAAAGCAATGGACCGAGATATATTATTTGTTGATATATAGTCACCTCCAAGTAGTAGCTTATAATCCAATCCTTTATATAAATTCAGTCCTATATTCAAACTACCAGTAACATTAACTGTTTTATTTCTTCGAACAGTATTGGAATAAGATGCAAACGGATTAGTAACTTTTCCTTCATTTACATAATAATCTTTACCTGCAGATACATACCTTCCCTCTACATCAGTCATTGGAACAGTAGGAATCCCCATCACCATCCTTACTTGAGGCTCCTTATTTGTAAAAGCAGCAGAAAGAGTTTCACTAACAGTCAAACGTCCTTTCTTAAAAGTTCCATTGACACGTGCATTATATTTCTTAAAACCAGAAAATTCCATAATACCTTGCTGATCAAAATACCCCAAACTTGTATTAAAAGTTGAATATTCACCACCACCAGAAATTGAAGCATTCAAATTATACATAGGAGCATTTCTTAGATATGCATCTTGCCAGTCGGTATTAATATTAGGATTAGTAGGATGAATATTTTCTGGAGCTTGAGTCTGGTTTGTTGAATTTGCAACAATTTGCTTAGTATATTCGCGATGCTCATTTGCATCTAGAAAATCAAGGTATTTAGAAGGGGTCTGCAAAGAATAGTTTGCAGAAATTTCAACTTTTGCTTTACCTTTTTGACCATGCTTGGTAGTTATCAGCACAACCCCATTTGCAGCGCGAGAACCATAAATGGCAGCCGCCGAACCATCCTTCAGGATTTCTATTGATTCAATATCTGAAGGATTCAACGAATTTAGCCCATTATTAGAAAATGCGCCATCAATAACATATAAAGGTTCAGTAGCACCAAATGTACCTGCTCCCCGAACAAGTATCTTGATATCTGCCCCAGCTTCTCCCCCCTTTTGCAATATTTCGACTCCTGGAGCCCTCCCCTGCAAAGCAGCTGCAACAGAATGCCCCATCTGTTTACTCAGTTCTTTTGGAGGTACTGTCGCCACAGATGCTGTCAAACTAGATTTTTTTTGAGTTCCATAACCAACCACCACCACTTCATCTAATTGTTCCAAATCCTCTTTCAGAGTTATATTCACATTCTTTTCCCCTTCCAAATTAACAGCAAGAGTCTTATAACCGATAAAACTAATAATAAGAGTTGCATTCGCAGGAGCTTTAAGTAAAAACTTACCATCCATATCAGTAATAGTACCATTAGTAGTCCCCTTTTCCATCACATTAACTCCTACGATAGGTTCTCCCATAACATCCATCACAAGCCCTGAAATATCTTGTTCTTTCTTCTCGTTCAATATAGACTGTTCTACCTCCTTCTTCCGAATAACGATATTTTTATCTTTTATCTCATAAGAAACATTTTGTCCTTCCAAGATTTGCTCAATAACTTCTTGCAGTTGCTCAGCATCTATATTAACAATCTTTTTCGTATCTACATCCCCAGCTATATACACAAATGAATATCCACTTTTTTCTTTTAGCTCAGTCATAGCTTTTTTCACTGACACTTTATTCATTTTCAATGGTATATTCTGTGAGAAGATATTCAAATTAAGGCAAAGCAAAGCCCCGACCAATAATATGGCCTTTCTCTTGTTTTTCATAAATTAGTAATTTATTAATTAAAAAATTAAATGAACTTAGCTTTTAAAGAGAAAAATCATTAACTTTGCATTCTCTAAAAGCGCACTCACAATCGTAAGTCGAAAAAGAGATTTCATCAAGGTGGGAAAATCCCTATATCTTCCCCCCTTTTCTTTTCCATCCCCTTCGTACCCCTATCACAGTATTACAGCTCTAATTCTATTCATACTTTTAATTTTAAGGTTAAACAATTTTAATCCACTCCCTATTTAATATAAAGTTATATTGTGTCCTTCAATAAAATAATGAATCTTACGGGTCGCAGATAATGCTTCCAAAACTTCCTGAATATTTTGCTCACGATGAACGAAATTTCCATAGAATCTGAAAGTATTCAAAGTATCACTAGCTATTTGTATTTTCACATTATAACTACGTTCTAACTCCTTCACAACATCCGGCAACAATTCCTCATCAAAAAATAAATATCCATTAGTCCATTGTAATGCATTGGAAACAGTAGAATACTCCACATGCATTCTGCCATTCTTTTTATTCAAGACCACCCTTTCATTGGGTAACAAAAAAGCTTCTTTTTCTTTTTTCAATAAATTATTCAATGCCACTTTTCCTTCGGACAAAGAAACAACGGCTTCTGCATCATCCGGATAATCCCGAAAATTAAATTTCGTACCCAATACTTTTACCAGCAAACTATTCGTTTTCACAAGAAATGGAACTTCTTCATTTCGTTTAACTTCAAAATATCCTTCTCCTATCAATTCTATTTTTCTATTCCCTACTCCGAATCCTTGTGAATATGTTATACGCGATCCGGCATTCAACCACACTAATGTCCCATCCGGCAAGGTTAATTTTGTTCTGGAACCAAGAGGAGCCTCCACAATGATATCCGAAAATTCCTCTTTTATACTTATTCCACCCCTCCAATAAGAAAAATAAGAAACTGAGAACAATATAACAATAACAGCTGCATAACGCCAAAATTTAGACAAACAGAAATTTTCACGTTCTCTTTTATCATTCAACCTCTGATTAGCAATTCTATTTTTAAATTGTTCAAATGCTTTGCTCTTATCATATTTAACATCCTCTTTCACACTTATGGCAGAAAACCAAATTTCTTGCCGCTGCATAAAATACTTTTCATTTTCCACAGACGCAGCTATCCACTCCTTCAGTTCATGCACAGCATTTCCATCCAACTCATTACTTAAATAGGATACTATTAATTCATCAATATGTTCTTTTTCTGCTTTCATCTTTGTTGTTTCTAAAGTGAAGACGATTTATTTTAAATACAGGGTAGTCCTAAAAGAAACTTTTTTCTGTTTCAACACGAAAAAAATAAAATCAAAGCAATTAAATATTTGCTCAATTCAGTCTGAAGGAAAGATAATGCATTCTTTATATGATACTTAACCGTATTTATAGAAATACCTAATTCCTGAGAAATTTCTTCATATTTTTTCTCCTCAAATCTGCTTTTTTCAAAAACACATCTACATTCAATCGGTAGTTTGTCTATTGCCATACGGATTTCATGCTCCAATTCACGTTCCAATAATATTCCCAAAGGATAATTATCTGACTGCAAATACTTTTCTTCAGACATCTCTTCCGGTACTAAAACTGAAAATGAAATTTCCTTTTTTTCAGATCTAGATTTCAGATAGTCTATACAACGATTACGAACGGCCTTTATCAGATAACTTCTAATAGAAATAGTAATGTTTAAAGTTTCTCTGATTTCCCAAAGGTGAAAAATTACATCTCCGACTATAGTTTCCGATAAAAAATTATCGTTCAAATATTGATTTGCTACATGACACAAAAGAACATAATGATAATCATAGATGTATTTATAAGCATCTTCGTTGCCATTTTTCAGTTGTTCTACTATCAGTTTCTCTGTGTTTTCCATTTTATTTCTTTTGGAAAAGGAATAAAGTTAACGGGAACAAATTTAGAAATTAATTCTGAGTAACCTTATAAAAGTGCAAAAAACAAATCCGTTAATCTTATTATCACACCTTAAATGGTTACAATAAAGACTAACGGATTTCCCTATTCTAGTTTTACAAACTATATCCAACACCTCAGATAAAACGAATCTGAATCATCCCTCCATAAGGATTAAAATCGAAAAGAATCTTATCAGCATCCTTCTTTAGAAAAAGCTTTTTCCCATCTTGCCTAATCTCCGAAACTCTATTTCCCACAGATTTCAATACCATAGTCAGTGGTTCTGTAAATAATTGTGCATTCATATCCAAATGAGGAGTTATGTTATAGCCGTTTTCTTTTTCTAGCACATTCAAGCGAATTTTTTCTCGTTCTTTTGTATAGGCAACTACCTCTCTAAATGTACCCACCCATATTTCATTTTCCATAGCCTTTACCTATTCCCACAATATTTCAGGATTTTGAAAAGCATTATATCCCTGCGATATTCCATGTATCATTGCCAACTCCCCATCTACCGGAGTTTACCAAGCTTTCCACCCATTTATCTAAAGACGCAGGAGTCGATTTCGACTTATCTCCCCCGATGGGATATTGTTCGGTACATGTACCTACCCTGTTCTTATCAAATGATAACTGATAGCACACACTCTGTCACCCTTATAAGGTGCCACATAAACATCTTGTGTGAACCCGTTATCCCTGATCTCAGCCCCTGTCTGTTTCACCAATTCTATTCGAGGCGATGATTCCGGCATAGAAACATACTCTTCATATACTCCCGGACGGACAAGTATAGATATTGTTTTCTTGCCACCACCAACTGCCGCATTCACTGCTTCCTGAACTGTAAAGAAATCCCCACTCCCATCTTTCGCCACCACATAATCATAACGTCGCACATATTTTGCCAAAGCCGGCACTTCTTCCATCAAAGCGTCCACAACCAACCCGGCAACTATACGTCCACCATATATATTCAAGTGAGTATTGTCAATTTTCCCTTCCGGACAAAATTCATATTGTCCTGCTGGAATCCACATAAACAATTTTCTTGAATTCTCGACTCCCATACCGGTAACCAAGTCATGGGTCAATTTATTCAAATCAATAAAAGGTACATTCATTTCTCCGGCCACCCGACGGGGAGATTCCAGATATTCCCCATGGGTATCAACCAATACCGGACCTTCTTTTTCATAACTACCCTTTATCTCCGTCACACCTTTAGGAGGGAAATTACGACGGACTATAGAATTGAACAGTACAGGATTTCCTCCCTTAGCACGTGTTTCATTCACAAAACGTCTTAAATTATCATCAAAGGTACTTCCGGATTCTGTATGTAATGTGACTCTAGATTTCTCATCATTATGCCCGAATTGAATAAATACATAATCACCTTTATGAATTTTAGAAAGCACTACATCCCAACGTCCTTCATTGATAAAACTGAGTGAACTTCTTCCATTCATAGCGTGATTATCCACCACAACCTCTTCCGTAAAATATCCGGGAAACATTTGTCCCCAACCACGCTCTATATTACCATTCTTCAGACTTTTATTCGCCATAGTGGAATCACCAATCATAAAAATAGTAATGGGTTCTTTTCTCTCAGCAATAAAAGCCGATAACAGGAGTAAAGCACATAAAGCAAGTAATACTTTTAATTTCATGTTTTTCATATACATTTTATAAGTTAAAAGATTTAGGCAAAAGTAAACAAGAAAAGAAACCATAAAAAATGATACAAGAATATAGAAATTTGTTCAAAATCAATAGCTCAATTACTCTTTCAGTAAATAAGAACTAATAAAAAGATGTTCAAACAACATCAATTTGCCACTTGAACATTTTTTCAATTCTTCAAATTCATATCGAAACATCGAAGGTTCTCCCCAATAGACAAACTCTTCCAAAAAGGCAAAATATGAATGTCCAACTGTCAGAATGATGCAGGCAAAGAAAGTAATTGATACATCAATGTATGTGCCATACGTTCTTGACCATTGGTATTAGGATGCAAACGATCATACCCCGAATCATAGAAATAAATAAGTTGTTCTTCAATCATCGGATTCATACCTGTAACCGAATTAAAATCTATTACAGGAACTCCCCACAAATTACCTGCTTCCTTAATGGCCTGTACATAAGCGTCCACATATTCTCCGCATTTATTCTGATAGCTTTCATCCGGTTGTACATTCTTTTCACCGAATTCCGCTAAAGAACGATGCAATGGGGTCAACAAAACAATTTGTTTATCGGGAAACAATTTTTTCAAATGACTCAAACCAATATTAATACGGCCTTTATACGTATCATTCGTCATTATAGGAACACGCCTTTTACGCGTTTCCAGTTTTTTAGTTTCACCACGGGCAGCCATCACCTGCTCTTCTTTCTCTGCAAACCAAGTCCCGACAGGTACGCTGCTATTAAAATCATTTGTCCCCATCAAAACCACGATGGCATCAACCTCTTCTCCATGCTCCTTTTTCAATTGTTCTGCCTGACGGGGTACATCATTCCATTGACGTCCACTCACTCCATACACATAAGGAGTGATATCCAACCATTCTTTCAAAAAATCCCAATACTTTTTTATGTTATCTCCATAACAATTGGGATCAGTTATCGAGTCTCCTATATAACCAACCTTTTTTCCATACCATGGATGCCGGATATAACCTTTATTACATGATTCTTTTCCACAGAGAGACGTTTCCTGTCCGTGTAACAGCAACGGACACGCTAATAAAAGAGCAAAAACAATAAACTGTCTGTTTTTCATAAGCAACTATTATTTTTTCAATCAGTAAAGTGCCATCAAAGATATAAAATAAGAAATAGAAAATAACCATCACAGACTTTTATTTTCGTTTGTCCTCCTCTATCATTCATAAGACAAGAAGTTTGAAAGGTTATAATAAACAAAACTTCACACTTTTAGATTCATTTGTTAACAAGATACGACATATTTATAAAGCATGTTATAAAACGGCGAAATACAGACTAGAAACTTGCTATTATAAATAAAGTCCGTATCTTTGTAGTGTGTTTTTCATAGTATTAGATTTAAGGTTAACAAAAGATTGGCTGTCTGGGATA
>OGFD01001526.1_pt1 | contig 10831 bp, 11 predicted proteins | sample 1570851 | NCBI WGS metagenome assembly OGFD01 (sample SAMEA2582077, study PRJEB24529) | metagenome | biome: Human gut stool | place: China | collected 2011
GTGGTCCCCGTGAGTTCTTCACCGCAGTTTGCGCAGCTTGCGGCGGCGAGGCAAAGGTTCCCTTTGAGCCCAAGTCCGACCGTCCCGTATATTGCAGCGAGTGCTTTGCAAAGATGAAGGAACAGGCCTGAGGACATAATCCGCAGGTATAGAGTGGGACGTCCTCTCGACGTCCCGTTCTTTATTTTGTAAAATCTTATGATTGGAGATAAGAACAATGGAAATGCTTAAGATTATGGATATCAACAGAGAAACCATTATTTCGGAAATTCTGACGAATTTCCCCGAAGCAATGCCTAAATTCCAGGAGCTTGGTATGCACTGCCTCGGCTGCGCACTTGCAACAGCCGAAAGCCTCGAACAAGCCTGTGCTGCACACGGCGTTGATCCTGATGAGTTCATCGTTGAGCTCAAGGCATATCTGTTGGCTCTGTAAGTAAGTGCTAAGTGAAAAGCCGGTTATGCCGGCTTTTCGCCATATATGGAGATTTTTTATGAGCAGCAGACTTGAACTGATTGCGTCCTTTGCCTCACAAGGTCGAGGAGTTGCCGACATCGGCACGGATCACGCCATTTTGCCGATAATACTGCGCCGCAATGGATACAGCGGATATATCGTTGCCGGGGATATCAACGAAGGACCACTTAAAAAGGCCGAGAGAGGGCTTCTTGAAGCCGAAGTAGATGACGTGGAGCTAAAACTCTGCAACGGCCTGGAGGGCATTGACGGCAGCAGGGTCGATACGATCGTTGTTGCGGGCATGGGCGGCGATACAATAACCGGGATACTCGACCGCGGCTTGTACGACATGACGGAATGGGCAGATCGCAGCGACTACAAACTTATTCTTCATCCGGTAACAAAACCGGAGATCCTTCGGTATTGGCTCGTTAATAATGGCTTTCGCATAACCAGGGAGACCTATGTTGAGGATAACGGCATACTGTATCAGATAATATGTGCAGAGCCGGGAGAAAGCGAAAAATATATTGATTCAGAGCTTTATATCGGCAAGTTTGAGCGCATCGTAAATCAGCCGTACTTTGAAGCTGTAGTAGATAAGCACATAAAGCGCTTTAAGGCCGCAGTAAAAGGGCTTGAAAATTCAAGCGATGCATCGCTTGAAGCTTGGAAAAAGCTCATTGAGAATATGATAAGTGAGCTTGAGCAGATGAAAGGAGCGAAACATGGTTGAAGTTGGGCAGATATTTGAATACTTAAACGAGCTTGCTCCGGTTGGGCTTAAAATGGACTTTGACAATGTCGGGCTGCTGGTGGGTAATGCGGAAGCTAAAGTGGATAAGTGCCTTGTTGCACTTGATATAACGGATGAAGTTATTGAAGAAGCAATTCGGCTCGGCACTCAGCTTATAGTTTCGCACCATCCGATAATTTTCGGTTCGATCAAGAGTGTTACGGCCGAGGACATTGTCGGCAGAAAGATAATAGCGCTGATCCGCAACGATATATCTGCTATATGCATGCACACAAATCTTGACATAGCCGAAGGCGGAGTCAACGATGCGCTGATGTCTGCGCTCAATGCAAAAACATATGGCTACTTAGAAGCGTGCGGCGTAGATGCAGCCGGGACTTCGGTCGGATGCGGAAGAATTGGGGAGCTTGAAACGTCAATGCGATTTGAGGATTTTCTTACGCTTTGCAAAACTGCTCTTAATGCAAATGGGCTTCGATATCATTATGCAGGCAAACCGGTGAAAAAACTCGCAGTTATGGGTGGAGCAGGCGGTTCAAGCCTCATGGATGCAATCGCTGCCGGCTGCGATACATATGTTACGTCCGATATTAAATACAACAGCTTCCTTGACGCAAAGGAGCTTGGCATCAATCTTATTGACGCCGATCACTTCTGCACCGAAAACGTTGTGGTGCCGGTGCTTGCGGATAAGCTTGCCGACAGATTTGAAGATGTAAGCTTTGTCGTATCTTCAGTTCACAAGCAAACGGCTCAATTTTTCTGAAAAGTTATATTTGTCCTCCGCGGCTCATAAACTCGTACAAACGAGAAAGCTGCGGAGGTTTTTATATGACGAATTTAGATATTTACAAAGATATATCGGCAAGAACCGGCGGTGCTGTCATGATCGGCGTTGTCGGCCCTGTCAGAACCGGCAAATCAACGTTTATAAAGCGCTTTATGGAAACGCTGGTCATTCCGAACATTGAGGATGAATACGCCAGAGAGCGCGCTCGCGACGAGCTTCCGCAAAGCGGTTCAGGCAGAACTATCATGACGGCTGAGCCGAAATTTGTTCCCGAAGACGCTGTGCGGATCAGGCTTAGTGACGATACCACATGCATGGTGCGCCTTGTTGACTGCGTTGGCTATATGGTTCAGGGGGCTTCCGGACGATTCGAGGACGGCAGCGAAAGGCTTGTCACAACGCCGTGGTTTGATCACGAGGTAACAATGACCGAGGCTGCCGAATCGGGTACGCGAAAAGTCATATGCGACCACTCAACTATCGGGCTTGTCATAACGACCGACGGCAGTATATGCGATATTGATCGCGAGGCTTATATTGAGCCTGAAAGGCGCGTTGTATCGGAACTTAAAAGCATAGGAAAGCCGTTTGTTATACTTCTAAACAGTGCTCAGCCGGATTCCGAACGTGCAATAGAGCTTGAGCGGCAATTGGCCGACGAGTATGAAGCGCCGTGCATCCGAGTCAACTGTCAAACGCTTACCGAGGGCGATATATGCGAGATCATGCGCAAGATTCTCGGACAGTTTCCGCTTTGCGAAATATCGATCCGCCTTCCCGACTGGTTCTGCGCCATTGACTGCGGCAACGAAATGAAAAGCGAGCTTTACCGGCAGCTTATATGCGCATCCGACTGCGTAATAAACGTAAATGACATGAGCCAAATGCTGACGCGTATATCTGAATTGGATATAGTTGATGCGGCGTATATTGAAAGCAGCGATATGGGGAGCGGAACGATAAATATAGCAATAGATATGCCTCGAGCTCTGTATTACAGACTTATAAGCTCTGAGTCGGGAATAGATATACATGATGACGGCAGCCTTGTAAAAGTTCTGCGCGAGCTTGGGCAGATAAAACAGGAGTATGACAAAATCAAAGATGCGCTTGACTCTGTACGCCAAACTGGCTACGGAGTTGTTATGCCTCAGCCGGACCAGCTGCAAATCGAAGAACCTCAGTTGGTCAAACAGGGGGGTAAATATTCTGTAAAGCTAAAGGCGCACGCTCCGGCAATACATCTTTTGAAAACCGGTGTTGAGGCCGTTGTAACGCCGTCAATCGGCGGAGACGGCGCATCAGAGGAGATAATCAGCTTCCTGCTTCAGGGCTTTGACGGCGACATGAGCAGGCTTTGGGAGTCAAATATATTCGGCCAGCCGCTGTACGATATTGCGCAGAATGCGATATCCGAACGCTTAATGAGTCTTCCGCCGAACGCAAGAGCTAAGCTTCAGGAGACGCTGCAAAGAATAATAAATGAGGGCAGAGGAACCCTGATCTGTATACTGCTGTGACTGCAAAGCGAAGTGTGCAAAACTGCACACTTCGCTTTTAAATGTCCATTTGCTCATAATTAAATTAAAATACGGTCAATATTTATATAAATTAATTATTGAAAAAGCATTTAAGTGAAGCTATAATATTTTTATTATTACGGAGGTGACAGATAATGAAACCAGTATCTAAAATAGCGGAAGCTGTCAGAGCATCGACTACTCTTGCGGTTGACAGCCTTGCAAAGCAGATGAAAGCCGACGGCCTTGACGTTGTAGGTTTTGGCACGGGCGAGCCCGATTTCAATACTCCTGACAACATCAACATGGCCGGTATCAGAGCTATATGCGACGGCAAAACTAAATACACTCCGGCAGCAGGCATAATTCCGCTGAGAAAGGCAATTGCTCAGAGGCTTAAGGAGGATTGCGGCGTTGATTATGACTACACCCAGATAGTGGTCGCAAGTGGCGCAAAGCACAGCGTTTACATTGCACTTGCTGCGATAACCAACCCCGGCGACGAGATCATAATACCGGCGCCTTTCTGGGTCAGCTATTACGAAATGGTTCGCATGGTTGGCGGCACTCCTGTTATTGTTGAAGCAGGTGAGGAGCAGAATTTCAAAATTACCGCACAGCAGCTTGAGGCGGCCATTACCGAAAAAACCAAGTGCCTTATGCTCAATAACCCCTCGAACCCCACAGGCATGATCTATTCTGCAGATGAGCTTCGCGCCATTGCCGATGTCTGCGTGAAGCACGATCTCTATATTCTTGCAGATGAGATATACTATCAGCTTATTTATGATGGAATTGAGTTCACAAGCATAGCCAGCCTCGGAGATGAGGTAAAAGAGCGCACACTGCTCATTAACGGCGTGTCAAAGTCCTATGCAATGACTGGCTGGCGCGTTGGATACTGCGCTGCAAACAAAACTCTTGCAAAGATCATGTCCAACTTCCTGAGCCACTCCACTGGAGCTCCGTCCACTATCAGCCAGTGGGCATCCGTTGAAGCGCTTACCGGCCCGCAGGAGGGCATTGAGGCAATGCGGCTTGCTTTCCTTGAGCGCCGTGATTATATTGTCAAGCGCATTAACTCCATTCCCGGTGTCAGCTGCATAGTGCCCAACGGAGCTTTCTATGTTATGATGAACATAGAGCAGCTTATCGGCAAAACACTTGGTGGAAAGCTCATTGAAAATGATGATGATTTCGCAGTTGCGCTGCTTGAAAAGGCTCTTGTTGCAGTTGTCCCGTGCTCCGGCTTCGGCATGAATAACTTTGTACGCTGGTCCTATGCCGCTTCGATGGAAAACATCGAGAAAGGCCTTGACCGCCTTGAAAAATTCGTAACCGAATGATATAATTGCCTAAATGGGTATTATATCAAAAATTAATCCGAGCCTGATATAAAAATCACCCCATTGACATAGCTTGTTAGTGGGGTGATTTTATGTTTATTACTGTTAAAATCAGAAGCCTTGCAAAACCGGCGATAGCCGTTTTTGCAGCGGTTTTATTTGTTGCGGCTGTATTTTTGGCTTTTCCGGGTAAGAGCGTCGGCGTTTTGGTTCCGTATAATTGCCGAACGCTGCTTATTGACGCAGGCCACGGCGGCGTTGACGGCGGCGCGGTATCGGCCGAAGGCGTTAAAGAAAGCGATGTTAACCTTGCGATTGCGCTCAGAATGTCCGGGTTATGCGATCTTGTCGGCATAGGTCATCAATTGACGCGCGAATCGGATGTTGGATGCCTTGAAAGCGAAAGCTACAGTGAACACGACGATCTTGTTGCACGCGCTCAAATGGCAAATTCGATACCGGAATGTGTGCTTATAAGTGTGCACCAGAATAAATACCCAAGCGATATAGTTAGAGGAGCAGAGATCATGTACGCCCAAACGCCCGAAAGCAAGGAGCTTGGCGTTATCACGCAGAGCAACATGGTCTCGGCGTTAGATCCGGAAAACAGGCGAGTTGCACACAGTGCACCGAGTCAGCTTCTGCTTACATCGAGCGTCAACTGCCCGGCCATATTGGCCGAGTGCGGTTTTATGTCAAATCCACAGGAGGCCGGACTCCTTGCAGACGGGAATTATCAAACAAAAATAGCTATGACGCTTATTGCGTCATACATTCAATTTAGCTGCCGACAGCTTTAAGGAGTAGAGTATATGAAACAAAAGACGGTGTTCTGCTGCTCGGAATGCGGAAATGAAACGGTAAAATGGAGCGGCCGCTGCCTTGCCTGCGGCGCATGGGACAGCCTCGTTGAGGTGAAAGCCGATGTAAGAGGGAAGGGCAGTGCCAAAAACGCCGCTCGCTCGGCCATTATCAAGAAACCGAAGCTCATTTCGGAGCTTGACACAGAAGCTGAAATGCGCTTTTCAACCGGCATCGGCGAATTTGACAGAGTTCTCGGCGGCGGCGCTGTGAGAGGCTCGCTCGTTTTGGTCGGCGGTGCTCGTGGTGGTGCTGGTGACCGTTGTGGGCATGTACCTTATTGGCGGCTGTATCGTGGAAGGATCTCTGATCCTGGTAGGCGGTGATCCCGGAATCGGAAAATCAACGCTGCTTTTGCAGCTTTGCGGTTTGACCGAAGCCGGTCAGAAAACACTTTACGTAACCGGCGAAGAAAGCGAGCGCCAGCTCAAAATGCGCGCTCAAAGACTCGGCGTAGATAAAGGCGAGATATATGTTTTGGCGGAAACAGGACTTGCCGAGGTGATGGAGAACGTTGAGGCTCTGTCGCCGGATATTGTGATAATCGACTCAATACAGACCATGTTTGACGCTGATGTCAGTTCGGCTCCGGGCAGCATAAGCCAGGTGCGCGAATGCACAATGTCGATAATGCGCCTTACCAAGGAAAAAGGCTTTACAACGTTCGTTATCGGGCATATCAATAAAGAGGGAAGCATAGCCGGGCCGAAGGTTCTTGAGCATATGGTCGATTGCGTCCTGTATTTTGAAGGTGAGCGCAGCACTTCGTTCAGGATACTCAGAGCCGGCAAAAATCGTTTCGGATCTACGAATGAGATCGGCGTTTTTGAAATGAACGACCGGGGACTAAAAGAGCTTAAAAATCCTTCGGAGATATTGCTTTCCGGCAGACCGCAGAACGCGCCGGGAACCTGCGTTACATGCGTCATCGAAGGCTCACGCCCGATATTGGCCGAGATCCAGGCGCTCATCGCGCCGGCTGCATATAACTCCGGTCGTCGCAGCTCAAACGGGATTGACTATAACCGCGCCACTCTGCTGCTTGCCGTTCTTGAAAAGCGCGGCGGCATGTCAGTTTCGGCGTGTGATGCTTATATTAATGTAATAGGCGGACTTGAGCTTGACGAACCGGCAGCCGATCTTGCAACGCTGCTTGCAATAGCCAGCAGCTTCAGAGACCTGCCGCTCGGGCGCGATCTTGCTGCTGTAGGCGAAGTCGGACTTTCCGGCGAGATAAGGAGCGTGAGCAATCTCAATTCGCGTCTTTCCGAGATAGCACGTCTCGGCTTTAAGCGCTGCGTAATACCGGCACATGTCAAGGACGATATCAGAAAGCCCGACGGCCTTGAGCTGATAAGCGTTAAAGACATTCGTGAAGCAATTAAGGCAACACTTGGCTGATAATGATACGCTTTGTTGAAAAACCGCATCTGCCGCAGGGCGAAGTTAGGCAGATAATAATCGGTGAAAAGTATAAAAATGTGCTTGAAAATGCACTTTTCGAGCAAAATATAGCTCCAATTTGGTTCAAAAATAATGATTTTGTCGATGAGCGTCTTTCCGGACATTGCGACCTTATGGCAGCGCACCTTGGAGGAAACCGGCTGGCTGTACAGTCAAGCGTCATTAACGATTGCAAATTAATTAACAATATAGAGCTTATCTGCACCGAAAATCCTTCAAGGCCGGAATATCCGTATGATGCAGGGCTTAATATCTGCATAGTCGATGAAAAGCTTATCTATAATCCAAAAAGCGCAAATATGCAGATCGTATCGCAGTTCGAAGGAACGAAGCTAATCTGCAAACAGGGCTATACGAAATGCTCAATATGCGTTGTTGACGAAAACTCGATAATTACTGCCGATAATAAAATTGCCGCAGTTGTGTCAGCCACCGGAATGGATGTGTTACAAGTCAGCGATAAAATTGTGGCTCTGGATGGATTTGAGCACGGATTTATTGGCGGAGCATCATTTAAAATCAGCAGAAATAAAATGGCGTTTACGGGTGTGATTGCAGATGTATGCGAAAGATCACGCATTGAACGCTTTTTAAATGAACGCGATATAGCTCCGGTTTACTTGACCAATGCGCCGATGTTTGATATCGGCAGCGCAATACCGATAACTGAAGAAATTTAAAATATGCGCAGTAAGCTTGTTTCCGGTGGCTTAGCTGCGCATATTTGCGTTTTCATCTCCCACAAATTGAACAAAATCTTTATTTTGCTTAATTATTAGTTAATTTGTCAATAGACATGTGCACGGCTGCCCTGCTATAATAGATTCAACGAAAATGATTGGAGCGTTTAATATGGACTACAGAACCGAAGCACCTGAGATCATAAAAAGCTTTTTAATATATCACGAGACTATTAAAGGACACTCGCCGAAAACCGTTGAGGAGTATTATCTTGACCTGCGTACATTTTTCAGATACATGAAGATTGTCCGCGGCCTTGTTCCGAGAGATACCGAGCTTGAGGATATTGACATACATGATATTGATCTTGATTTTGTTAAGTCGATCACCGTTTCCGATGCTTATGAGTATCTCGCTTTTTTGACTCGCGACCGAGTCAAAAATCAGCGCAGCCGAGATGCCGAATACGGCACCATGGCCTCGACCCGTGCGCGCAAGGTTTCAACCTTGCGAAGCTTCTATAAATATCTTACCGTTAAGGCAAAGCTTTTGGACGTTAATCCTTTGCAGGATCTCGATGTACCGAAAATCCCTAACAAGTTGCCGCGGTATCTTACTTTGCCGGAGGCGCAGGCCCTCCTCTCCTCTGTTGACGGAAAAAACAAAGAGCGTGATTACTGTATACTGTGTATATTTTTAAATTGTGGCCTGCGAATATCCGAAATAGTCGGACTGAACCTTTCTGACATACGCGAAGATCATATACGAGTGTTCGGCAAAGGAAGCAAAGAGAGAATTATTTATATTAATGATGCCTGCGCCGAGGCGATCAATCAGTATCTCGACGTTCGCAAAAGCATCGCAGCTATTGATAAAAATGCACTTTTCCTTTCTAACCGGCGCACCAGAATGAGCCGTGAGGCGGTTCACAGTATGGTAAAAAACTCACTGCGCCGCGCAGGACTTGATGCCGAAAAATATTCATCTCACAAGCTGCGCCATACAGCCGCAACGCTTATGCTGCAAAACGGAGTTGACGTGCGCACGCTTCAGGAGCTGTTGGGGCATGATAATCTGAACACGACGCAGATATATACGCACGTTGATAATTCCGAGCTGCGGATTGCAGCGGAGGCCAATCCCCTCGCCCACTTTGAGCCTGATAACAAAAAAGACTAACGGATGTTTCCGTTAGTCTTATTTGTTGTAAATTTAATCCTCAGGATTTTCGCGCAAAGTATCGTCATACGGCATGCGAACAACATTCAGTACGCCGAATACCGAGGCTGAAAAATCAAGAAGGACGATAAACCAAAGCGTTGCACATCCGGTGAGTGCGAGGACGACAAGTACAAGCTTGATTACCGCTGTGAATGCGAGATTTTCGGCAGAAAGGCGCTTTGCCATATGTGACGCAGTGTATGCAACAGGAAGTCCGAATATGCCGATATTGCTCATAAGCATATCCGCGTTTTCAAATTCCGTTCCAACTTTTGCGTCGATATCAGCAGCAGTGTGGTATTCAAGGTTCTCGGCGCTTATGTACATAAGCTTTTCATCGGGCGCAAGCTGTTCCTTGCACTTTTGGATTATATCCGATTTCTCGGTAAAACCGCATTCGTAATGCAGCTCATCCACATTAAGAGCTTTTGCCAGCCTTTCGCTGACGTCCCTTCCGTCCTCGGTCAGCAATACACTCTTTACGCCTCCCATAGCTGCAAAATCCGATATAACACTTTCGGCATACGGGTTGAGCTTTTCCTTAAGTGTAAGGCTTCCTGCATACCTTTCGCCGATAGCAAGATAAAGAATATATCCGCTCTTTCTCTCCGCGTCTGGGATTGATATTCCCTTTGCGTCGAACAGTTCACCTGTTCCGAGTAAAACCGATCTTCCGTGAAGCGAAATTTCCATTCCGCAGCCCTGAATATCCTTGAAATCGGATATATATGATGTGATTATATCGCCGCTGTATGCGCTGACTATCGGCGCAGCAAAGCGCTGCTCGGATGAATATGCAGTGTATGCGGCAAGCTGAAGGAAGCTCTCGTTATCGAGTATCGGAGAATTGACCGAAACAAGCTTAGGTGTACCGTCTGTGAAAACGTCGGCCTTATCATATATAACAGCTGCAAGCTCGCCTGTGTTTTCAAGCGCAGCCGCGTTTTTAATATAAACTCCGTATTCTGCCGCGCGGCTGAGGCCTGCGAGCGAATACATCGGCAGTGATGCCAGCGCCGATATAGGAACTGCCGCAACGATAAGCATGCTGCCGCGGCGTATGCTCATCACATACGTCATGTCCGTAATAAGCGGAACGGCAACTGCAAACAAAACTCCGACGATAAATGCCGCTTTTGAAAACAGCTCAAGATACGGCATGTACTTGTCAAAAAACGAGTTTTTGAGGCTTCCGGGGCTGTTCAGTATGCTTCTGAGTCTAAGGCTGCCTTCCCTATCCTCGGGCGAAACGGCACTGTAAAACCCAAGCTTGGTTTTACGGATAACAAAGTTCAGGCAGCTGCGTCCGAGCTGATATACAGCAAGCATAACTATCGTCTCAGTATAGCACCCGACGCAGAAGCATGCAATTGCGCATAAGCAAACAAGCAGCTGATCGTTGAGATAATCACGCTTTTTAATTATCTTATCAACGGCGGCAAGAATTATATCAAATCCGCATATGAGCGCCGCCGCGATAAGCATGAGCGTCGAAATAAAGGATGCTGCATTTACCGAATACGCGGCTATGAGCAGCGCAGCAGAAATAGCGGCTCTCAGTATAGTCACAATTTCCTGAGTATAGCTTCTGCCTGCCATGCTGTTTTTTGATGAGTGCGATTTAGCCATTGCAGCACCTCCCTGCCGTGATAATTTTACGATTATGCCTTTCCGTTGCAGCCGAGAACATCGACTATCTTGTGTGCGACCATGTCCTTTATTGCCTGACGT
>OGFD01001529.1_pt1 | contig 10805 bp, 4 predicted proteins | sample 1570851 | NCBI WGS metagenome assembly OGFD01 (sample SAMEA2582077, study PRJEB24529) | metagenome | biome: Human gut stool | place: China | collected 2011
TACCGAAATTGTACTTCGGATCCATCTCAATACGGGCATAAGCCTCATGCATATTGTTCACAATCTTCTCTTTTTCGAGGAATATCACAAGGTATTCCGAGATGAAAAGCACCGCTTTCTCCTTCATGGTCTGAGGTATCCAGATGCAACCATTCTCAGCTACACCTACTTCACCACGAACAATACCCACATCAGTACCATTCAGGTCATTAGCCTCAGCCACCGTATCAGGATTCTTCTGGGCAATCGTGATTTCTGGCAGATGAGAGGCAAAGACCTTGGCTTCCGGATAAGCCTTCTTCACCAGCTCATCCAGACTCTCACCCTCCTTCGCCTCTATCACGTGGCCACCTACCGATTCCGTCATCTCAATAAACTGTTTCAGCGTATCCTCATACTGGATACCCTTCACATCTACGGCAGGCATATCGAATTGAACATGCGTATTCTTACGCAACTTGTTCAGGAAATCTTCTTTCTTCATTGAACTTTGAAATTTGAACTTTGAACTTTATGATGACCCACTACTTCACCTTTCCTTCTTTCCAAAGCTGATGGAAACTCTTCTTTGCAAACTCAGGCTTGGCGTGACCGATGCCCCAGGCATTCCAATTGCTGAAGTGCGTACAACATTCAGGAACCAGATTGACAAGCGGAGCAAACTTCAGGGCAGTGGTGTAGAGCGCAGGACGGTCGAAGAGATACTTCATACCATTCGACATCGCCTTCTTGACAGGATCAGCCTTACCCAACTTCTCCAGACTCTGGCGCCAGACATAAATCTGAGAACCCGGTCCTACCTTGGAAGGACAGACATTATCGCATGACAAGCACAAAGTACATGCCGAAACATTATCGCTGTACTTCTGAGGATTCTTCAGCATACCCAGGTTCACGCCAATAGGACCCGGTATAAAATAGGTGTAACTGTAACCGCCTGAACGACGATAAACCGGACAGGTATTCATGCAGGCTCCGCAACGCATGCATTTCAAAGTCTGCCAGTGGTCCTTATCGGCGAGAATATCGCTTCTGCCGTTATCCACCAATACCACATGCATCTCGGCACCCGGACGAGCCTGGCGGAAATGAGAGGTAAAGGTAGTGGTAGGCTGACCGGTTCCGCAGCGGCAAAGCAGGCGCTGGAACACAGCCAATGACTTATAATCAGGAACCAGTTTCTCAATACCCATCGCTACGATATGGAGCTTAGGCATGGAAGTGGTCATATCCGCATTACCCTCGTTGGTGCAGACCACGCAATCGCCGGTAGCAGCCACACCGAAGTTACAGCCAGTCATACCAGCTCCAGCTTCCATAAACTGGTCGCGGAGATGATGACGGGCACAGCGGGTCAGATAAGTAGGATCATAGTTGCCGATTTCCTTGGAGATTCCCTTCTCCTCGAACATCTTACCTACCTCCTCACGCTTCAGGTGGATGGCAGGCATCACGATATGGCTAGGCTTCTGCCCCAGAAGCTGGATGATGCGCTCACCCAGGTCGGTCTCCACCACGTCAATGCCGTGCTGCTCCAGATAAGGATTCATCTCGCACTCCTCGGTGAGCATCGACTTCGACTTCACCATCTTCTTCACGTTATGGTCTTTCAGAATACCGAGCACAATCTCATTAAATTCCTGCGCATCCTTTGCCCAGTGAACCTTCACCCCGCGGCTCTCCAGATTCTTGGAAAACATATCGAGGTAATCGGCGAGATGGGTAATCGTGTGCATCTTGATTTCAGACGCATGCTCACGGAGATCTTCCCATTCAGGAAGTTCCTGCGCCATCTTATCTCTCTTCTGACGAACAGACCAGAAGGTAGCGTCGTGCCAAGTGGTCTTCTCTACGTTCTGCGTAAACTTCGCAGCTCTCTTGGAATGTTCTGTACTCATAGTCCTGCAGCTAATATTTGAACAACATGAATAAACTTGATAGGCATATTCTCTTTCTTGGCGATTCCAGCCATGTGCATCAGACAGGAAGAATCCGGACCCGTTACATACTCGGCACCTGTAGCCATGTGGCGCTTGATCTTTTCTTCGCCCATACGGGTAGAAACGGCAGGCTCCTCAATAGAGAACATACCGCCGAATCCGCAACACTCATCCTTGCGCTCCGGTTCGTGGATGGTAATGCCTTCCACCATATTCAACAGGTCGATAATCTTGTTGAATGGCTTGATGTGTCGCTCAGAAGGAGATGACAAGCCCAGTTCTCGCACGCCATGGCAACTGTTGTGCACACTCACCACATGCGGGAACTTGCCCGGGACATGATCCACCTTCAGCACATCGTGAAGGAACTCCACAACATCCATAATCTTCTTTGAGGAAATACACTCGTGCTTACCCTCAAGGATTTTAGGATAATACACCTTTACGTAAGCAGCACATGAGGCTGAAGGAGCTACGATATAATCGTAATCCTTGAACAGCTCATCAAATGTCTCTATGACCTTCTCCGACTTGTACTGGAAACCGGCATTAGCCATTGGCTGGCCGCAGCAAGTCTGTTTTTCGGGATAACCCACGTCTAGTCCGTAATGCTTAAGCAACTTGTATGTAGCCACACCCGCTTCAGGGTAAAGGGCATCCACATAACAAGGGACGAATAATCCGACTTTCATTGTTGTTATATTTATCTTGTTTGCTATTTTTATTCTTTTTCTACATGACTAAAAGCCGCTGCAAAAGTAACAAAATAATTGCAAAAATACGACATTCTAGAGAAGAAATAATAATAATTGATGTTATTTAACTGTAAAGATTTGCAGAAAATTTGGAATAATCAAATAAATAGCGTAACTTTGCATCCCGAAATAGTGTGTCTACCATTTGTGAACTAACGCAAATACAGTTTAGTTGCTAAAAACATAAATAATAAGACATATAAAAAACAAACTTATAGTTATATAAATGATGAAGAAACAGCTTAAGAAAGTCCTCGTTCTGGGTTCCGGTGCTTTGAAGATCGGCCAGGCAGGTGAGTTTGACTATTCCGGTTCGCAGGCTCTCAAGGCTTTGCGCGAGGAGGGTATTAGTTCCGTCCTCATTAATCCAAACGTTGCTACAATTCAGACAAGTGAAGGTATTGCTGACAAGGTTTATTTCTTGCCGGTGACACCTTTTTTTGTAACTGAAATTATCAAGAAGGAGCGCCCTGACGGCATCATGCTGGCTTGGGGTGGTCAGACGGGTTTGAACGTTGGTACAGAACTTTACCTCAAAGGTGTGCTCAAGGAGTATGGTGTGGATGTGTTGGGTACCTCGGTAGAGGCAATCATGAACACAGAAGACCGCGACCTGTTCGTAAAGGAGCTCAATAAGGTTGACCTCAAGGTTCCTGTAAGCCACGCTTGCGAGAACATGGAGGAGGCTGTGGCTGCGGCACGCAACATCGGCTACCCTATCATGATCCGTTCTGCCTATGCGCTGGGTGGTCTCGGTTCTGGTGTCTGCAAGACCGAAGAGGAGTTCAAGGAGATTGCTGAATCAGCCTTCACTTTCGCACCTCAGGTACTCGTTGAGGAAAGCTTGAAGGGATGGAAGGAGATTGAGTTTGAGTGCATCCGTGATGCGAACGACCGCTGCTTCACCGTTGCCTCTATGGAAAACTTCGACCCACTGGGTATTCACACGGGTGAATCTATCGTGGTGGCTCCTACCTGTTCTCTTACCGATGAGCAGGTAAAGATGTTGCAGGACATCGCCGTGAAGTGCGTCCGTCACCTCCAGATTGTAGGTGAGTGCAACATCCAGTATGCTTTCAATGCAGAGACCAACGACTACCGTATCATCGAGATCAACGCTCGCTTGAGCCGTTCTTCTGCCCTCGCTTCTAAGGCTACAGGTTATCCTTTGGCTTTCGTTGCAGCTAAGATTGCCCTCGGTTATACACTCGACCAGATTGGCGAGATGGGTACTCCTAACTCAGCTTATGTGGCTCCATCACTCGACTATATGATCTGCAAGATTCCTCGTTGGGACCTTACCAAGTTTGCCGGTGTAAGCCGCAAGATTGGTTCTTCCATGAAGTCTGTAGGCGAAATCATGTCTATCGGCCGTTCATTCGAAGAGATGCTCCAGAAGGGTCTCCGTATGATTGGTCAGGGAATGCACGGTTTCGTAGGCAACGACCACACCAAGTTCGAAAACCTGGATGAGGAGCTTTCTAACCCTACCGACCTCCGTATCTTCGCCATTGCCCAGGCTTTGGAGGAAGGCTACACCATCGAGCGCATCGAGGAGTTGACCAAGATTGACCCTTGGTTCATCGAGCGCATGAAGAATATCGTAGATTACAAGCACAAGCTTTCTGAATATAATACTTTGGAGGAGATTCCTGCCGAGGTATTGCGCGAGGCTAAGGTATTGGGCTTCTCTGACTTCCAGATTGGCCGCTTCGTATTGAAGACTCAGAACACAAACATGGAGAAGGAGGTGCTCGCAGTTCGTGCCCAGCGTAAGAAGCTGAACATTCTGCCTGCCGTAAAGCGCATCCCTACTGTGGCTAGCGAGCATCCTGACCTTACTAACTATCTCTACATGACTTACGCCGTAGAAGGTTACGACATCAACTACTACAAGAACGAGAAGTCTGTCATCGTTCTCGGTTCGGGTGCTTACCGCATCGGTTCTTCTGTAGAGTTCGACTGGTGTTCAGTAAACGCCATCAACACAGCCCGCAAGTTGGGTTACAAGTCAATCATGATCAACTACAACCCAGAGACTGTATCTACCGACTACGATATGTGCGACCGTCTCTACTTCGATGAGCTTTCATTCGAGCGTGTACTCGATGTCATCGACCTGGAGTCACCACGTGGTGTGATTGTTTCTGTAGGTGGTCAGATTCCAAACAACCTGGCTATGAAGCTCCATCGCCAGTCTGTGCCAATTCTGGGTACATCTCCTGTCAACATCGACCGTGCCGAGAACCGCGGTAAGTTCTCTGCCATGCTTGATAAGCTCGGCATCGACCAGCCTAAGTGGAGCGCCCTCACATCTATGGAGGATGTACAGAAGTTCATCGACGAGGTAGGCTATCCTGTTCTCGTTCGTCCATCCTACGTTCTTTCTGGTGCAGCCATGAACGTTTGCCACAATGACGAAGAGTTGCGTCGCTTCCTGGAGGCAGCTTCTGAGGTTTCCAAGGAGTACCCAGTGGTTATCTCCCAGTTCATGACAGAGACCAACGAGATTGAGTTCGACGGTGTTGCCCAGAATGGTGAGATTGTAGAATATGGTATTTCAGAGCACGTAGAGTATGCAGGTGTTCACTCTGGTGACGCTACCATGACCTTCCCTGCCCAGCAAATTTCCTTCGCTACAGCCCGTCAGATCAAGAAGATTTCACGTGCCATTGCCAAGGAGCTCAACATCTCTGGTCCTTTCAATATCCAGTACTTGGCTAAGGGTCGCGATGTGAAGGTTATCGAGTGTAACCTCCGTGCATCCCGCTCGTTCCCATTCGTGAGCAAGGTATTGAAGCGCAACTTCATCGAGACTGCTACCCGCATCATGCTCGATGCTCCATATCAGAAACCGGATAAGTCTGCTTTCGATATCGACCGCATGGGTGTGAAGGCTTCACAGTTCTCATTCGCCCGCTTGCAGAACGCCGACCCAGTTTTGGGTGTGGACATGAGTTCTACCGGTGAGGTAGGTTGTATGGGTGATACTTTCGAGGAGGCATTGCTCAACTCTTTGATTGCCACCGGCTACAAGATTCCTTCAAAGGACAAGGGCATCATGCTTTCAAGCGGTGGTGCTAAGGAGAAGGCTTCTCTGCTCGATGCTGCCCAGGCGCTGGTGAAGAATGGATACACCATCTATGCTACAGCCGGTACAGCGAAGTTCCTCAACGACAACAACGTGAAGGCTACAGCCGTAGGATGGCCTGATGAGGACCACAAGGATCTTCCTAACGTGATGCAGATGATTGCCGACCACAAGTTCGACCTCATCGTCAACATCCCTAAGAATCATACCAAGCGTGAGCTGACCAATGGTTACAGAATCCGTCGCGGTGCCATCGACCACAACATTCCTCTGATCACCAATGCCCGTCTGGCTTCCGCCTTCATCGAGGCATTCTGCACATTGAGCCAGGACCAGTTGCAGATTAAGAGCTGGCAGGAGTACGAGTAATCGCACGCGGATTTATATGAACACGCCCTGAAAGGGCAGAAGCTCCTAGCCCAGGGCAGCGCCCTGGGTTAGATAACAATCAGCAAGGTCGCCCTGAAAGGGCAAAAGCTTTGAATGCGAGAAGCTTTTGCTCTTTCAGGGCGACCTTTTTTGTGGAATATTTTATTCCCTGCCATGAGAAAAAGAAGATGAAATGATGGCTATCTCATTATTTTATTGTACCTTTGCAAACAGAAATAAGAATAAAACATGATAGTTTGTATAGCAGAGAAACCGAGTGTGGCTAAGGATATCGCCCGAATCATCGGGGCTACCACGGCACGCGACGGTTATATGGAAGGTAATGGTTACCAAGTAACATGGACTTTCGGCCACCTTTGTGAGCTGAAGGAACCGGATGATTATACTCCAATGTGGAAGCATTGGAGCCTTGCGGCGTTGCCGATGATTCCACAGCGCTTCGGTATCAAGCTCATCAACGATGAAGGCATCAAGAAGCAGTTTGCCACCATCGAGAAACTGATGCAGGCTGCCGACAGCATCATCAACTGCGGTGACGCCGGACAGGAAGGAGAACTCATCCAGAGATGGGTGATGCAGAAGGCGCAGGCAAAATGCCCGGTCAAGAGACTGTGGATTTCATCCATGACCGATGAAGCCATCAAGCAGGGATTCCAGGAACTGAAAGACCAGGGGGAATATCAGTCACTCTATCTTGCCGGACTTTCCCGTGCCATCGGCGACTGGATTCTCGGTATGAACGCCACCCGACTTTACACATTGAAATACGGACAGAACCGACAGGTGCTCAGCATCGGCCGGGTGCAGACCCCTACCCTTGCCCTCATCGTAAACCGCCAGAAGGAAATTGACAACTTCGTTTCCGAACCTTACTGGGTACTCGCCACCATCTACCGCGACACCCAGTTTACCGCCACCAGCGGCAAGTTTACCAGCAAGGAAGAAGGCGAGAAAGCATTCAGTACCATCGCTGGCAAACCCTTCAAGGTTACAGATGTAAGCAAGAAGAAGGGAAACGAGGCGCCACCTCATCTCTACGACCTCACCTCGCTGCAGGTGGATTGCAACAAAAAGTTTGCCTACTCTGCCGATATTACGCTGAAACTCATCCAGAGTCTCTACGAGAAGAAGTATACCACTTATCCTCGTGTAGATACCCAGTTTCTGACCGACGATATCTATCCGAAATGTCCGCAGATTCTGAACGGAGTGAGTCAGGCAAAGATCATGAGTCAGCAGAAATACCTCCCGCTCATTCAGCAGCTCGCAACAATCAGCAAGAAATTGCCGAAGAGCAAGAAGGTTTTCGATAATAGCAAGGTAACTGACCACCACGCCATCATCCCAACCGGTGTTCCGCCAACCGGACTCACCGATATGGAGGCAAACGTGTATGATCTCATCGCCAAGCGCTTCATCAGCGTGTTCTATCCGGACTGCAAATTCTCCACCACCACAGTTTTGGGCGAGGTCATCAACGAAGACGGACCGAAACCGGAAAAGATAGAGTTCAAGGTAAGCGGTAAGGAGATTCTCGAACCAGGCTGGCGAGTAGTCTATGCCAAGGATGTAAAGAATGCAGATGACGATGATGCTTCAGATAACGCCAACGGAAATGCAGACTCAGGAAACGGTGCCAAGAAGGAAGTAGTAGAAGAAAGAACCCTCCCATCCTTCACAAAAGGCGAATCGGGAGATCATCAGCCTACCCTGACGGAGAAGTGGACCACGCCACCTAAGTATTATACCGAGGCAACCCTGCTGCGTGCGATGGAGACAGCCGGTAAATTCGTAGAAGACGAAGAACTTCGTGCTGCATTGAAGGAGAACGGAATCGGCCGACCATCCTCCCGTGCCGGCATCATCGAGACCCTCTTCAAGCGCCACTACATCCGTCGCCAGCGCAAGAATCTGATGGCAACCCCGACAGGCATCGAACTCATTGACACCATCCATGAGGAACTGCTGAAGAGTTGCGAACTGACCGGTATCTGGGAGAAGAAACTCCGCGACATCGAGCACAAGACTTACGATCCTGCCGACTTCATCAACGGACTGAAAGAACAGATCAACAAGATAGTCATCGATGTATTATCAGACAACAGCAACCGGAGAGTGACCATCATGACAGAGGAAGACCTCAAGAAGAAACCGGCAGCCAAGAAAACTCCAGCCAAGAAAGCTCCAGCCAAGAAAGCCAATAAGGCTGCAGCACAGAATACAGATTCTCAGAATGCCCCTGCTCAGCCAACTCCTGCGACCGATCCAATGGTTGGCAAGCCATGTCCGCTCTGCGGCAAGGGCGTCATCATCAAGGGCAAGACAGCTTATGGCTGCAGCAACTGGAAGGCAGGCTGCCAATATCGCCAGCCATTCTCACAGATGTAATAAGATATAACTCAAGTTTCACATATAAGCTCCACACGCCCTGAAAGGGCAGAAGCTCCTAGCCCAGGGCAACGCCCTGGGTCATTATGGACGCAAACCTGTCGCCCTGTAAGGGCAAAAGCTTCAAAGAACGAGGCAATTTATAAGGCTTTTGCCCTTACAGGGCGCCTTACTGACTGCTACTATACCCAGGGCGTTGCCCTGGGCTAGGAGCTTCTGCCCTTTCAGGGCGTGTGGGAGAGTTGCTTGCGAAAGTTCAGTAAAATAATTAAGTTGTTCTTGTATGAAACAAATAAGATTTTATCAAATCATAACAGCACTTTGTTGCCTCTTTCTGATAAGTTGCGGCATTGAACAGAACCTGAAGAAAGCAGACAAGCATCTTTCTTTAGGCGAATACTTCGATGCGGCAACCCAATATAAAAAGGTGTACACCAAGACACCTACCAAAGAGCGGGCTGCCCGGGGCAAGGTGGCTCTGAAGATGGCACGCTGCTATGATAAAATCAACAGTACGCCGAAGGCATTGGCTGCCTACAGCAATGCCATCCGATACAAGCAGGCAGACCTCAACGACCGCCTGGCTTACGCCCGGCTTCTCCTGAAGAACGGAAGTTACAGACAGGCTGCCAAGGAATTCGAATTCCTGCTCGATTCCATGCCCGACAACGTGCTGGTAAAGAACGGACTCGAATCGGCACAAAAAGCCCCAGTCTGGAAGAAGGAAGGAAGCCGGTACAAGGTAAAGCGGATGGATGTTTTCAACTCCCGAAGAGACGACTATTCGCCTATGTTCCTCAGCGATGACTACAGTCAGCTCTATTTCACCTCAACCCGCAACGAAGCCCAGGGCAGCGACCTGAACGGAGTGACGGGAACGAAATCTGCCGACATCTTCTTCTCTGAAAAGGACGACAAAGGCAAATGGAGCAAGCCGGAAGCCATCGGAACCGGTCTCAACACCGACTACGAAGAGGGCGCATGCTGCTTTACCCCAGACGGCAAGCAGATGTACCTCACCCAGTGTACCACCGATCCCACTTCGCCCCGCTTAGCCCAGATAGTAACCTCCAACCGCTCAGATGCAGCCTGGAGCAAGCCTACGAATCTGGAAATCAGCAAAGATACACTCAGTTGTTTTGCCCATCCAGCCATCTCCCCTGATGGCGAATGGCTCTATTTCGTATCAGATATGCCGGGCGGAAAGGGCGGTCTCGACATCTGGCGAGTGCGCATCACTCCTGCCGGACTGGGCGGTGTAGAGAACCTGGGCGAACCTATCAACAGCCCAGGCGATGAGATGTTCCCTACCTTCCGTCCTAACGGCGACTTCTACTTCAGCAGCAACGGTCATGTGGGAATGGGCGGACTCGACATCTATATCGCCAAAGTGAATTCCATCACCCGGAAATATGAACTCACCCACCCCGGCTATCCGCTGAATACAGAAGCCGATGACTTCGGAATGACTTTCGAGGGGCTCCACAACCAGGGTTTCTTCTGCTCTAACAGAAAAGACGGAAGAGGCTACGATCATATCTACTCCTTCGAGAATCCGGAGATTGTTACCACAATGAAGGGATGGGTTTACGAGAAAGACGGTTATGAACTGCCTGCCGCAGAGGTGAGAATCGTAGGCAACGACGGAACGAACAGGAAACTATCCGTCAAGGGCGACGGTTCGTTTGTCCTCCCTATCAATCCGCATGTCGACTACCTGGTGATGGCATCCTGCAAAGGCTACCTCAACCACAAGGAAGAACTTCGGGTTGATTCGGCTAAAGAGAGTAAGGAATACGTGCTCCAGTTCCCGCTGGCTTCCATCACAGCTCCTGTACTCATCGACAACATCTTCTACGATTTCGACAAGGCAACCCTTACCGAAGCCAGTACAACAGCCCTCGACCAGCTGGTAACGCTGCTGAAAGAGAACCCGCACGTTACCATCGAACTCAGCGCCCATTGCGACTACAAGGGAAACAGCGAATATAACAAACATCTGTCTCAGCGCCGCGCCCAATCGGTAGTAGACTACCTGATAAAACACGGCATAGAGAAAGAGCGCCTCACCCCTGTGGGCTACGGCAAGGAGAAGCCGAAGAATGTGCGCAAGAAACTCACCGAGAAGTATCCTTGGCTCAAGGAAGGCGATGTGCTCAGCGAAGAATTTATCCTGAAGCAGAGCAAGGAGCATCAGGAAATCTGCAACCAGCTGAACCGCCGAACCGAGTTCAAAGTGCT
>OGFD01001534.1_pt1 | contig 10764 bp, 9 predicted proteins | sample 1570851 | NCBI WGS metagenome assembly OGFD01 (sample SAMEA2582077, study PRJEB24529) | metagenome | biome: Human gut stool | place: China | collected 2011
TGTCAAGGCCGATAAGATCTATTTTGAAGGAACGGCGGTAGCTAGCGACGGACACCGTTATACCGTAAATGAGAAGAGTGACAAGACCCTGATGAAACGAGAGAATCAGTATACCAAAACATACAATATCACATTCTGGCCGGAAGTGTTCTTCAATGTACCTGAAGGAACAGAGCTTGTAAGTATTGAATATGCCTTCACTAATGCCGATGGATCTATCTCCGTTACACAGTCTGATGATGACTTCGTAATGTTAAATATACCTCTTCCTCCGCAGAAGGAACCATTCATATATACGTTCTATTGCGAGTGATAACCTTATATTCTACTGATAATGAAACAGAATATGTATAAAATGATAACGACGGGACTACTATGTATAGCTGCCGTCGCACTAAAGGCACAAGATGCACCGATAGACAGTGTGGATCACACTAAAAGTAATACCCTAGGAGCATCTTCAACGGTTTATACCAACGACTTGATAAAATATCAGTCAGCCACCATCCTTACCGGATTGCAAGGACGATTGAAAGGTCTTAATGTATCACCTTTCCGTGGCATGCAACTGTTACGGACTGATGCCAATACTAAATCCGATATAGTGGGAGCTATTCCTAATGTAGGTGGAGGTATCTACGGAGATAATTCGGAGTTTCTCATTTCAGCACGCGGACAATCGCCTGTAGCTATTGTCGATGGTGTAGAACGTGACCTGTATTCCATAGATCCCGAAGCCATTGAATCGGTTACCATTCAAAAGGATGCCCTTTCCAATATGTTTTTAGGAATGCGCAGTTCACGTGGTGCATTGATTATTACTACCAAAAATCCTGATGCAAAAGGTGGTTTCCATCTCTCACTCACCGGAAAGTTTGGTATATCCAGTGCATTGAAATATGGCCCAAATACACTTTCGGCTTATCAATATGCTTATTTGCTCAACGAAGCATTGCTCAATGATGGCAAATCACCACTCTATACGTATGATGATTTCGAAGCCTATCGTAATGGAACTTCCCCTTATCTGCATCCCGACGTAAATTGGAAAGATGCTATTATGAACATTTTGCCCGATGCAGCCACTGAATTGGAATTCTTTGCTGCCCACAATTCGGACTTGGGTCCCAATGGACATAAATATCGCCGAGAGGAATCTGTAAATCTCCAACCTACAGCGCAAAGCTTTACTGAAAGTTACATAAAAAATAAAACTTACACTGAAAAAGATTTCTCTATTCTACAAGAAACCTTCAGCCAGATGATTGAATCAAGTGATATTTTAGTCGCCCATGCTGATAAAAATCCGATTATAGTAGAAATCATGCCTTGGCTTTATCAATTCAAACTATTGGGAGAAACCGGAAATGAAGTATTGGCAATGGTCAAAGCATACGACAAAAATGACCAATCTTTATTTATGCGTAAATACAAGCACGTGAAAGCCTTGCAACAACAAATGTTTCAAATTGACCAGACATACAACCAAAACCCTTACCAGCCGGGTATAAAGACAGCAGGAAGGGTAATCAAGCCATTGATTGATCAAACTTTCGCCACCGTCACGCAATGCTATAACCAAAAATATAGTACACTGCTGAATGCTGAAACCGACTATATGCCGCATAAACTAATAAGCGATATCAGTCAGATAAAGAACTTACCTTTACAGGTAAAGATAAACCGCATTCAGATTTCTCCGGCGCTGGAAGTTATCAAATGGCCCGGTAATGGTTCATTGACTATCGAACTGGATCAAGTTTATCCCGGAGAAAATATAGAGATAGATTTCGGGAAACCGGAAATCGCAACTTGGGGAAGCCTTGAGATATCTGCAAATGGAAAAGATTGGAGTAAAGTAAACTTTACACAAGAAAAGAACCTACTGACTGCCAGTTTACAACAGAAACCAATAAAGGCAGTACGTTTTACCAACATGCAGCATCAGGAACAAGAAATTTACCTCAGACGATTTATTATAACAATAGACAAATAAAACAACTATAAATTATGGGCTTATTTAAATCCTTATTCGGCGGAAACAACATCCCCGAAACCGAAAAAGAGAAAAATGATAAAAAGAACTTCGAGATTTTAAAATACGATGGCATCCGCGCCCAACGTATGGGTAAACTACCTTATGCCATTAAATGTTTTGAAGAAGCAGTTGCCATCAACGATGAATTGGAAACACTCAGCCTGCTAGCCACTGCTTATACACAGGCAAACCGACTAGATGATGCCCGTATCACACTAGACCGCATGGCTACAAAAGATCCTGAACAAGTAAACACCTTCCTTTCACTAGCTGGCATCTGCTATATGCAGGAAGATTACGAAAATATGAAAGATGCCTGCCAAAAAGCTTTGGTTTTAGATAATAAGAACCCCCTATCTTTCTATTTGACAGCAAAAGCAGCTATCGGCATGAAAGATGATATCACTGCCATTGCCATGCTGACTAAAGCTATCGTATTGAAAGAAGATTATACCGAAGCATACCAGCTACGCGCTGAAGTACTTTGGAAAATGAAACAAGCAAAAGATGCTGCTGAAGATATACAAAAGTTACTCAGCCTCAATCCCGACGACGAACAAGCCTTGCTCTTGAAAGGAGAAATTCTAGCCGCCACCAATGAACCGGAACAAGCACAAGAATGTTTTAATCAAGTATTGTCACTCAATCCGTTCAATGAAAAGGCCTATATCCTGTCAGGCGAACTATATCTGGCAAACAAAGATTTTGACAAAGCATTGGCTATATATGATGAAGCCATTGAAATCAATCCAAACTTTGCCAAAGCATATCATGAACGAGGACGTATCAAATTACTTAAAGGAGACAAAGACGGATCTGTGGAAGATATGAAGAAAGCAATAGAACTGGCTCCTGAAAATGAAATTAATATTAGCGGTCAATACAATAATTATGAAAACATGACTAAGAATGTTCCGTTTTAAAAGCGGAACATTTCAATTCGTTTTATTGTTTATTTATATACAAAATAAGCAAAAAACACATGAGCGTAAAAGAACAATATTGGAAATACTCCCTTATCACCATTATACTGGGATTAGGACTTATTTTATTTATAAAAATGTCTCCTTTCATGGGAGGTATTTTAGGAGCATGCACCATTTACATTATGGTAAGAAAACAAATGTTTTATCTTACCCAAGAAAAGCATTTCAAAAAAAGCATTACAGCCATTTTACTCTTGATAGAAGCTATTATGTGCTTTCTTGTACCTTTATCATTGGCCGTATGGTTATTGATCAATAAATTACAGACGGTAAACGTAGATACGACAGGTTTTATCCATACGGTAACCAATCTTGCCGATTGGCTCCATACCAAGACGGGATATGACTTACTAAATGCGGAAAACATTTCATCCATAGCCTCAATTCTTCCTGCCATCGGACAGTTTCTGATGGGAAGTATCAGTAGCTTTGCCGTTAATGCTTTCGTATTGGTCTTTGTTCTCTATTTCATGCTAATTGGCGGAATTCAAATGGAAAAATATATCTATGAGTTACTTCCTTTCAGCGATACAAACAAAAAAAATGTACTGAAAGAAATTAATATGATTGTAAGGAGTAATGCGATAGGTATTCCCTTACTAGCAGTCATTCAAGGAGGAATAGCTACATTAGGTTACTATTTATTTGATGTACCCAGCGCGCTATTGTTTGGCTTCCTGACCTGCTTTGCCACCGTCATTCCTATTGTAGGAACAGCATTGGTATGGTTCCCGCTAGCCGCCTATCTTGCTCTTTCAGGAGATTGGACACATGCCATCGGATTACTTCTTTATTGTGGATTAATTGTAACAAACATTGATAATCTCATCCGTTTTATTCTGCAAAAGAAGATGGCAGACACCCATCCACTCATCACCATTTTTGGAGTAGTCATCGGACTTTCTTTATTCGGATTCATGGGTGTCATATTCGGACCGTTATTGTTATCCATCTTCATTTTATGCGTGAATATTTTCAAGACGCAATACTTAAAATAATCACTTTATATATAGTTGATAAGCATCCGCCAGTTGTTTCATCGCCTTTTCAATGATACAACGCGGACTTGCCACGTTTAAACGCATAAAGCCAATGCCTTCCTTACCAAACATTTCCCCGTCATTCAATGCCAAATGCGCTTTATCTACAAAGAATTCATTCAAATCTTTCTGGCTCAACTTCAGTTCACGGCAATCCAGCCAAACTAAATAAGAAGCCCCCGGACGAATGGCCTTGATTTTAGGTGCATGATTTTTCAAAAAATCGTCTACAAAATCTATATTTCCTTGTATATACGCCAAACATTGGTCAAGCCATTCCGTACCATGACTATAAGCAGCCTCAACAGAAAGAAAAGCAAAGACATGTCCCATATCCAACTCACCGGCATCCATATAGATACGGAAACGTTTACGCAAATCTTCATTAAAAATAAGAGCATGTGAGGCAGATAGTCCCGGCATATTAAAAGCCTTGCTAGGAGACATAAAAGTAACGGAGTTCATTCGAGCCTTTTCACTGACAGTAGCAAAAGGACGATGTGTATGAGGAGGTAAAGTCAAATCCGCATGAATTTCATCCGAGAAGACCAATACTTTCTCATCATAACAGATATCAGCTATCGCTCGTAACTCTGCTTCAGTCCACACAACGCCACCCGGATTATGAGGATTACATAAAATAAACAGCTTACAACCTTTAATCTGTTCACGAAAAGTATCCAAATCCATACGATACATGCCGTTTTCCCATTTTAACGGATTGGTAACCAAAGTGCGCTCATTACGAGTAGTAACCCATGCAAAAGGATGATAAACAGGAGGTTGAATCATTACCTTATCCCCTTTCTGAGTAAAACAATTCATAGCCATACCGATACCTGGTACAATGCCGGGAACAAAATTTATCATTTCCTTGGCCACAACCAGATCATAACGCTGTTTTACCCAGTTTATAATCGCATTATAATAGCTATCTGGTTTACCTGTATACCCTAGAACTTCATTTTCGCAACGTTTACGGATAGCATCTGTTACAAAAGGAGCTGTGGCAAAATCCATATCAGCCACCCATAAAGGAATCAAATCCGTACGTCCCCAAATATGCTTCAGCCCTTCTACTTTCTCAGCAGACGTACCGCTGCGATCTATCACTTTATCAAAATTGTATCTCATTGTTTCTATTTTTAGGAATTGTCGCCCAAATATAGGAAATTTCTACATTGGGCGACATTAATTCCCTTATTTTTTCAAGGCTTCAATTACCTGAGGCATCATTGTCCAAACAAAGTTTTCACTTTGTGCTGTATAAAAATTACCATCAACAACCGATTTTTCATCAGTAGCCATCCCTTTACTTACAGCCGGTTTTGCCAAAGGATGCACAGCTAATCTCTTTCCCTCTGTAATTCCAGCAAAATCAAACAACAGGCCTGCAGCACAATGACCTATCAGGATCTTTCCCTTCCCGGCAAATGCCTTCAAGACCGACATCAAGTCCACATTATAAGACTTATCCGCATTTTGAGCAAATACGGGAACCGCATCCCCACAGGCAAAAACCAAAGCATCAAAATCATCCTCATGCCCTATAAGATTTGCAATCACATCATCGGCCACCAATTCAATACCCGAGTTTGTTTTAATTTCCTTTGTTTCCGCCACTGCATACACCTTATAGGATATAGCATTTTCAAAAAACGCTTCCAAATATTGGAACAAACCGAATCCGTTCACCGGATTTACTGCTAAAACAGCTACTTTCTTTGCCATAATCTTAACTAATTATAAGTGAAACAATAAATTTATCTAGTAAAACAATAGTTATCTTTAGTAAGTTTATTACTTTTGTGATACAAATATAAGTATCCTTCTTCCAAAAAACAAGAAGGCACCTGTAGATAAGGAACTTACATAGAGGTAACCATTGTTGAACGACAAGGAAATAGGAAATATTAAAAAATGAAAAATTTTCATCCGGATGATAATTGTCCTGTACGGAATGTATTGTGCAGGCTTGGTGATAAGTGGTCTATGCTAGTTCTTATCACATTAAATGCTAACGGAACCATGCGATTTTGCGATATTCATAAGACAATAGCCGATATCTCACAACGCATGCTGACTGTAACCATGCGCACACTGGAAACTGACGGACTAGTGAGCCGGAAGGTGTATGCCGAAGTTCCGCCGCGAGTAGAATATGAACTGACAGAAAGAGGGAAAAGCTTAATACCACATATAGAAGGATTAGTAGATTGGGCTTTACAACAGATGCCGGGAATTATGGAAAGCAGGAGCCAAACAGGCACTGTCTAAAAAAAAAATTGAAAAAAAACTTCTTATTTATTTGTTTTTGCTAGAAATATATTACTTTTGCAGCGTATTCAATAACAATAAGAACAAAATGAAAGCATTATACAATACATACTTTTTCTTCTTTTATTACTTTTACTTTAGCAACAAAGTGAAGCGGGAATTTGTATGTATACGTTAAACAACGAATAAATCAATGTGATAATAACAACGAAATCCCGCTTCCGGCAGAAGCGGGATTTTTTTATAATACAATAGCGAATGAAAAAGATAGCAATACAAGGTGTACCGGGCTCATATCATGACATTGCCGCCCACAAATTCTTCCCAGGTGAAGAAATCGAACTAATCTGCTGCTCCACATTCGAAGAAATCTTTTCGAATATGAAACAGGATAGCAATGTCATTGGTATGCTTGCTATCGAGAACACCATTGCAGGAAGCTTGTTGCATAACTATGAGTTGCTGCGCGAAAGTGGAATGACCATTATCGGAGAACACAAACTACGCATCAAGCACAGTTTCATGTGTCTGCCCGACGATGACTGGAATACATTGACCGAAGTAAACTCCCACCCCGTTGCCTTGGCACAATGCCGAGAGTTCCTGATGCAACATCCGAAACTGAAGATAGTAGAAACGGAAGATACAGCAGGAAGTGCAGAAACCATCAAACGGGAAAACTTGAAAGGTCATGCCGCCATCTGTTCCAAATATGCCGCCGATCTATACGGAATGAAAGTATTGGAAGAAGGCATCGAAACAAACAAACACAACTTCACGCGTTTCCTTGTAGTGGCCGACCCATGGAAAGCCGATGACTTACGTGAACGTTCGAAAGTAAACAAAGCCAACATCGTTTTCTCCCTCCCTCACAACGAAGGAAGCCTGTCGCAAGTGCTCTCTATCTTTTCTTTCTATAAAATAAACCTGACCAAGATTCAATCATTACCGATTATAGGCCGAGAATGGGAATATCTGTTCTACGTAGACGTGATCTTCAATGATTATTTAAGATACAAGCAATCTATCGACGCCGTTTCACCATTGACAAAAGAACTTAAAATATTAGGAGAATATGCAGAAGGAACATCAACCATATAATATTCAGCCGGCAAACCGTCTGGCGAATGTTAGCGAATACTACTTCAGCCGTAAACTGAAAGAAGTGGCACAAATGAATGCCGAAGGTAAGAATGTAATCAGTTTGGGCATCGGAAGCCCTGACATGCCTCCTTCGGAAGAAACCGTGCAAGTACTGTGCGAGCAAGCAAAACGCCCCGATGTTCACGGATACCAACCTACTGTCGGCATCCCCGAACTACGCAAAGCTATGGCCGACTGGTATAAACGATGGTATCACGTCGATCTTGATCCGGCGACAGAAATCCAGCCTCTGATCGGTTCCAAGGAAGGTATCCTGCATGTGACGTTGGCATTGGTCAATCCTGGTGACCAAGTATTAGTTCCCAATCCGGGATATCCTACCTACACCTCTTTAAATAAAATATTGGGCAGTGAGATTGTGAACTACAACCTGTGCGAAGACAACCATTGGCAACCCGATTTTGATGAACTGGAGAAGATGGACTTGAGCCGCGTCAAGATTATGTGGACCAACTATCCCAATATGCCGACCGGAGCGAACGCCACGATGGAACTTTATGAAAAGCTGGTAAACTTTGCACGCCACCATAATATTGTGATTGTAAACGACAACCCATACAGCTTTATTCTGAACAAAAAACCACTGAGTATTCTCAATGTGCCCGGAGCCAAAGAATGCTGTATCGAGTTCAACTCTATGAGCAAGAGCCACAATATGCCCGGCTGGCGTGTGGGAATGCTTGCCACCAATGCGCAGTTTGTACAATGGATATTGAAAATAAAGAGTAATATTGATTCAGGAACTTTCCGCCCCATGCAACTGGCCGCCGCACAAGCTTACAACAATAGTGTGGAATGGCACGAAGAAGCGAACGTCAATGTATATAGCCGCCGCCGCCAACTGGCAGAAGAGATTATGAAAGTACTCGGTTGTAGCTTTGATCCCAATCAGGTAGGTATGTTCCTTTGGGGACGTATTCCCGAATCTTACAATGACGTGGAAGAACTGACCGAAAAAGTTTTGCACGAAGCACGTGTGTTCATCACTCCGGGTTTCATCTTCGGCAGTAACGGCAAACGCTATATACGTATTTCCCTCTGTGCCAAAGAAGAAAAACTGGCTGAAGCACTGGAAAGAATTAAAAAGATAATGTAACAAAACAAAATATCAGATTATGGAATTAGATTTAAAACCCATCGAACTTCCGGGAATTGAAAAAAAACGCCCGATGATTATCGCCGGCCCATGTAGTGCCGAAACAGAACAGCAAGTTATGGATACAGCTCTCATGCTGGCCAATAAAGGCATCAAGATTTTCCGTGCCGGCATTTGGAAACCGCGTACCAAACCGGGAGGTTTCGAAGGCATCGGTGTAGATGGCCTGGCATGGCTGAAACGTGTGAAACAGGAAACCGGTATGTATGTTGCCACCGAAGTGGCTACAGCCAAACACGTTTACGAATGTTTAAAGGCAGGTATTGATGTGCTTTGGATTGGCGCACGCACCACTGCCAACCCGTTTGCCGTGCAGGAAATTGCCGATGCACTGAAAGGTGTGGATATTCCTATATTGATTAAAAACCCTGTCAACCCTGACCTTGAATTGTGGATTGGAGCTTTCGAGCGCATCAATAATGCAGGTTTGAAGCAACTGGGTGCTATCCATCGCGGATTCTCTTCTTATGATAAAAAGATTTACCGTAACCTGCCTCAATGGCATATCCCTATCGAATTGCGTCGCCGCATCCCCGAACTACCGATTTTCTGTGATCCCAGCCATATCGGTGGCAAGCGCGAGTTGGTAGCTCCCCTCTGCCAGCAGGCGATGGACTTAGGTTTTGACGGCTTAATCGTAGAATCACACTGCAATCCCGACTGTGCATGGAGCGATGCCGCCCAACAAGTCACTCCCGATGTGCTGGACTATATCCTAAATCTGCTAGTCATCCGCAAAGAAACCCAAACCACCGAAAACCTGGGCGAACTGCGTAACCAAATCGATGATTGCGACAATGAGATTATCGAGGTATTGGCAAAACGTATGCGTGTCTGCCGTGAAATCGGTACATTCAAGAAAGAACATGATATGACCATTCTGCAGACAGGCCGTTACAATGAAATTCTAGACAAGCGCGGTGCACAAGGCTCACTGTGCGGCATGGACTCAGATTTCATTAAAAAAGTATTCGAAGCCATCCACGAAGAAAGCGTAAGGCAACAAATGGAAATCATAAATAAGTAAACCGATGAGAATATTAATTTTAGGAGCCGGTAAAATGGGCTCCTTCTTTACCGATGTATTGAGCTTCCAGCACGAAACCGCTGTATTTGATGTAGACCCGAAACGCCTTCGTTTTGTTTACAATACCTACCGATATACCACACTCGAAGAGATTGAAGAATTCAAGCCCGAACTGGTTATCAATGCGGCAACCGTGAAATATACACTGGATGCTTTTCACCAAGTATTGCCCGCTCTCCCCAAGGATTGCATCATCAGCGATATTGCCTCGGTAAAGACCGGACTGAAAGAGTTTTATGACCAATGCGGATTCCGTTATGTATCTACCCACCCCATGTTCGGTCCCACATTTGCCAACCTTGACAAACTGAGCACCGAAAATGCCATCATCATCAGCGAAGGCGACCATCTGGGTAAAATCTTCTTCAAGGACTTATACCAAAACCTTGGTCTGAACATCTTTGAATATACCTTTGAAGAGCACGATGAGACAGTGGCCTATTCGCTATCCATCCCTTTTGTTTCCACTTTCGTTTTTGCGGCAGTGATGAAGCATCAGGACGCTCCCGGTACTACTTTCAAACGCCACATGAAGATAGCCAAAGGAGTATTGAACGAAGACGACTACCTGTTGCAGGAAATTTTATTCAATCCCCGCACCCCTGCACAGGTAGAAGGTATCCGTACAGAATTAAATGAGCTGTTGGATATCATCAACAAGAAAGATGCTGCGGGGATGCGTGCCTATCTTAGCAAGATTCGAGAAAAGATTAAATAACGCATCAGTATAACATAGAAGAGGATGTCAAAGCTCCAACAAGACTTTTTGCATCCTCTTTTTTATTTTATCCATAAAAATGATTTATCAACATATGGCACAACAGCCACACAATCAGATGCTCTGCCGCATAACACCACCAGGCAGGATTGGGACCGGACCGAAATGAAGCCCCCCAACGCCCCCCATACCAATGCCCACATACCGGCAATCTGTATAAACTGATTCACCGCTTTGCCTATCATTTTATTTCCCATTACTCATCCATTTTAGAAAGTCTATCAATTAAATCGTCCAA
>OGFD01001538.1_pt1 | contig 10734 bp, 9 predicted proteins | sample 1570851 | NCBI WGS metagenome assembly OGFD01 (sample SAMEA2582077, study PRJEB24529) | metagenome | biome: Human gut stool | place: China | collected 2011
GCCCTGGGCTAGGAGCTTCTGCCCTTTCAGGGCGTGTGGGGCTTACTTGCGAAACAGGGCGTGTGGAGCAAAACTTGCGAAACTTGAATAGACTATTCATAAACAAACTTAAAAATAAAAATCTATGAAGAAAAGACAAATGATGATGGTGCTGGTTTCGCTGATGGTTCTGTCAGCCCAGGCGCAGGCTAATTTCCAGGTGTCGGTTTCCAATCCTTCCAAGGTGGCAAGAACCGATGCTCCGGTGGTGGTAGATCTCAGCAAGTTGGGAGCAATTGGCAACATTCAGCGCGCTGTAGTAACCGTTGACGGCAAGGAGATTCCTTCCCAGCTCGATGACACCAACCGCGATTGTACCAACGATGAACTCTGTTTCCTTGCCGATTTGGGCAAGAAAGAAACCAAGACCTATCAGGTGCATCTCTATCGTGAGGGTGAGCAGGCACAGTATCCGGCTCGTACCTTTGCAGAACTCTGCTTGCCTAGCAGAAACAGGAAACTGGCTAAGAACAGGCAGGATATTTATCTGCGCAGCATCTCGTTTGATAAGAAAACCAAGGACCCTTATCACTACGTCCATTCTCATGGCATCTGCTTCGAAAGCGAACTGATTGCCATGCGTGTTTATTTCGACCATCGTCAGACCATCGATCTTTATGGCAAAATCAACAAGGGACTGGTGGTTCAGGATACGCAGTTCTATCCTTCAGAAGAGCAGATTCAGGCTGGTTCGGGCGATGATTGCCTCTGGGTAGGCAATACCTACGGACTGGGTGCGCTCCGTGGCTGGGATGGTAAAGACCAAGTGCTGTTCAACAACGTGAAATACCAGGAGCAGCGCGTCATTTCAGAAGGTCCGCTCCGTGCCATCGTCGAAGTCGTGGATAAGGGTTGGGTTCCGGCTCCGGGCTTGCAGCCTGTCAATGCCACCATCCGTTACACCATCTATGCCGGTCATCGCGATTTCGACGTAGATGTATTCTTCAACAAGGATGTTTCTGATTATCAGTTTGCTACAGGACTCATCAACGTAAAGGGTTCCAGCGAATTTGCTGATGGCAAGGGATTGCGAGGCTGTTACGGCAGCGACTGGCCAACAGGCAAGGACGATGGAAAGCACAAGCTGGAGACCGTAGGCTTGGGCATTTATGTGCCACAGTCAGCCCTGGTAAGTCAGCTGCCAGCCAATAAGGATTGCTATACTCAGGTAGTGAAACCTGCAGGCAGCCAGCTCAGTTATAAGCTTGCTTATACCAGTGCCAACGAAACCTATGGTTTCAAGGGCGAGAAGGAGTGGTATGAGTGGTTGAAAGCCTGGAAGAAGCAGATAGAAGAGCCGGTTCAGGTTTCAGTTTCTGTCATCATCCGATAAGCAGTTTCTTTTATCATCTGATAAGCAGAAAAACTGCGCAAATAGCCAGCAATGAGCAAAAAAGCCTTACGTTTTGCTCATTGCTGGCTATTTTGCAAACAAATTTAAGAGAAAAACCCATTTTTTTGCGAATGCGTATGATTTTTTTAGCAAAAAAGCTTGGTAATTTAAATAATTTTTAGTATTTTTGCAGTCGTAACTCGAAGATTTGTAAATTATCGTGAAAAGGTTTTTTAATTATATAGTCATATTAGCAATAGTGCTTCTCAGTTCGGCCTGCGAGTTTAAGTTCAAGCCGAACGAGGAAGGAGAGGCTGTGCCCCTGTCAGTACAGCGTTACGACCGATTGGAAAGCAGATATCTTACTACCGGTGATTTCTCAGCCCTGCAGCAGATGAACACCGATTACCCGATAGAAACCCGTACGCTGATAGAGAAAATGCTCCAGCTTGGCACCATTACCGACGCCAATATCAGCAACCGTTTCCTTATGTTCTATCAGGATTCTACCCTGCAGGCACTTATCGCCGATGCTGAGGCAGAATTTGCCAATATGGATGACATCAACGAGCAGCTGAAATCTTCCTTCTCGCGACTGAACAGTTGGATTCCGGAGCTCCAGCAGCCTTGTTTCTATGCCCAGATTGGCGCTCTCGACCAGAGCATCGTAGTAGGAGAGCACTCAGTAGGAATTTCGCTCGATAAATACATGGGCGAAAACTATCCGCTCTACAAGAAATTCTATACGCCGCAGCAGCGCAGCACCATGTCGCGCCAGTATATTGTGCCGGATTGCCTTACCTTCTATCTGCTGAGCATCTATCCGATGGATCAGTTCGACACCCGTCCGCAGCTCGACCGCGATCTGCACATGGGCAAAATTATGTGGGCTGTAAACAAGGCGATGGGCAAGGAGATTTTCAAGACCAAGTATGTAAATACAATCAACGCTTATGTAAAGCGCAACCCTAAAGTAACAGTAAAGGAACTGCTCAAGGACGAAGATTATTCGCCTATTGAGGCATTACATAAAGATTAACACATGAAAAGATTTCCAGTTTTTATTGCAACTGTCATGATGGTTTCAGCAATGCAAGCTGCAGATAAACTCGACCTGAAGGCCATTACCTCCGGCGAGTTTGCTGCCTCTTATGTTACCGGTATTAACCCTATTGATGGCACCGATTTGTACGCTTCTATCAGCAATGATGGCAAGCAGGTTATCAGTTATTCGTTCAAGACGGGCAAGCAGATGAGCATCCTCTTCGATGTGAACGCAGTCAAGGCTCCCTTCGAACAGATTGAGGGTTATGTAATCAGTCCTGATGGCAAGAAATTGCTTATCATGACCCATCGCGAGGCTATTTACCGCCGCTCGTTCAAGGCTGAGTATTTCGTATACGATATTGCCAAGAAGAGTTTGAAGAAACTCTCTCAGGGCGTTAACCAGCAGGTGGCTACCTGGTCGCCTGATTCACGCCACATCGCCTTTGTAAAGGATAACAATCTCTTTGTTACCGATGGAGACAAGGAAACCCAGATTACCCGCGACGGTAAGTTCAATGAGGTAATCAATGGTATTCCTGATTGGGTTTACGAAGAGGAATTCAGCTTCAACCGCGCCTTTGCATGGAATGCGGATGGAACTGCCATCGGATGGATCCGCTTCGACGAATCGCACGTAAAGACTTATTCTCTGCAGATGTTCGAAGGTTCTCATCCTACCCGTAGCGAGTATCACGACTATCCGGGAGAGTATTCCTATAAATATCCTAAGGCAGGACAGGACAACTCTAAGGTGAGCCTCTGGAGCTATGATATGAAGAACGGCAAGACCGTGGCGCTCGATGTGCCTGTAGATTCCGACGGCTATTATCCACGCATCAAGACATCGCCAGACGCCAACAGTCTGATTGTCTATACGATGAACCGCCATCAGGACGACATGCGCCTCTATGCAGTCAATCCTTTCACCGGCAAGAGCAGGATGCTCATCAAGGAGAGTGTGCCTAAGTTTGTTAAGGAAGAGGTGATTGAAAACAGCATCGTGGGCAAGAAGAACATCCTGCTGCCTAGCGACCGCGACGGCTTCATGCATCTCTATCTCTATGATATGAACGGCAAGCTCCTGCGCCAGGTAGAGAAGGGCAACTATGATGTTACCTCTATCTACGGAATGGATGAGAAGACGGGCGATGTTTATTTCCAGGCTGCCAAACTCAATGCGCACGACCGCCAGGTTTACGTGGCTCATAAGAACGGAAAGGTGGAGCGCCTTACCGATGCGGCTGGTTCCAACTCGGCTTACTTCTCGGGCGATTACCGCTATTTCGTCAATACCTGGAGCAGCTACAGCCATCCTTATGTCTTCACCGTACGCAGCAACAAGGGCAAGCTCATCAAGACATTGGAAGACAACAAGCAGCTGCTCGAAAAGACCCGGAAGTATAATTGGGGCAAGCGCGAGACTTTCTCTTTCACCACTTCCGAAGGTGTGAAACTGGACGGCTGGATGGTGAAGCCTGTAGATTTCGACGCCAGCAAGAAATATCCTGTCATCCTCTTCCAGTATTCCGGTCCGGGCAACCAGCAGGTGCTCGATTCATGGAGCACGGGCAGTATGGGCAATGGCGGTGCTTTCGATTATTATCTTGCTCAGGAAGGATTCATCATTGCCTGCGTAGATGGTCGTGGAACAGGCGGTAGAGGAGCTGAGTTTGAGAAGTCTACCTATCTCCGTCTGGGCGATTTAGAGTCGAAAGATCAGGTTGAGACCGCTCTCTACATGGGTTCTCTGCCTTATGTAGACAAGGATAATATCGGCATTTGGGGCTGGAGCTATGGTGGTTTCAATACGCTGATGAGTATGAGCGAGGGCCGTCCTGTGTTCAAGGCAGGTGTGGCTGTGGCTCCTCCTACCTGCTACCGCTTCTATGATTCGGTTTATACTGAGCGCTACATGCGCACTCCTAAGGAGAACGAAGAGGGTTATAAGGTGAACCCTATCGAGCGAGTAAAGCAGCAGCATGGTGCGTTGCTTATCTGTCACGGATTGGCAGATGACAATGTTCATCCGCAGAATACCTTCGAATATGCTGAGGCGTTGGTTCAGGCAGACAAGGACTTCAAGACCCTGTGGTACACGAACCGCAATCATGGCATTTCGGGCGGCAATACCCGCAACCATCTGCTTCGCCAGATAGCTAACTGGTTCAAGCAGAACCTGAAGTAGAAAATGATATGATATAAAAAAGTGAAGCCATTCCCGGCAGAAACGGGAATGGCTTCTTAATTTAATGTTTACCCTTGTTTACTTTGCGAAGTAAGGATCTTTTGGAATTCTTATTCAGTTTTAGCGCCTTTTCTGCGCTTTTCTTTCTTGGCTTTTTTAGCCTTCTTCACTTTTACCTCTTCAACCTCTTCATCGTTTGGCTGAACAGATGAAAAATGAAAATCTGTAGAGTTGATGGTCTTTACCTGATAAGGGCTAGGCGCATCGTTCATCTGCTGTCCGTTCTTTGCCTTCTTAGCCTTTGGCTTCTGAATGTATCTTGCATAGAGCTTGTTCCATTTCTTTTCAGCCTTCTTCTGGTTGAAGTCAAACATCACGATACACGTGCGGTTGCCGGCACCTTTCTGCTCCAGATAGTCGCGCAACTGGTATGAATAGTTCTCGCGGCTTATCAGAAACTTGCTCTTGCGGGTGAAATAGGCAGAATCAACCTTCTGAACGTCTGTGAAATAGACTGTAGAGTCATTAAACGACGAGGCAAATCCAAAGATGTATGCAGTCTTAACTTCGTTCTTGGCTGATGCAGAGAGCGAGCTGAAACATGCTAATGCAATAGATGCTAATGCAATTTTTGTAATTTTCATTTCTTTTTCTGTCTTATTTTGTTTTGTGCTGTCTGCCCCATCAGTCATGCAGGATCTTTCCTTATCCCAGATAGGACTTCAGCAGTTTATCTGTCGTTTTGTTCCGGAGTCGCCTTATCGTTTTTTCCTTGATCTGGCGTACTCTTTCCCTGGTGAGATGATACTTGGTTCCGATTTCTTCGAGCGTCAGTTCCGGTGTTCCTATGCCATAGAAGGCAGCAATGATTTTCTGGTCTTTGTCCGGCAGCGTATTGAGCAGTCTTTCTATTTCTGCTCTCAGCGACTCTGCCAGCAGTTCATTGTCGGTCGGATCATCCGAATTGGCCAGCAGGTCGAGCATGCTGCCTTCTTCATCATCAGAAAAAGGAGCATCCACGCTCAGGTGGCGGCTTGTTGACGAAGCCTTCATGGCGTCCTCAATCTTGTCTTCCGGCAAGTCTACGCGGTCAACCATTTCGTCTAAACTCGGTTTGCGTTCAAACTCCTGTTCGAACTTACTCATCTCTCTGTTAATCTTGTTAACGCTTCCCACCTGGTTGAGCGGAAGGCGCACAATTCTACTCTGCTCGGCTATGGCCTGCAGAATGCTCTGGCGAATCCACCATACGGCGTAAGAGATGAACTTAAAGCCTCGGGTTTCATCAAACTTCTGTGCGGCTTTGATAAGCCCCACATTTCCTTCGTTGATAAGATCAGGCAAGCTGAGCCCCTGGTTCTGGTATTGTTTTGCAACAGACACCACGAAACGGAGATTGGCTTTTGTTAATCTCTCCAATGCCCTACGGTCACCTTTTCTTATACGCTGAGCGAGCTCCACCTCCTCATCTGTAGAGAGCAGCTCCTCATGAGCAATATCTTGAAGATATTTTTCCAACGATGCGCTTGCGCGATTCGTAATTGACTGAGTAATTTTTAATTGTCTCATGCTGGCATCAAATTTTAAGTAGTTGCAAAAATACACTTTTTTGTTTAAATACCAAAAAAAATAGTAGATATTTTTCAGAAATACCTACTATTTTATTGATTTTTGTCTGTTTCTTGAGTTTTTTGGCAGTAAAAAAGCCTTTTCACTACTCAATCATGAGACGTTTCTCTTAAAACTCTTACCCTTAGTCTTTCTGCAGCGGAACAGCGAAGTAAGCCTTCTTGCCTGTTGACCATACACCCTGGATGTAGAGCACTGGATCCTTGCTGGTAGAAGCACTCTTCACAGCCTTCTGCAGGTCATCAATCGTATTGATGTTGTTGTCGTTGATGCGCTGGATGATGAAACCGCGTGAAATGCCACCATCCTTCAGGGCACCGTTGTTCACCTTCATTACCTCTACACCATACTTGATGTTGAGCTGGTTCTTCTGGCTCTCAGTAATAGGGCGGAAGCTGCCACCGAGCACATCGAGGTCGGCACTCTTGATAACCGAAGTATTACCCTGGGCATTCTTCAGCGTGATGGTCTTGGTGCTTGCCTTCTTGTTGCGCAGGTAGGTGATGCTCATCTTGTCTCCAGGGCGCTTGCCGTTCAGGATTTCCTGCAGCTCAGCCATCTTGGTCACCTTCTTGCCGTCAACCTTGGTAATCACGTCACCTTCCTTCAGTCCTGCCTCAGCACCGTTGCCGTCTTCATCTACCTTGGCAATGTAAACACCCTCGTTGGTTCCCAGGTTCACTTCCTTGCCGTTCTCCTTCTGGGCGTTGATATAGTTCAGCACATCGCTTCCCTGTATGCTCAGCATCACGCGCTGTACGCTGCCGTATTTCTTCAGGTCGTCTACCACCTTGTTCATGATAGAGGTAGGGATGGCGAAACCGTAGCCGGAGTAAGAACCGGTCTGTGAATAGAGCATGGCGTTGATGCCTACCAGTTCGCCCTGGGTGTTGACGAGTGCACCGCCCGAGTTACCTGCGTTGATGGCAGCATCGGTCTGGATGAAACTCTCTACACCGTTGGCACCGAGTGAACGTGCCTTGGCAGAGATAATGCCGGCTGTAACCGTATTGTTCAGTCCGAATGGGTTGCCCACGGCGATGACCCATTCACCCACCTTCACCTTGTCGCTGTCGGCGATAGGCAGGGTAGGCAGGTTCTTGCCGTCTACCTTGATGAGGGCGAGGTCGGTAGTCTTGTCGGTTCCGATGATGCGAGCAGAGAATTCGCGGTTGTCGTTCAGTGTTACGGTCAGCTCGTCAGCACCTTCTACCACGTGGTTGTTGGTAACGATATAACCGTCCTGACTGATGATGACACCCGAACCGGTAGCCTCTCTCTTCGGAGTCTGCACTTTCTGCTTGCGTGTGCCTCCGTTGCCCTGTCCCGGGTTGCCGAAGAAGCCGAACGGGTCGAAGAAACCTCCGAATGGGTCGTCCTGCACATCTACCGTCTTCACCTTCGAGTTCTGTACGTATTTAATATGTACTACAGCAGGCAGCGCCTTCTCGGCAGCATAGGTTAAGTCTACAGGCTGACCTGCTGGCGCAGCGGTAACTGCAGGTGTAGCATTTACTTTCATGAAAGCACCGGCTGAAAATGCGAGCGAACCAACGCAGAGCACAGCCACAACATAATTACTTAATTTTTTCATGTCTCTTATTTTTTTATTGTTTACTTTTCTTTTCCTTGGAACTGCAACAGCTAATATCATGCCAAAGTCAGCTTGTCATGCATCGCTCTGTTTTCCGGTTGCAAATATAGGGTCATTTTTTGAGATACGCTTCATTCTCTGCATAAATTTATTCCGTTTTAACATTTCAAATTAACACTTTAACGGCTATTAAACAAGAAATGCCCTAAATTCACAAATATTTGAATGTAAGCATGAAAATCTTAGTTTTGTATACGTAACTATCTTCTGCTGATTAATAAATATCTGTTAAACGATAGAAACTTAGAAACTCGGTTTAACCGGGGAAAAGAGTGAAAAATAGCCTTGCGAATAACTAATGATGTATAAAAAAGAGAGGAATCGTGCGATAGTATCAAAAGTTTTTTGTACTTTTGCATGTCGAAAGCAGTGCTCCGGTCTGTCGCTGGCATCTTTCAGGTGCGAGAGGAAAGTCCGGGCAGCATAGAGCATCCCACTTCCGAAACTAGAAGCTATTGGTGACAGTAGGTGTCGGTAGAAGAAAATAACCGCTTTCACTTATCCCGTTTGTCCAGTCTGGGGTGGTGAGAGTAAGGGTGAGAAGGTGGTGTAAGAGACCACCAGCTGGCGGGTGATCGTCAGGCTGTGCCATCTGGGAGCTGTAAGCTCATGTATACCGCAGATTGAGGGCGGCTCGTCCGATTGCCTTAGGGCTGCTGTGGAGGGTAGAGTGCTTGAGCCCAAGGGTGACTTTGGGACTAGATAAATGACAGACGTTCTTATATCTGATATGAACACAGCATAACAGCATATCTGATATAGGAACACAGAACTCGGCTTACAGGGGCACTGCTTTCTTTTTTTCAGCATCGCAGCCGCTATATATAATAAGGTATAAGATGCATTCATTTTAAACGATTTTAAAAACTAGCAAGATTATGAAACTCAGAGAACCGGAAAAGCAGATATTAGATGATTTCGAACATAAGGTAACGGGCAAGATAGCGAAATATGGCAATGAACCCGATTTTCCGAAGTTTGAGAACTACGGCATTACCCGTATGGAGCTGGATGATTATCTTTTCGATAAGCAGGCGATACTCGACATGGGTGGTTCCAAGCGCAGCCAGCTCACCATCGGCGGTTTCATCACCGTCCTCCCCGTACTGGTGCTGTCCTGTTTCCCGGATAAGTCACCCGTCTACGACAACGGCAAGATGCTCGCCACGGTCATAGCCGTCATCATCGGTCTGCTGCTGGCGTGTTTTGTCAAGGCACTTCTCCAGATGATCATCGCCTATCGCGTGAGCCATCATAAGGAGCCTAAGATGGAGACCTTCATCAAGGCAGTCCTCTTCTACGAGAAGCGGTCGTAACTGTAAACTATAAATAATAAACTATAAACTGTAAGTAGTATGACATTACCAGACTTTATGGACTATAAGGACAAGTTCACCCAGCGTGCATTTGTCGAGAAGATTTCGCATGTTGCCAAACGTGCCGGTGCCAAGATGGTTTATACAGCGCTCATTCTCTATTATACGTTAGAGAGCGACAAGGTTTCGCTGAAGGACAAGGCTCTGATAGTAGGAGCCTTGGGTTATCTCATCAGTCCGCTCGATGTGATTCCAGACGCCATACCTATTGCCGGTTTGGGCGATGACCTGGCGGTATTGCTGTTTGTGCTCAAGAAAGTTTGGGGTGAGGTTTCAGAAGATGTAAAAACAAAGGCTCAGGACAAGTTGAAGAAGTGGTTTGATGAAGATGAGATTCCGTCAGCCGATGACCTCTTCAAGGATTCAGCCACCGATACACCGGTTTGAAAATGATAATGACCGGAAATGACCATGACCGGAAATGACCGCTCTTTAGGGGTTTGAAAATGATAATGACCCTTAATGACTTTGACCCTTCATGACCGGCTACCCCCTTTCGCCCTGAAGGGGCAGAAGCTCCTAGCCCAGGGTAACACCCTGGGTAAATACGGACGCAAAAGGCCGCCCTGTAAGGGCAAAAGCTTTGTAATGTTTAACGAACTTAACTTAAAAGAGATGATAATGATGAATGAAGACTTGCCATACGAACAGCAGATGATGCCGATTCTAAAGAACTACGACAAGCTAGTTGAAGAGAACCGGGAATTGAAGAGTGAGATAAAAGCCCTCGAGAAAGCTGTTTTGAGCACAAGAGCAATGGCAAAACGTGAACTTAACGTTGAGACCAGTAAACTCATAAGCGAATATGAAAACAAGGAAAGGGAACTCATAGGCGAATATGAAAACAAGAAAAAGAAACTCATAAGCAAATATGAAAACAAGGAAAAGAAACTTATAACCGAATATAAATACAAGAAAAAGACACTCATAACCATTTATGAGAATCGTGACAAAAAACGACTTAAAGAAAATCAGAAGTTGAAAGATAGTTTGGAAAAGCTCGAAAAAAAAATCACGACTGAAAAGAGATTCATGAGACAGGAACTTTCAGATGAAGCAAAGTTTGCCATGAATACTTTTAAGAACCGTGAAAAAAAAATAGCGTGGATTAAGACGACCCTCGAAAAATATCTCGTCAGCATAGGCATCGAACTTCCTGAATTCACAACTGTTACAAATGTCGTAAACTTGGTTGTGGAAAATCAGCCCCCAATTAACAACAACAAGAAGTGAACAAAACTTCCGTGACCGGAAATGACCGCTCTTTAGGGGTTTGAAAATGATAATGACCCTTAATGACTTTGACCCTTCATGACCGGATTTTAGGAAGAAAACAAAAAGACCGCTCTCCTCGTATTGAGGTGAGCGGTCGATTTTGTTTATGATTGAGTCTGCTTATAATAATAAGGTAGACTTCATGTTCTTTATCCCATGCAGCTCGTTACTCCGAGCGTAGTAGCGATAGCGGTCA
>OGFD01001541.1_pt1 | contig 10725 bp, 6 predicted proteins | sample 1570851 | NCBI WGS metagenome assembly OGFD01 (sample SAMEA2582077, study PRJEB24529) | metagenome | biome: Human gut stool | place: China | collected 2011
TTGTTTTACCCCTCTTCTTACTCTCATTCATTCGTTTTCTTGCTCTCATTCACCCTCAATAAGCGATGGAAGCGCCTTTACCACGTCAGTACTAGCATAATAACCTCTCTGTGACGTCTTGACACCTTGTTGGGAGTATCCAGACTAAACGGGACACTAGTGCAGATTTGAGTGAAGCTAAGAATCAAGAAATCCACAGCCGGCTTGAGTGCCTGCTGTGGATTTCTCTTGTTTATATTAAAGTGTAGGATTCTTTAATACTGTCTTACTGATCAATCGTAATGGCATCGCCTTGTAGCGACCGGTGTTCTTTCCATTACTACCACTCACGAAACGTACGTTTGATATACCCTGCTTTCCATTGTATATATCGAAATAGTTGTACCAGTAACCATACTCCCAACTCGTATTACTAAAGCCTTGAGTTTCTGAGAGTAGTGACTTGGTCCAGAGAATCACATGATTTGGATTCTTAAGACTTTGACCTTCCAGGTATCCTCCGTATGGCAAATAGATGGTTCCCAACTTTGAGGCTGTTGTTTCCATAAACGTACAATAATACGATTCTCCAAGAGCAGTTTTACGCGTTTCTGTTTTAAGCCTACCGGCATTAACCAAGTCCTCAAAGACAGATTTATCTGGTATCTCGAAGCCTTCAGGTGACAGTTCTGAGGACAGGTTTCCATCCGTAGCATCTAAATACTTATTTTCAGAAATCTTGAAGTATCCACCGATGGCACCTTTGTTGTTTTTGAACTCATTGATGTCTGGCACATAAGGACTATTGTCGGTAGCACCCAGATTACGGTCAAGCATGATGTAGGTGTTAGTTTCTCCCTGCACCTTCACTACACCATAATAGAATATACCTTTTACCTTTAACTCGTCATTACCACCCTCTGCTAATTCATATCTGTTTGCCATATCTTCTGTTATCTCATGGAAGATACCAGTATGATAAACAGTGTAGGTGATGTTGATATTATCCTTGTTTTTTATCGTAAAGGTGCCTTTCCAAAGATCATAATTATTATCGCCATTATCTGCCAACGTCACTTTCCAGAATTTTTTGTTTCCATCAACTTCTTCACGAACATTGAAATGGCTATCATTATCAGTCAGAACATCCTCATCCTGCTTAGGTATCTTATAACTGTAGGCATTCTTACCTACAGTAAAATGAAGACCATCATTTCTTACTACTTGTTGCATTTGATCTGGGCTGATTCCTTTAACGTCCTTATCCAACCAGGCAAAATAGTCCGATTGATACTCACTGTCATTTTTTAACATGCTGACTTTTCGATTAGGGTCGTCTCTCATGAAATCGTAGCCCGCCTGAGTTATCTTCACATCAAGCTTGAGATCACCAGAAGATATCGTAACCGTTCCTGTTCTTGGGGTTTCATCAATGTTTGGATCCAGCGTAAACTTCAAAAGATATTTTGTGCCAGAAGATGACAGGCTACCACTTTCAGGAGTTGTAATTCCTTCACCCTCCTGGTCATATCTTTTGATCCAGGTATCACTATCCTTGATCTTTACATTATATGTTGCAGATTCGAGCGTAGTGACCAAAGTGATTTTTGCTTCAGTAACTGCTGCCTTGAGGGATAAATTATCGCTAACACCCAGTTCATAATCTTTGCAAGCTATCATATTAGTGATGGCAGGATTGTCATCTACAACATTTACTTCCAGTCTGTTTTCCGGGTCAGATTTGACAGCATCATCCAGTTTTTCGAAACCATAGTCATTCACCTTGGTTACGGTGATGGTATAGTTATGGTTTCTCAAGAGGGCATACTGGTCCTTCTTGGTTTTTGCATTCTTGTAAAGCCCCACTTTATAGTAACCTTCTACATTTTTATATTTAGCCTTGATGATAACGTTAGCTTCACCTGCAGAAGTTTCAGTTACCGCTACTTCACGGTGAGTTCCATCGCCAACATCAGTGCTGCTAAATTCTGTTGTTGGTGCTAAGGCATCAGTAGGTTCATTATAACCAGCAGGAGCAATAGCACTCTTGGCAGCGGTATGATTAATGATAAGACCAGCATCTTTTTCAGGAAAAACAGTCTCTACCGCATCATCTACTTTCAAGGTAACCTTGGCATATGGTCTGAACAAATCGACAGTTGGTGTACCATTCAAGAGAGTCTCTAAAGATACGCTACCCCAACATATAGGGTTGTTTGTATCTATTTCTCTATATGCAGCTTGCAGGTCTTTTGCTTCTTCTTCTGTGAGGTCATTTATATTTGTTACCAGATGAACCGTTTTAGTTCCGGATGGGATATTACTGATTGTTGCCGGATACGTTCCGTCTGCATTCATGCTTCCAATTTTGACATCCGCTTTATCTTTGTAAGTATTGCCTTCGCCATAAAACACAGCAGTAACTTTACTAATGCTTTCATCAGCACCCGCTCTAGTATTAATTTTCTTTTCGGAGAAGTTGGGCAACTCAATGTTCAAGGTTACCCCCTCGGCAGGGATTTCATCCCCGCCGAGTCCGATAGTCTCCATTGCATCCTTGCAAGAAACAAGGCAAAGGAGCAATCCCATCCATATCATTAAATGCTTTATCTTCTTCATTTTTTTCCAATATTATTTATTCAGTTACGCCTTTAGGCTTACCTTGATACCATTCTCCATCTGCGTAATAGCCAGTATCGTCTTTGAAACTATTGCCGTCAAAGAGGAGGATATTGATATTCTGCAGATTGATTCTGATATCTTTGTTATGTTCGCCTTTGATAGCCTTCAGGTTGATAACAGTTTTCCACCATCCATTTCCCACATCTTTTAATGTCCAAGAATTGCCTGATGTTTCGGTGCCTCTGGTCTTGTCTTCGATTGTGAATTCACCACTACCCTTAATACCATACTGCTTCCACCATCCCCACGTACGTTCTTGGGTATATATGGTAATCGCAATATCTTCAATTTCAGGCATGTCATCATACATATGCCATATAGGATCGGATGTAGGGTCATATACGATCCATCCTTCATGATCTTCATAATCGAAGAGAGGAATACCCGGTTCCATGTGGTGAGGACAGCGATGCTTTGTAAAACCAGCATCAATATTCTCACAATTGTTAAACATAATCAAAGTCTCACCTGGTTTCATTCTCCTGTCATCGGTATAACCAATTTTTCTATACGGTTTCACATCTATAGCGAAGTCCTTATAATACCATCCAGTGTTGGTGTTGTCTGCAACCATTCTTACACCAGGCCATTCACCTCTGTCTTTTGTATCTGGAGCATCTTCTGCAGCAGTATATATCCATCTTTTTTGTTCGATATTACCACTACCATCTTGTGTTGTCTCACCAATTTGAGTATATACATAGATGTGGTGGTATTTCGGTGTAGGATCATTCGAATCAGTTGAATTTGCATTCCAACCATCACTCCAGTTGTTGTTGCCTACTTCTGGCTTTATTCCCTGAAAGCGCTCTTCATTTCCATCAGTATATTTATTGCGGTCATTAATCGCTCTGAAATAAATACGATAGTCACCGATAGGAGGACTTACTTTTACACGAACAGTCTGAGGAGGCAAAGATCCATCTTTTGGCGTTACCTTGAATTCATGAATGGTGGTCGTTTCAGGATCATTCTCAGCAGTAACCGTGAAAGTACCTGCAGCGGCATCCGATTCAGATATACTCATCTTGATGGTAGACTTACCTTTTGTATCTGTTTTTCTATCCAGCACAATACCACCAAGGTTAGTATCCCATTTTATGGTTCTTTTATTCTTATCTCGATCTGTACTATTATAGTAGATGACAAGTTCTTTAGTTACATCCAGATAAGGTGTAACATCATAATTTACATCTATATATTTCTTGAGATTATTTGCCTTGATCCAAAACTTTGCAGTGCCTTTTCGCTGATCTTTTGCATAATCACTGATTGGGATATTTGGATTCACGCGAAACTCGATACTGTCATTGCCATTAGCGTCTTTACCACGTTTGGTGCCAATGATGATGTCTTTTGAGGCTATTTTAGTATCGCATCCAACCCCTACTGTGCCTGCATTCGAATTATATGTGATATAATCGTTTGTCGTTGACGTAACTTCTGCCTTCGTCTTACTTACCCACAAAGTGGTATGGTTGAAGTCGGCATCTATTTTTACAGGTTCCCAGTCCTTCACACTTACCTTGCAATCCAGCTCCATATTACCGAGGGTCTTGATAGCACCGGTAATCTCATAGAAGGTACCGCGAGGGAATACGGGTACGGTGCTGCTTCCATCCTCCTTATGACCCAGATTGATACGATAATTGTTGACTGCAGAATTTCCTACCTTACCATTGATGGTAAGATAACTGCAGTCGGATTCTGATGAGATATATCGCTCTGGGAGATAATAGGTCTGCTGGAAAAGCCATTTGCCCGCAGGGCTTACTGTTTCGGCTGTTCCTGTTCCTTTAATATCGTCTTTATTATTTGTTGCCGGCTGAGAACTGTTGTCTGTCCAATCGGTATAGTATACGTCAGCTCTAGATGATGCCTCATACGGAGTACTTGGAATACCCTTCTTGTATGCTTCTTTATCTTCATTATTTGTCCAAGTTGGAGTCTCAAATTTACCGCCCCAGTAAAGATGGGTAAAAGGAGAGAGTTTATCGGCTGAAATACTGTTGATGCTAAAGGTCTTGCCTCCGAAATTGGTTGCAACAACTTCGTCATCTGGATCGAAGATAAGATTCAGCTTAACCTTTACGCATGTAAACTTCAGGTTAGCTGCCACCTCTGTATATTTATCACCCGCTGCTGTAATCACGGTTTCAGCGAGCTTGCCTGTGGCATCCTTCTCAGGCTCATAAATCATCGGGATGTTTGTAGAAACCGGCATTCCCGGTTCTCCTCCATCTACATAGTTCAGTACTATTTTTTTGAGTTCATCTTCAGTTTGGATATTCTTACCACTCAACACCTTGTTCATATTGGCAACCACATAGATATGGTAAGTGCCCGGCTCGATATTGAGCTGATAGTTAGCTACATTCGGCTCTGCCATCATCGTAGCCAGTGGGGCAGGGAGCGTCTCTACCAGGAGCTTGCCATCATTTCCATTTCCTGTAGGGACAGGGAAAGCATAGAGGGTCAGGTCGTTGATCTGGCATTCATCTACCGTAGCATTATAGGTAGGAAGGCCAGAAGCATCGTCGGCACGGGTGCCGCGGCTGCTGAGCACGGTTGGCACGAGTACATGCAAGTTGCTTTCTGACGAAATGGGAGCGCGCTCGCCTCCAAGTTCGTCAGAGCAACTTACTGTAACCAACAATATAAACCAACTAACTAAACTTAAAATGAAATCTCGTATTTTCATTGTTTCTAATTTTTAAAGTCAAATACTCTTATGAGCTAAATGCCCGGAAGGGGCTCTGACACCTGAAACGATTAGAAATCGACACGCTGGATGCGCTTGCTCCAATCCAGGATGGAAATGCTGAGCATCGCATACTTCCACTTGTTGCCCTGGAGGAAGAAGTCGAGCTTGTAGTCGTACTCTCGGTCCAGGAATTCCTGCTCTGAATAATGACGGGCTTCGAAGGCGCCACGGCCTTGAGCCAGACAGTCAGCAAGATTGATGATGCATGCCACCTCTTCGCCAGTAGTCTTGTTCGTGATGGTGAGGATGGCGTTCTTGTCGTTTTCTTTTGCCGGATGCCAGATGAGTCGGGAGAACATGAGGGCGGCATGAGCGGTGCGCTCCTTTACATTGCCTTCCTTATCCTTAAACTCAGAGGTCCAGGTGTAGTATGGGGTATATGTCAACTCCTCGTCGGGGAGGAGAGAGTTGTCGTAACTGATATCGCCGTTGGCATTGGTTATCTGATAACTGAAGTCATCGGCATTGATGTTGGCAGGCTCGTCGGTCTGATGCAGGCTGATGGTGAGCTGCTTAGTATCACGAACCAGACCGATGGTATGGCGTGTAACCTGCAGGTCTTTTACTTCAACCAGTTCGTTGCTGAGTCCTTGCCAGAGTGTATCGAGCGGTTGGCTCTGGTTGTTCACCTTGCCCTGTTCGCGGTCGAGTCGTGCATGGAGGGCTGTGATGTTGTCACCCTGCTGTGGCAGAGCTATCTGGAATTTGGCACCTGGCTGCGCAAGTGCATCTTCGTATTTCTTTTGGAAGGCGAAGGTTGCGAATCGGTATTTGCCCGGTTCCAGATTGATTCGCATGGCATAGTTAGGGTCCTTGAGCGGCTGTGATGTCGCATCGTTATAGGCATCATGGCGAGCAATGAAGTTGCCCTGCTCGTCGTATACGAATACGCTGAGTCCGCCCACATGATCATTGAACATGTCGGCACGCTGCACGTTGTAGTCGTACTTGAACTGCAAGTCAACACCCATGTCACAAGGAGGCAGGTCGTCGTGCATCAAGTCGTTGCAGCTGCTGAGCATACTGCCCGCCATGATGATGCCCCATCCCATGCATATATTCTTGATCCAACTGTTAAACTTCTTGTTTGCCATGATGCTTATCTGTTTTATGAAAAAGTAAAGTGTATAAATTGATTCTTATTCTTCCGATATAGCCAGCCGCTCCTTAGCGCTGGAGCGGCTGAGCTATATATAATAATGTGAAATGGATTACAAATCTACCTTCTGTGAACGCTTAGCCCAAGAAAGGATCTTCACGCTGACGCTGAGATACTTCTCATTCTCATCATCTGGCTGATTTGGGTCTACTGGAGGTACACCAGGGTAGCCAGGGCCATAGACGTTGCCAACTGTCAATTCATACCAGTTGTTACGGAGCATACCATAACGGCCAAGATACTTGTCGTTGTTGTCTCCATAAGATTCACCTGAGTTCCATGGAGTCAATGAGCCGAAGTGCTTAACACGAGCGATATAATATGTAACACCCTTAAGATAGGTATTAATACCAACCATCTCTTCTGGACGACCAGCTTTCAAGCCGAGTTTAGTATTGATTTCGGTAACGATAGCATCACCAGTCTTTAAATCTGCGCCATACTGCTTTTTGGCTTCGAGAACTGCACCAGAAGTACCATCCGTGATATCTGCCAAGGTAATCACATGTGAACCTTCAGTCTCGAGATTTGTATAGTTAACTGTACAACCTGGGAGAACTGAAGTTGCTGCAGTTTTAACTGCATCCTCTAAGTCTGCTTTTTTCAGGATATTTTTCATATTGCCGATGGTGTAGAATGTTCCATCTTTCTCTGCAAGGCTAGTAATAGTACTAGTAGTAGCATCAACAGCCTTAGGAGCATATGTTGCCTTGAAGATAACACGGGTTGTCTGACCCTGATACATGTTTGCCAAGTTAAAGGTGTTCTCTAAGCAATATACCGGATTGGTGGTTTTGGTGGTGGTGAAGTCTTTATCAATCTCACTTGTAGCTGTGATAATATTGAATTCTTTGCCTCTTAAGTCATCACCAGTAGCATCATTTTTCTTGAGATCCTCATTATCGTAGTTAGGATCCTTACCCCAATAAACTCGACTGTTAAGACCTGTGAAACGTTCTTTAGTCCAAATATCAGGGAAATCTTTGCTCAAGCCATCAATATTATGAACAGCGAATGTCTTCATGTTTGTAATATCCAAAGCCCAATTGTTAAATGTTACTTCACTCTTTGTATCAGCTGATGTTGCCTTGTCCTTAACAGTTATTGTTCCAGGGTCAGCAACAGTCATCTTTGCTACTCCACGCTCTACATAAACATCTGCAGAAGTTTTAGTCTTAGCCTCTGCCTCTGTAGCATAAATCTTAGTTTTATCAATTGTAACCAAAGTTGTTACTTTGCCAGATTTACACAATGGCGCATTAGCCATATAGAATTCGCCTGTTTTAGCCAATTCATTTAAATTAGGACTCAGAATCTTGTCATTCCACTCTTTGTAACTTAGACCTGCAGTAGGCAATGCAATCTTTACACCACCAGTTTTATTGTTATTGAGTAAAACCAAAACACCATATGTATTCTTAGTATCCACATTGGTAAGCTTTGCTACCAACTTTTTAGATTTTGTGACACCTTCTTCTGCATCTTCCCAAGCACCCGTAACAGGTAAATTTACGCTCTCAACAAACTTGTAAGAACCTTCATCTGCACCATACTTCTGGAAGATAAGGGCAGTTGCGTCAGAAACTTTATACTCATCTTCTGTGCCTGGGTTCACTTCAGCACCACCAGCATCTGCTGCACGAGTTCCACTTACCGAAGGCAAGTTGATGGTGAAAGTTGCATAACCAACACCAGCTTCGTTAGTACCAGTACCTGGACCTGCGGTTCCCAGATCCTCATTGCTTGAACAGCTTGCTGTCATAGCTGCGATGACAGCCAAGCCAAAAAAATGTTTAATCTTCATAATCTTAAAAGTTAAGCTTGTTTATAATCGTTATTCTCTAATTTTCTGTTATTCCAATTCCTTTATCTGCTTGAAGACATCTCTTACACGTTCTGCCTCTTTCGAGTTGCCTGCCTTGTCAAGATGCTTTTCGGCAGAAGTAAGATCACCTTTCTGCAAATCGGTGCAGGCGGCATTGAGATTCGCAGCCTCATCATCAGGGAAGAGACGGACAGCAATGTCGAATACCTCGTTAAACTCTGGCGAACCCGGCTCGTAAGTCTGTGCCACCAGGAACATCTCCTGTAGAGAAAGCTGCTGAGGCTTGGTCTTCAATATCTCCTTTGCCTCTTCGATGCTGAACGGACGAACCGTGTAGGTTACCGTATAGTCGCTATGACGGAGACGAGGATAGATATTATCCAGGATGTAGCGGTAACTAGCCGGATGGAGCTTTCTGATCTTCAGGTCCTTATCGTCGGGAGCCAGCGAGGAGTTAGCAATCTCGAGAATTGCTTCCTTATCAGCCAGATTGCTAGCCTGAATCTTCTTCTTGAATCCTTCCCAGTCTTCCGGTGTAGCCTGATAGGTAAAGAGCTTGCTGTTTAAGGTGTAGAGGCTGCTCACATAGTTGCGGAGGGCAGCTGCACGCTCGTTGGCAAGGCGCTTGTTGTTGGCATACGAACCATCAGGCGAAGCAAAACCGTGGATATCAATATCTGTGATTTCAACGTTCTTATCGTTCTTCACCAGGTCGATGGTGGAAGTAATCTTCTTCAGCTCAGTAGCATTCTCACGGAAGTCGGCAAGAATATTACTCTTGTTGAGCTTGAAGCTCAGGTAAGCTTCACCCTTTTCGGCTCTCACCTTCTTGGCTTCCGCCTTCGGCTGCACGAAGAAATCCTTCGTAATCTTAGGTGTACGGTCGATATCCGCAATCGGCGTATTGTCCTGTTCTATCAGGTTGCCGCATCCGCAGAGATCTTCTTTCACCGAGAGTTTGAACTTCTTCATCCATTTCTGATAAGGAACAGACTGGGCGAAGTAAACCTGCTGACTGGTCTTGTTCTTGCGGATAAGAACCTGTGCCTGCGGATTCTTCTTGCTGTCGGCAAGTCGGCGGTATCTTACAGCCTGGTTTCTACCCTGGATGATGATAGGGTTGAGAGCGATAGAATCAGTTCCTACCATTACCGGTGTGAAAACCAGCTGTTGCTCTGATTTCATCTTCAAATCGTTCAGATTCATACGGAAGGCAACGTCCATCCGGTTGCCGTTCTTGCGTGCTGAAACGCTGTCTACCTGAATCTTACCCCCTGCCAGCTGTTGAGCCTGAGCAGGCATGATGCCCTGAGAAAAGAGTATGCAGAGGGGCGAAATGACCGCATAAAGCTTCATTTTATCCATATTATGATTTCCCTAAATTTTTTGTATTCTTTCTAGTTATTACGTGTTTTTATTGTCTGTTTAAAACTACAGTTAAGTTATATTCTTAGAACACGTATATGAGAGATAGTGCGGCTTTTGTAGGGCCCACATAGTTGCGGTGGTCTTTGTCGAGACATTTTTCGCATCGTCCGTAAAGCTTGTAAGGACTGTAGGCATATCCCAAACCGATAGAGCCTTCGAAATTGAGGTGCTTATTGAGTAACCACTGATAGCCGTAGGTGAGGCCACCGCCAACATACCAGCCTTCATAGTGCCTGCCCTCCAGAGTTTTCGGCAGGATGCCGAAGGGCATGTCAATGTTTTTAATGTTGTATTCACCGCCTAGGGCATGGATTCCGAAGAAATGGCCTCCAAACTTCTGGCAGGTGTACCATCTGTATTCTGGCATAACATTCCAGAATCTCATCTTCTTGTCGCCCGAGAACTTCCAGGGGTTCAGGGTGCCGAAGAGTTGGAAGGTTGTTTTCTTGCCCGTGCCGATTTCGATGCCGGCGTTGGCAGATGTGGAAGCCCATCCCAGTAAGTTGGTCTTCAGAGCGACCTCCTGCGCTCGCGTCGTTGCCGTTGAAAGGATCAGCAGCAGCAACATCGCTGATTTAATGAATGTTTGCTTCATCATATCTTTACTTTTATATTTGGTTCCGTTTATATTAAACTTAGCCTTCGTTCGCTAGTTGGTATCTTTTTTCGGCTGCAAATATATGAGGAATTTCTATAGTAAGCAAGAAAATTTCTCAAAAAGGCTATATTTATTTGTGCAAACGTTTGCACATTCATGCAATCTGTTTGCGCACACATCATCAAGCACATGATTATAAGTGTAATTTGCACAAATATGCGTAAGGGCAATAAGTTTTTTCTAAAATCACCCCGTCCCTCTTTACCATTAAAGAGGGCTCCACCTCTCAC
>OGFD01001544.1_pt1 | contig 10703 bp, 11 predicted proteins | sample 1570851 | NCBI WGS metagenome assembly OGFD01 (sample SAMEA2582077, study PRJEB24529) | metagenome | biome: Human gut stool | place: China | collected 2011
TGCTGTTGGGAGTAATAGATATTACGAAGATTCGCCACATCATCTTCCGCACCGAGCTGTACCAGCATTTCACCGTGCGCCAGCTGATGATGCAGCCTTCTGCCGTTCTTACCGAGCACGACAGTATGGACGAGGTGATGCAGAAATTTGACAAAACCGATGCTGCCCAGCTGCCAGTGGTAGATGTGAGCGGCGTGCTGAAGGGTTACATCAGCCGAACTAGAATCTATTCCATGTACAGGCAGATTGTAGCGGATATGTCGGCGGAGTAGAGAAAGTGAAGAGTGAAGAACGAAGAATGAAGAATTCATGTGCTTCAAGTAAACATTAAACTTCAAATATTATTTTTATGGAGAAGAAGGATTTGAGAATCATATTCATGGGAACACCAGAGTTTGCGGTGGAATCCCTCAAGCGCCTGGTAGAGGGCGGTTATAATGTGGTGGCTGTGGTTACGCAGCCTGATAAACCAGTGGGCAGACATCAGGATACGCTGCAGCCTTCGCAGGTGAAGCAGTATGCCGTGGAGCACGGGTTGCCGGTGTTGCAGCCTGTAAAGATGAAGGACCCGGAGTTTGTAGAGCAGTTGCGCTCTTATCATGCCGATTTGCAGGTGGTAGTGGCTTTCCGCATGCTGCCTGAGGTTGTTTGGGCGATGCCTCAATATGGTACTTTTAATGTACATGCAGCCCTCCTTCCGCAGTATCGCGGTGCGGCGCCAATCAACTGGGCTGTCATTAACGGCGAGAAGGAGACGGGTGTTACTACCTTCTTCCTCGACCACGACATTGATACCGGCCGCATCATCATGCAGAAGCGTTTCCCTATTCCGGAGACGGCAAATGTGGAGTATGTTTACGACGGGCTGATGCATCTCGGTGCCGAACTGGCGCTGGAAACCATTGATGCGCTCATCGCTGCCGACGGCAACATCGGTTCCATTCCGCAGAGCAAACTGATAGGTGAGGGTGCCGAACTCAAGCCGGCTCCTAAAATCTTCAAGGATACTTGCCGCATCGACTTCCACCAGCCAGCCAAGAAGGTGTATGATTTCATCCGCGGTCTTTCTCCATACCCTGGTGCATGGACCGAAATCAAGAAGAAGGAGACGGTAGTTTTCTTTGACGATCCTACAGAAGGACACGTGAAGAGCGCAGAGGAGATGCTGGAGAATACTTCTGATGATTATGTGAAGTTTCCAGATGCAACAGATCATCCGTCTCGCAAGCCGAGCACGGCAAAGATTCAGGTGCTCAAGATGTTTGCCACCCATCTTTCGGGCGAAAAACGTGGCGCTGCGCCTGTAGGTTCGCTGCGCATTGAGGGCAAGCAGCTGCAGGTGGCCTGTCTCGACGAATGGCTCAACATTCAGGAACTCCAGCTCAGTGGCAAGAAGCGCATGGAGGCAGCCGCCTTCCTCAACGGCATGAAGGATATTGCCTATTATGAGTGCCAGAGGAAGGATATTAAGGACGATTTTTAGGTATTAGGAATTTAAGTTTTTATAGTAATTATGACTGTAGAAGAAGATATTAAGCGTGCTGTGGAATGCATGCGCAAGGGTGGAGTGATTCTCTACCCAACGGATACCGTATGGGGAATAGGTTGTGATGCAACCAATCCGGAGGCGGTAAAGAAAGTTTATGAAATTAAGAAGCGTGACGACTCTAAGGCACTTATCTGCCTGATAGATTCTGCCGACCGCATGGCCCGTTATTTCCGCAATGTGCCTCAGGTGGCATGGGATTTCATTGATGCTGCGATGCCTGTGAAACCTACCACGGTTATTCTGGATGATGCGAGTGGAGTGGCTAGTAATCTGGTGGCAGAGGATGGCAGTTTGGCGATGCGCGTTACGTATGAGCCTTTCTCCAAGCAGCTCTGTTACCGTTTTCAGAAGCCTATTGTGAGCACAAGTGCCAATGTGAGTGGCGAGCCAGCTGCCCAGAATTATCGCGACATTTCTGAGGAAATCCTCAATGCCGTAGATTATGTTTGCTGGAGCCGTCGCCAGGAGCATAAACCTCATCTGCCTTCGAGCATCGTAAAGATTGCCAAGGATGGCGAGGTGAAGGTTATCAGATAATAAAAAGCGTGCTACTTTAAGTAGCTTTTGGGGCATTCAGCCCATATTAAAACCACTTTTAAACTTTTATATATAGAAAGAGCCCTGAGAAAAGGCTAAAAGCATCTTTATGTTTTGAGGATGCTTTTGCCTCTTTCAGGGCTTTAATTTTTTGCCGCTAGGCGTTATGGTCCGTTAGGCGTTCTGGCGGATTTGCAATCCGCCGTCAAAAAGGTTCGACCTCTTTTTTGCGGATTTGTAATCCGCAGCCGTAGGCTTTTTCATGTCTCCAAACGATATTTTGATTCTCGCTTGAGGCGGATTGCAAATCCGCATTAAATAGGTCGAGCCCTTTTTGTCTGCGGATTGCAAATCCGCAGGAACGCCTAGCGGACTTGCGTATCTCCCTAACGCCTTGCGGTCTTGCGTATCTTCCTTGCCGCCTTTTCTACATGCAGCTCGTTACTCCGAGAGTAGTTGCTACGGCGGTGAGAATGCTGATGATAACCTGTATCAGCGTTTTCCATGTTTCTCTTTTCATCATGATTTTCCTTTCTTTTTAGTGGTTAAATACTTGTGTTTCGTGTTTAAGAGCAGTGTTGGAAATCTTCGTTTCCGTTTTCAGGAGGATTTCTCAGAAAGAGTGCAGCCCCCCGAAGGGGGCTTTGGCTAGCCCATGTTTCCGCCGCCTTCGGTAGTTCCGCCACCTTCGGTAGTGCCGCTGCCTTGACCGCCGTTTTCGCCGGAATTTCCGCCGCCGCCAGTAGGGTTGTTACCATCGCCCTCCTCGTCTACGTTGCCCTTGTCGGCAGAAGTAACCTGCTTGATTACCTTTCCGTTGCGGTCGTAGCAAGTGATGCTGATGGCGGTGTTGGCGAGTTCCTCCTTGATCTCCACACTTGGGGTGAAGATGACGCGGCGTGCGGTGATGAGGGCGGTACTTACGAGGTCAACCTTCTCAACGGCGTTGCCTCGCACACCGAATCGCATGGTTCCGAGACCTGGGATTGCCACACTGTGACCCTCAGTGGCCCATGCCACGATGACGTCGCTCAATGCGTTCCAAGATGCGTTTACCACACCCTTTGGCAGTCCGGAACGGAGAGAAGCTTCCTTGATTACCTTGTCGGCAGTAAGTTTGCCGTAGAGCTCTGGAGTGAGCACGAATGCGTAGCGGGTTTTGTTCTTGTCGAAAGATACGTTACGCTCAATTGCCTTAAGTTTCATTCCCATAATGTTTAATTTTTTTAAGTGGTTATTAATGTTGAAAATCTGTAAGCGTGAACACGAGACTGCGCACTTTCTCGAATTTCACGGTGCAAAGGTACGAAAAAATTTTGACATGGGCAAGTAAAATCGTAAATATTTTTCAACTTTAACTTTTCTTCACAAAACGTGAGGTCTTCCGGTAGTCGGCACGAGGCGGCTTGACGGTGCTTCTGCTGTATCTCCATACCCACGCCCGCGCGTGCCTGTTATTATTATATCGTGATAGAATATTTTTTTCTTCGTGACATAAAAATGAAACTACGGCAAGAGGGGTGAAGAAGGAGTGATGAAGAGAAGGCTGAGGGGAGAGAGAAAAAGAGGGTGGTCATTAAGGTCATTGGTCATTAAGGTCATTAAGCACTTTGAGATTGGGGGTATTTTTTTAGGACAATAATAAAAATATAAATATTTATATTTTTATTATTGTCTCTATTTTTACTCCCCGTTGGAGAATCCTTAATGACCTTAATGACCAATGACCTTAATGACCACTTTTGACCATCAAGATGTAAAGATAATTGAGTTTCCCCTTTAGGGGAAGAGTTCTTGCTCATAGATTTCTTCTGAAAATAAAGAAGAAAAAGTTTGGTGGTAACAATTATTTTTTCTATCTTTGCCCCCATCAAGCAAGCTAAAAGGATAAGCTTGCCTCTGGTAAAAACTAATATAGATAAAAAATTATACTTATGACACAGAAAACTACTACTTATCTCGCCACCGCTGTGCGTTATTTTGCTAACCCCAGCCTTCGTGGCAATGCCCAGGAGACTCCTGAAATGGAGCAGCGTACTATCGGGGTGTTGTCGGGCTTGCAAGCCCGGTTGCCTCTTGTTGTGCTTCGCCTTGATGAGCAGAATCATTATGATTCTCAGGCAGTTGTTGTGCTTGAGCATGGGCGGCAGATAGCTTATCTGGCTGCAGATGATGCCCATCAGTGCGTGGCTGAATACGGTGAAAGGCTTCGGGTCGGGATACCGGTAAGGGTGACGGAGGTGAACGTGGAGAAACACGGGGTGTTCTGGGTAGAGAAGCCTAAGATGAAGGGGGCTTCTTCTGCTGGGGCTGCTTCTTCTGTTGCTGCTTCTTCTGCTTCTTTTTCTGCTTCTCTTTCTCTTCCTGCTGCTCTTGATTGGAGCGGGTGGATGGAGCCTGCTGCTTTGGCCCTCCCTGCTGCTTTTAGGCAGAGGATAGAATCGCTGGAGCTCATCATCGATTTCTGCTTGGGAGAAATAGAGGCGGATGAGGAAGGTGGGGGACCTGCGATGGAATCGCAGGGAACGGGGGCGCAAAGGGGGAGTGCTGGCTCTGCTTCTTTCTCTTCTTCTGAGGTTACGCTTTGCGAGTATTTGGGGTGCTGGCTGGAGGAGGTTAGCTTTGATGTGAGCAGGGAGGCGCATGAAAGGGTGCTGAGATACAGACAGCTGCTCGAGGCTAGCGGAAGGCCAAAACTGATGGAAATGGCTGAAAAGATGGATAGGGCGCTGGTAAAGGGAGGATGCATTGAGGTTACCCGAAAACGATGCGAAATGTGGCAACAGATGATGGAGGATGAAGGTGTGAAAGAGGACTTTGACCACTTGATGGCTTTTTCTACATCCGTGCCACAGGTGATGCTGGCTGATACTGAAATGAAGGTGAGGCAACTGCCGGGAAGACTGTATGACTTCATTGCTGATGATGCTAAGTTTCTGTCACATCTTCGCTATCTTATGCCGCCACTTTGTGCTTTGCGTAATATATTGAGCTATAGGTTGTTGAGGAAGTTGCTGTGCAAGAAACTGGGGGTTAGCGATGCAGCTTGCCGGGCTGCCGGGAATACTGATTTTTCAGGGGCTTTTTCAGGGTGCTCATCAGGGTCTTTTTCAGGGTGCTCATCAGGGTCTTTTCCAGTATCCCCTTCGGGTTCTTCAGTATCCTCATCTTCGCCTTCTTCAGTATCAGTCTCTGAAAATGGGGAGGAGAAGGGGGCTGGTTCTTCTGTTTATCTTTCGCCTGTTCGGGGAAAGAAGATTGATTTCATCCGTGTGGTTAATGTGCTTTATGAATTAGGGCTTTTTACGGATAAGGATGGGGTTCGCTGCACCAAGAAGGAGGCTTTCCGGGCGTTTGGACGGGCGGTGAATCTGGATTTGTCTAATTACAATAAGGATTTGAGTCGCGCTCTTAACGATACGACGACCCGTGAGCGCCAATTGCAGATCTTTAAGGATATGAGACAGAAAATGGCGGAAATCTATCAAGATAAAAATTAGGCGTTGTAAGCGTATCCCGTATCTGATGGATGTTGTTTGTTTCGGAATTACAGGGGGATGTTGATGGGGGCTTTGTAGACTCCATGAAAGTTTTTTCTAGTTTTTTTGATTTTTTTTATGAGGTGATTATCAGATAGTTAGCTTTGTTTTGAGAAGTATAGGCTTCGTAGACTCGTGAGGGCGGTCTACGAAGCCTTTCGTTTTTTTGCCCTACCTTTGCAACCGGAAATCAGAAGAAATGAGGCTGGTTCCTGAAAAGGATTCGGAAGAAATGACGCTGGTTGGAGTAATAACTTTTTAAAATGAATAAATGATGAAAAAGAAAACGAAAATCATGGAGCTGAAGCTGGTTCGCTTCGCTAAAAAGAAAGGGTATACCATCGGGCGCCTTTACTGCCTGGGGGAAAGGGAAGAAGAAGGGACCTGCGATGGAATCGCAGGGAACGGGAGCCAGACGGGGGACTTGGAGGCTGATGAAGGGCTGAAGGGCGACGGAGGGCTGCAGCCTTTCTGCGATACGCTGGAACCGCCGCGACGCAACCTGCTGAATGGGGGAAAATGGGATAAGAGACTGAAGGTGAAGGGGATGACAGCGATTCCGGAAGGGAGATACCTGATGAGGTTTACCTATTCGCCTAAATTCGGCAAGAGGCTTTTTCAGCTGATGGATGTGCCCCTCTTCGACGGCATCCGCATCCATTCCGGAAATTCGGTGAAGGATACGCAGGGCTGCATCCTGGTGGGGAATAACACGAAGGTGGGAAGACTGGAGAACTCGAGAGCTGTGCTCTTTAAGCTGGAAATGATGTTGAAGGGGTTTCAGGGACCTGACGACCTGGTGTTTATTACGATTGTGTAACTATTTATTTTTTAACTATTTAATATTTATAAATGATGAATACAGAATTGATGAAAGTGGTGCAGCAGGGCGAGGCCTTCGCTGTACAGAGCCAGAAGGCTGAGGGCGGCCAGATTAAGAAATGCAACATCCTGTTGCAGGAACTTGGCGGCAAGTTTGAAAACCAGTTTGCTGCCCAACTTTGGGGCAATGCGGCAGAATGCCGTTTCCAGGCTGGGGATGTGGTGGCGGTTCGCCTGCGCTTTCAGACCCGCGAGCATAATGGGCAGGTGTTTCAGGACATCTCGGTGCAGGAAATCGTTAAGCTGAACTGATGTATTAACTACCTGAATTTTCGTATGAGGGGAAGTTAGAGGGAGTGATAACTTCTTTAACTTCTGTCAATTCCCTCACTTGCAAAACTTGAATTACAAAAGAAAAAACTAATATGGAAAAGAATTTTAATTTGAATCAGAATGTTGGAATGGTGATGAATGGGGGTGAGCATGTGCAGATTGAGGGCATGGCTTTCTTCGACAACCGAAAGTATTTTATGTTTTCGCCTGATGATCCGAAACCTAATCAGGTTTCCAGTTTCCGTACGCTGGGCATCGTGCAGCAGATGAGCGACGGCACGGTGGATTTTACGGTGAAGGGGTATCCGCGTTCGCAGAGTAAGCTGATCAGGAAGTTTGCCCACGGCCGTGCTTCGGAGACGAAGGACGGGGCGATACAGATTTTTCTGAAGGTTTTTAAGAATGAGGGCATCAATATTCCTAAGGCGATGCGCAAGGAGAGTCGCGAGGCGGTTCAGGCTATCATGGATTATCTGATGCTGGGATAGGGCCCTGGATGTACTTACTGAATCTTTATTAACTGTTTTTATTTTTTTTGATTGGAAAATGAGTGTTTATTTGATTTCTGTTAGGGGAGGGCGCAAGGTGGCCCTCCCTGTTCTTACCGAGGAGTCGTATCGCCGGCTCAGAAATACTTCTTCGCAACAGGCTAACCTAAGGCAGGCTAGAATGGGTAACCAGGCTGCTAAACGGCGGCTTATCCAGTTTAACTATTCGGGGTATTACCCGGATGGGGTTGTGAAGGGGTGCCGGCTGCCTAGCCAGGCTTTCGGATTTGATGTGGATGATGCGGGGGAGTTTGAACGCATAGCGAAAATGCTGATGGAGAAGAGGGGACCTGCGATGGAATCGCAGGGAACGGGGGCTAGGCGGGGGACCGCTGGCTCGGAGATTAGGGGAGCGGCTGCTGAGGGCGGTGACGCTGGAGAAGGCAAGGGCGCTGAAGGAGCGGCTGGAGAAGGCAAGGGTGCTGAAGGAGCGGCTGCTGAAGGGACGGCTGGAGAAGGAGCGACGCTGGCTGAAAGGCTGGGACTGCTGATGCTGGAAAGAAGCGCGAGCCAGGGCGGACATGCTGTTTTTAAAAGAGAAAGGGGAAAGACGATTCTCGAAAACCAGGTGCGCATCGCTAAGGCCCTCGACTGCGAACTGGATACCAATGCGCATGATATCAACCGGGTTTACTTCTCAAGTACTGCTGATAAGGATGAACTGCTCTTCCTCTCGCCTGAACTCTTTAATGACCAGTATGGGGTGAGCCCGGGCGCTGATGTGGAACGCGTTGCCGAGGAGGCAAGAACGCTGGAAGACAGGGAGAAAAACGGAAGAGAAGAACTGCCAGAAGGAGCCCACGGGAGCAATAAGCACTTCAAGGTGGGGGATACGGAGAGAACGGAGAAGCTGGGGGGAACGGAGAAGCCGGGGGGACAGAAGAAGCCGGGGGGACAGGCGATGGAATCGCCTGGAACGGGGGCCCAACGGGGGACATGCTCCTCATCTGCTGGCTCTTCATCCTCTTCTTCATCCTCTTCTTCATCCTCTTCTTCTTCTTCCTCTTCATCTTCTTCCTCTTCTTCCTCTTCTTCCTCTTCTTCCTCTTCATCCTCTTCCTCTTCTTCTGGAGAGAATTACTTGGGGATACCGTATGAGGTGATTATTGAGAAATGGTGGGGGATGTATAACGACGGGAAAACGCCGGTGACCTCTAACAGAGATGTGCTGACTTTTGAACTCGCGGTGAACCTGAGGCATATATGCGGATTCGACAGGAAACTCATGGATAGGGTGATTCCTTGCTACGACGGGTTTCCGGAAGAACAGAAGATGAAATGCATTGACTCGGCTCTGGCTGAAAGACGAACGCAGATGCCGAAAAGACTGAAAGATGTGCTCAATGCGCTGAGGCAGGAATATCTCAAGACGGGATGCGGAGATGCGCAGGAAGGCGTGCAGGTGGCTGATGCGCTGGACGAGGCCATGCAACAGGATGAACTCTGGCATTTTAACCGACTGCCGAAACTGCCGATGGGCGTGAGCGACAGTGTGGCAGCTGCCGGAACTCCGCTCTGTATGGCTACCCTCATCGGCATAGCTCCGGCACTCGGGGCGCTGGCTACGGGCGTGAAACTGGATGTGCACGGCAATGCGAGGGGACTGAATCTCATCTCCTACATCTGCGGCGAATTCGGTTCGGGAAAGGGACAGCTAGACCCGATAATAGGTGCCTGGATGTACGAACTGCAGGCGCAGACCGACATCTACACCCAGCAGGAGGAGGAATGGGCGCAGAAAACCAGACGCATGAAGAGCGGAAAGGCGCCCGAACAGCCGAAACTGCCGGTAAGAATGCTGCCGCTGAACAACACGCTTGCCAACATAGCCGAACGACTGGGAAATGCTGAGGAGAAACACAGCTTCAGTTTTACACCCGAGGCTGATACGGTGGCGATGAAGTGGAAGTCGGCGATGAGCGATTTCAGTGTGATGCTGCACCAGGCTTATGACGAGAGCCGCTACGACCGCGAGGCGAAGAGTGCAGATGCTACCCGTGTTCACATCAAGAAACTGCTCTGGAATGTGACGATGTGCGGCACGCAGGATGCACTCTACCGCGTGATTACCAATTATACCGACGGTCTGCTCTCGCGCATCTCCATCGCCCGCACGCCCGACAACACGTTTGCGCCGCTGGCTCTGAAACCTTCTCACCTGACCGACAAGCAGGAGGAGCACATTCATCAGGTGGCTCATCTGCTGCCGATGATGCAGGGCACGGTGGTGCTGCACAAGCTGGAGAACCGGGGCAGGGAATGGCTGGAGCGAATCCGTATGGAAGCGATGAAGAACGACGACAGGGTGCTGGCCCGCCAGCGTCTGCGCGGTTGTGTGAATGCGCAGCGCATCACCTGTGCACTCTGGCTCTGCAAGGTAGCTGAATCGCTGATTGGGCGTTTCGGACTTTCGGGTGCCGAGAAGCGGCTGAAGCTGACTCCGAAGCTCTGGATTACTACGCTGGAGAAACTGCAGAATGACGACATGCTGCAGACTTTCGACCTCATAGCCGATTATCTGATAGACAATGATCTCTACTATTTCCGCGAGCGGATAGAGGGGGCTTATGAGTCGAAGAATTATCAGATAGGACCGAGAAACCGCGTGGGCAAGAACGACAGTATCTTTGCGCGGCTTGCCGATGAGTTTAGTATGGAGCAGGCGATTCAGCAGTGTATGGCTGTGAAGGGGGCGAATGTGAGCCGCAACAGTGTGCGCATGATGCTGAAAAACTGGCGCAACCAGGGGCTTATCGTATTGGGCAGTGTGCCTAACCATTTTCAGAAGGTTCAGAATCTTCCTGCGGGTGGTCATTAAGGTCATTGGTCATTAAGGTCATTAAGGAATCTTTAATAATGAAAAGGTATGGAAATACGGAATGATTATGATACTTATGTGCGGTTGTGGCGGTTGCTGCGGCGCACAAGAAGACTGTTTCGCGAGCGGCATGTGATGTTCTGTCCGCGAAGGATACTGCAGGAGTGGTTGCCGGATGAGGCTACCGACCAGTTTATCTATGATGTTTGCCATCAGGCGGGGCTGGAGGGGTATACCCTTCTGCCTTCGCCCTATGAGAGTGCTCTTGAGAGCAGAGATTTTCTGATAGGTTTTCTGAGCCGGTATCTTCACATCAGCTGCCCGGTTGTGATCTATCCTCTGATGGTGCGCGCCTTTCATGAGGTTTACCCCAAGGCGAAGGGTTCGGTGAAGAGAAGACGGAAAGGGTGATGAACCGGAGTTGCCCTCCTGAAAGAAGGGCGGTAATAAAACAAGAAACCCTGCAAGAAATAAATCTTGCAGGGTTTATCTTGGGTGGAAGGTGGGACTCGAACCCACGACATTCAGAACCACAATCTGACGCTCTAACCAACTGA
>OGFD01001554.1_pt1 | contig 10654 bp, 9 predicted proteins | sample 1570851 | NCBI WGS metagenome assembly OGFD01 (sample SAMEA2582077, study PRJEB24529) | metagenome | biome: Human gut stool | place: China | collected 2011
GTCGTTCTGTTGCAGATAATAATATGGAGAGGAGACGATACCCGGGTCTTTGAGGTCGAGTAGTACAATTTCTTTTCTGCCTTGCTCGTCTTCACGGAGTAGTTTCACGTTATTGCGTTTACCGTAAATGGTCATGTCGCCTGCCATGGCAAGGGCTTCGAAGACATTTACTTTTTCATTGGCTACGGTGAACGTGTTTGGTTTGCCAACTTCACCCAATACGGAAAATTTATAGTTGACCATGCGTACGTTCACGATGGGTTCTTCTTTCAAAAAGGCTTTCAGACGTTCGCAGATCACTGTTTCGGCTGCTCCTTTGGTGAGTCCTCCGAGGTGGAGTTTGCCTAAAATGGGAAAATCGATATCCCCGTTGTTATCTACCAGATAAGTTTGTTGTGGCGTATTGCCGGTGCTGCCTGTTGTTGCCGGTGATTGCAGACTTCCGTTCAGATTGAACGGGGCGGCCAATTCGGGTTCGGAGCAATGCACGGTAATGGTAAGCAGGTCTTTGGGCAGAATATGGGCATCATACAGGAAAGGTGGTTGTTCTGTGTATTTCAGGTATTCTCCATCCTGCATGTATGCAATATCTTTTTGGCTGCCGCATGAACTGAGCAGTAAAAGAATTAGGGTGGGGAGGAATAGTGATTTAGTTAATTTCATAATCGGGTGTTGTTTTTTTATTGTTTTTCTTTTTGAGTTTCAGTCGCACGATATCCGACAGGTATTTCGGGGTGGAGACAAAGTTACGTTTCCACATTCTGCGGGGTTCTTTGATAAGCCGTCCCAACCATTCCAGTCCCATGGCGATCATCCATTGGGGAGGACGGGGAGTGGTGCCGCCGTAAAAGCCGAACACAGCTCCAATTCCGGAGATGAGACGGGCTTGGAGCAGATGGCGGTTGGCGGCAATCCACTTTTCTTGTTTTGGGGCTGTCATGCCGACAAATAATACATCGGGTTTGAATGCGTTTACGGCCGCTATCATCGCGGCTGTTTCTTCTTCAGAAAAACGGTCGCGGTAAGGAGGGCTATAAGTATTGACCCGGATATGAGGATGCTCTGCATGAATACGTTCGGTAATATGTGTCAGTGTGCGCTGTGAGGCTCCGAGATAAAAGACGGAACCGGCAACCTTATCGAGTTGCTGAAGTACGTGCCGGTGAAGGTCGGCACCGGCCATTTTGCGGATACGTATTCCGAAAAGCCAACGGACGGCGAATACAATGCCTGTACCGTCGGGGATAAGCGCATCACTTTGCAGAAGGGCTTTTTTGAATTCTGTATCCCGGTGGGAAGTTACCCATGAGTGCGGATTGATGGTATTCACCACCACTTGCCGTTTGGGGATGGAATCAAAGCGGTAGTTGGTGGTGACGGAGAAATCTCCCAAAGGGATGGATGGGGATTGCTCCGATATTTTATTAAGCTCAGAATTGCCTGCTATTCTTTTTCTCCGTTGGTTGAGATAGACGTTAAAAAGAACGCCTGTCATGAGGTCAATCGTTAATAGGATATTGATATTGAGCCGTTTGTACAGAGAAATGTTCAGTGCGGTAAGACACAAGGTCGCTACTGTTAAAATCAATGTGATTTTACGGTGACTGTAACCCAAATCAAGAAGTTTGTGATGGATATGGTTGCGGTCGGGGTTGAAAATCGGTTTTCCTTGACTGGCGCGTACACACATCACTCTGGCTGTGTCAAATAGAGGGACAAATAATACGGACCAGGCAATAATGATAGGAGGGATACTTGGTGCAGTATTGTTGGCGGATGTTTGCATGCTATAATATATGGCAAGAAAACTAAGCATATAGCCTAAGGTCAGAGAGCCGGTATCACCCATAAACAGTTTTCTTTTGGCAAGGGGGTTGTAATACAGGAAAGGGATGAGGGTACCTGTGATGGCGAAAGCCAGAATAGAAGTAGTCCGGTTTCCTGTAATGAGTAGACTGCTACCCAAAATAACGGATGCTACAATACTGAGTGTTGCTGCCAGACCGTCTACTCCGTCAATGAGATTGAGAGAATTGATGATATAAACAGTTAGCAGTGTTGTAAACGGTATTCCAATATAAGGGGATAATTCATATATGCCCAATAAACCATAGAGGTTGTCAATATAAGTTCCGGAAGATATCAATAGAAGGGCAGATAAAATCTGGATGATGAATTTGTGGGAATATCGGACACCAATCAAATCGTCTTTAATACCTAACAATACTAAAGGAAGTGCTCCACATATCATGAAAGAAAGGCGGATAATGGATTGTGCTGAATAATTGATGAAATATTCAGTGGTATATATGGCTTGTAAACCAGATACCGAAAGGAAGCTGAGCATAATTACGGGAAAAAAAGTAATACCGGCAAGTCGGGGAATCGGGTTTTTATGGGATTTCCGCTTGTCAGGCATATCATATAGACGTTTTCTTCTGGATATTAGAAGAATACGAGGCAGCATAATGCTTTCAATAAAAATGGCAATAAAAAAAGAAGCTGCACAACATGTTATCACACCAAATGTAGAGTTTATTAGGCTATTCATTGTTTGTTTTCATATTGTTCTCTTACTTATTAGGTAAGGGAACGACTAATCCTGAAAGATTGTCGGAAAGTGTTTGTTATGTTAATGTAGCCTAAAGTTTTTGTAGTTTCAGAGGTGAGAGATGTCTGTTTTGTAGAATTCTGTTTGATGTAATATTGTAATTACATCAAACAGAGTATTTGTATCAAATCTTTATTTATTGAACATTGTCTTTTTTAAAATACGTGTATTGGGGATATTAATTTGTGATTTAAGAAAAAAATATCACTCAAAATTGTCTCATATTGAAAATTTATATCTAATTTTGTGGCGATAAATGAATTGTTAGTCGTTCCCTTACCTAATAAGTAAGAGACTTCTTTTTGGTAATATTTTTTCTTTTCGAAGTTACTGCCGAAATAACTTTTTTATTTGCATCGCTCATCGTTTTATTATCCAATGATTCCAGATAGACATAGGTTACTTTTTCCGAGGAATGTCCCATGCCCGTGCTGATGATTGAAACTGGAATGCCATTTTCGCGCGCAGTGCTTGCCCATGTATGGCGGGCTACATATGAAGTCAATTGCGGAGTTATTTTTATTAAGTCTGATATTCGGTGCAAATGTTTGTTGTAGAGCCGCAAGGCGCTTTTATATTGTCTGTATCCTGTTTCTCCTGTTGCTGTGAGTATGGGTAGCAGATAAGCGGAATCTTTGCATCTACATGCGTAGCGTTTTATAATTTTGGCAGCACACTTTTCGATGGTGATATACAGTTGTTGTCCCGTTTTTTGGCGACGATAAATTAATATGTTTCCATTTACGTTGCTTTTGCGTAAATAGGCTAAATCGACAAATGGAATTCCCTGCAAATAGAAACTGAGTAGGAACATGTCACGGCTGAATTCTAATTGCGGACAATGGCTTAAGTCGGTTTCCAAAAGCTGGTTGATAAGGACTGGCTTTATAGCTCGTTTGGCTGTGGCGTCACATCCGACGAAAACATTCTCGAAAATTTCCTTGGTGTTCAGCGTGGCTACTCCGGCAGTGACAGCCTGGTTGAAAATAGATCGTAGCATGCGCATGTAAAGAGAAACTGTGTTGTCGAACAGCCCTTTTTGAAAAAGGTGCTGTTCGAACGCTTTTATGAGCTCTGGAGTGATCTTGTCAAAATGCATGTCGGGAGCATTGGTGAACAATTGCAACCGGTGCAGTGTGCTTAGATAGCTGTCGGCAGTGCTGTATCTGCCGGATAATTTTGCTTTTTTAATCAATGATTCTGTGAAGATTTGTATTTCCATTTTTTGGTTTTCTTTTTTTTATTTGTTCAATAAACAAAGTTTGTGCCTGGAATGATTTTAGTAGTTCAGATAATGGGCAGGTAAAGGTATGGTAAAAAAAAGAGCACTCTGCAATGCTTCTTCTATGATTTTATTTTGAATGACTGAATCGGCATTAACAAAAGAATCTGTAATTAGAGTGATGGATAATAGTATTTGCTGTTTTTTCGCAGGGTATTAATCATTTTAATGGAGAAATTATGGTAATAGCTTATTTAAGAGTAAGTACGGAAAAACAGTTTTTAGCCAACCAGAAGGAGGAGATTTTAAGGTTCGCGGAAAAGAACGGGCTGAGTATTGACAAATGGTACACTGAGACAGTGAGTGGGAGTGTAAGTACAAAAGAACGGAAATTGGCACCGTTGCTGAGACAGATGAAACCCGGAGATACTCTCATCGTGACGGAAATTTCGAGGCTGAGCAGGACGCTACTGGAAATCATGACAATTCTGAATTCGTGCATCAAAAAACAGGTGGTGCTGTATAGCACGAAGGAGGGGTATGTGTTTCAGAATGATATAAATAGTAAAGTACTGGGATTTGCATTTGGGCTGATGGCCGAGATAGAGCGCAACCTTATATCGATGCGTACAAAAGAAGCATTGGCACGACGGAAGCAGGAGGGAATACCTTTGGGGAGGCGGAAAGGGGATAATCCGAAATTGCAGTTGCTGTATGAAAATAAGAGGTATATTCTGAAACAGGCGAGAAGTGGTGCCAAGCACGCGAAGCTGGCACGTGAGTTCGGGGTATCCCGTACTACCATGTTCCGCTTCTTGAAAGCTGAAGGAATGACGGCAACGGCCTGAATAAGTTAATTGATGCCGTTGGGCTGATTTAAAAATTGTGAACTGTGAATTTGTCTGGCTTGACACCGTACGACAATTCCCAGTTCACAATTCTTGATTTAAAAGTTTGTTTCGATTTCCTCCGGTATGATTTATATGATCGGGAGGAAAACAGAAACCGGTGCTTAATTATTGGCTCTTTTATGCAGATTCTTAAGTTCGAATGCGAGCATGAATCTGAAGAAACCGATAATAAGGAAGGTGAATGAAATCATATAGACCGCATACAATGCACCTACTGCCGGTTGCCACAAAATGAGCAGCGAACAGAGAATGGCAAGAATGCCGAAAGCCATGTACCATCCCCAATCGCGGGTGCCATACCGTTTGAGGTCCATCGAATAACCGGTGGCAGAGAAACCACGGAACATAAGCCAAAAGGCAATGAGGAACGGAATGATTTCCATGCTGACCATCGGGTAGGCCACGAGGTAAATGCCGATGATGAGGTCGATGATACCGCCGGCAAGATACCAGCCCCAACTGGATACATGCTTGTTGCTTATTGCAAAAAGGATTTCAAGAATACCACTGATCAGCATGGAAATACTGAAGACAATGCTCAGGGCTACGTAACTGCTTAGCGGAGCAAACATAAGGCATATCGCCACACCGATATACAAAATACCTAAAATAAGGGACATCCACCAGTTCTTGACTGAGTGCTCGATCCCATCGAATACTGTTTTCATACGAATGTTGTTTTATGAATTGATACTATAATTTTGTTAGGAAAGTAACAAATAAAGGTGGAAAAGGTTTTTTTTCTGTGAACCTATTGTGAATTTTAATTGTTGTATATTCAAACGGATGAAAATCCGGATTCTCTAAGAATAATAAATTATTAAATAGTAAATATCTTTATGGCAACAACAAATTTCAAAGGACAACCGGTAAAACTGATCGGTGAATTTATACAAGTAGGTAAAGTAGCTCCGGATTTCGAGCTGGTGAAAACTGATTTGTCTTCTTTCTCTCTGAAAGATCTGAAAGGCAAAAATGTGGTTCTTAATATTTTTCCGAGTCTTGACACAAGTGTATGTGCTACTTCGGTACGTAAGTTCAATAAGATGGCAGCCGGATTGAAAGATACGGTGGTGTTGGCTATCTCTAAAGACCTTCCGTTTGCACATGCTCGGTTCTGTACCACAGAAGGCATCGAAAATGTGGTTCCTCTGTCGGATTTCCGTTATTCGGATTTTGACGAAAGCTATGGTGTACGCATGGCCGATGGTCCGCTTGCAGGTTTGCTGGATTGGCAAAGATGGCACGGTAGCTTATACGGAACTCGTGCCGGAGATTACTCAGGAGCCTGATTATGAGAAGGCATTAGCCGCCGTGAAAGAATAGAAAAGGCATTATGAAAAGAGCGTATCCGTGCCCATAGCTTAAGGATGGGCATGGGTTTTGAAAATTTTGACCTAATAGGAGCTGGCCTATGGATTCGGTAATTCGCCGGATCTTCAGTTCTTGTTAGGTTGTGTTTTTTTTAAAAGGTATCAATAACCTAAACCAAGCAACATGAATAAAAAACAAATGTGGTTCATCGCCCTGGCATTTCTGGGTGTAGGGACAGTGTCGGCTCAAACGGAGACGGCAGAAGGTACTTCTCCATGGACGAGAGAAGGAAATTTAGGGTTGAAACTGACCCAAGTAAGTTTGACAAACTGGGCTGCCGGTGGTGATAACTCCGTAGCTTTTGACTTTCAAGGCGCTTATCAGGCCAATTATAAAAAAGGAAAACATCTTTGGAACAACCGGCTTGAACTGGCTTACGGATTGAAAAAGACCGGCGAAGACGGGACGAAGAAATTGGTATGCCAGTGCATTTGCTACTTTCCAGACGCAATTCTCGCCCGGATATGATTATAGTATAAGCAAGGATATTTCTGTTTCCGAATTTATGTCCCCTGCCTATCTCACCACCGGATTGGGATTTACTTATGAACCGAATAAGATTTTCACCGTGGTGTTGTCACCGGCTTCTTGGCGCGGAACGTTTGTGCTGAACGATCGCCTGTCCGATGAAGGGGCTTATGGGGTAGATCCGGGAAAGCATCTGTTATCCAGTTTCGGAGCTAATCTGAAAGGGGAAGTGCGGTATGAATTCATGAAGAATATGACGGTTTATTCCCGTCTGGATTTATATTCCGATTACCTGCACAAACCGCAGAATATCGACGTGAACTGGGAAGTACAGATCAATATGGCCATCAATAAATGGTTCTCGACTACTCTGACCACTAATCTGGTGTATGATGATGATGTGAAAATTGCACAGAAAGACGGAACGAAAGGACCGAGAGTGCAGTTCAAAGAAATATTAGGAGTGGGGTTACAATTTAATTTCTGACTTATTGAATTATGAATTCTGATTTATGAATTATGCCATGCGGTATGACAACGCAGTTGTAATTCATAAATCAGAATTCATAATTCGGAAATCATTTTCCTTTTTTCATTCCTTTATAAATCAGGAAACCAACGATGAATACGCCGACGGCGATAAAGAAATAGCCTATCTCATGGCTGTATTCAGTTACGCGTGCCAATAGCTGTTCTTCACTTTCGATACCCGGAACGGATGCTAAATTGTATCCGATGGCGGCAAGGATCGCATTCCATAAACCGGCACCAAGAGTGGTGTATAGCAGGAAAGTGCCGAGCTTCATACGTGCCAGTCCTGCAGGAATGGAGATTAACTGACGTACGGCAGGAATGAGACGGCCGATAAAAGTGGAAAGAGCTCCATGCTTGTCGAAGTATTCTTCGGCATGTTGCACTTTAGCTTCATCGATAAGGCACATATGTCCGAGACGGCTGTTGGCAAACTTATAGACGATGGGACGTCCCAGCCAGTAGGCCAGATAGTAGTTGATGATCGCTCCGATATTTGCACCGAGAGTAGCGAACAATACTACGAGATAAACATTCATCTCATCGTTTACTGCTGCTTTGTAGGCGGCAGGAGGCACGACCACTTCGGACGGAAAAGGAATAAAAGAACTCTCGATGGCCATTAACAGAGTAATAGTCCAGTAGTTAAGGTGATCGAGACACCATTGAATAAAGGCTACAGATTCCATTTGCTTTCTATTAATATTGGGTTTTAATCATTTTCTTTTTCATCCGGATATTCATTTTCATCTTCATCTTCATCCTCTTCTTCATCCGAATCCTCATTCTTGAATTCATCGATTTCCTGTATAAATTGATCGATTTTCTTTCGCATGCCCCCATCGACACAATCCAAAGCCATGGCTTCCTGAACATCTCGTAGGTTGAGAGGCGGATCCAGTAGCTGATTGTATTTTTCGAATCCTTTATAATCTTGCTGGATCAGACAGAGAGAAGCCAGGCGGATATCGATACTCGGATGTTCCGGTTCTAATCTTTTGGCTTCTTCGAGACACATGCGTGCATTCTCCAACATATTGCAATTTAGATAGTAATTGCCTATTCGTATCAGTGTTTCCGCTTCGGGGGCACAGCGTATGGCAACTTTCCAAGACTCTTTTGCTTTATCGATTTCTTTTTCTTCCAGATAAATATATCCTTCCTGTAGATAGAGTTCTGCGCTTTCGGGCGTCTTTTCCTTTGCTCTTTCGCAGATTTGATGAGCCTCTTCATATCTACCCATTTTGGAAAGGCAGTATGCTTCATTGCTGTATATATCTGTCAAGATAGGGGATTCCTCGTCTCCGATAAATTTTAAAGCCCGTTCGTAGTTTTGATAGCCCAGTTCCCAGTTTTCCAGATGAGTGTAGGCCAATCCGATAAACATATGGGCGAATTCGGGAGGAATACTTTGGCCTTTGAGTGCCAACTGATACTCTTGGATAGCTTTCGATTCATTCTCCAAGTGGAAAAAGCTATGGGCTTTCATGAGGTGGGCTTCTCCAAAATTCTCATCGGCAGCCAGGGCAAAATCGCAGGCTTCAATGGTTTTCTCAAATTCTTGCCGGTTAAAATGAGATTTGGCCAATCCGGTCCAATAGGACGGGTCGTAAGGATTTTTATCTATCAGTTTGTTATAGATATAGATTGCTTGCTCGTCGTGATCGCCACTGCGGTAACAGTCCGCCATAGCGGCCAGAAAATCCTCTTCTTCTTTGTATTCCTCTATGCCGAGCGTAAGCCACGATAATGCTTTTTCGGGATATCCCATGTCCATATAGAGGTAAGACACATCAAGAATGGTGTTTAGCGATTCCTTGTCTTCAATAGAATCGAGCAACTTTTCCGCTTCATCCAGATTACCTTCGTTCAGCAGGATTTCGGCTTTCAGCAACTTGACTTCCGTTTCGTAGGTTTCGGTTATGCATTCGGCTACGTTCTTGGCTTTCTGGAGTTTCATGGTGTCCAGATACAGATAAGCTTGTTCTACCATGAGGTCGGTATGTCCCGGATGAAGTTCCAGGCCGTAGCTGATTACTTCCTGTGCTTCATCAAAGCGCCGACTGAGGGCATATCTGTCAGCAATATCCGCGAGTTGGTCTCCATCCAGATAAAGTGGTTTGTTTTCTTTTTTCGCCGTTTCGTAGTCGGCTATGAGTTCGTTTAGTTCCTGATCTTTATCAGATGAATTATTTTTTCTTGCCATGTGATGTAGTGATAAGTGATTAGTAATTAATAATGTAATGATAAGTGATAAGTGATTAGTGCAATGCAGCATATAGCGTAGCCTACTAATCACTTATCACTTATCGCTTATCACTATTTGTTAATTTTCCCCCATGTATCTTTCAACCCTACGGTACGGTTGAATACTAACTTGTCGGGAGTGGAGTCTTTGTCTATATTAAAATAACCGATTCGCTGGAATTGCAGATAAGAGAGATTAGGCAGGGTGGCTACGAATTTTTCGACGTAGCAGCGGTTAAGTATCTGCAATGAATCGGGGTTGATAATCTCTTTCATGGCTTCCAGGGCTTCGCAGTTTTTGGCTTCGCGGATGGCGGCCAGTTCGTCGCGTGGATTTTCTACTTTCCAGAGACGATCGTAAAGGCGTACTTCGGCAGGCAGGCAATGGGCGCAACTGAGCCAGTGTAGTGTCCCTTTGACCTTGCGGTTTGCATCGGGCATGCCGCTTTTGGTATGCGGGTCGTATTCACAGTACACTTCGGTTATCGTTCCGTTTTCATCTTTTTTGCAGCCTGTACACTTCACGATGTAGGCATTTTTGAGACGTACTTCCTGGCCCGGAGTCATTCGGAAATATTTTTTCGGAGCATCTTCCATGAAGTCTTCGCGTTCTATCCACAGTTCACGGCTGAATTCGATGGTATGGCTTCCGGCTTCCGGATCTTCGGGATTGTTGATGGCTTCCAGCTCTTCCACTTTGCCTTCGGGATAGTTGGTGATTATCAATTTTACCGGATTCAATACGGCGGAAACACGGGTTGCACGAATATTCAGATCTTCGCGAACGGCACTCTCCAGCAGCGCGAACTCATTAAGCGCATCGTAGGTGGTATATCCTATTTTATCAACGAACTTACGGATGGACTCCGGGGAGTATCCGCGACGGCGGAATCCGCAGATGGTAGGCATACGGGGGTCGTCCCAGCCGTTCACCAAGCCTTCTTTCACCAGAGTAAGCAGGTTGCGTTTACTCATCAGGGTATAACTGAGGTTTAACTTGTTGAATTCGTACTGGCGGGGGCGGTTATCGTTCAGGTCGTTGCCTTCTTTGAGCCAGTCGATAAACAGGTCGTACAGTGGACGGTGCACGACGAACTCCAACGTACAGAGTGAATGGGTAACTCCTTCGAAGAAGTCACTTTGTCCGTGTGCAAAGTCGTACATCGGGTAGGCTTTCCAAGTGGTTCCGGTACGGTGGTGAGGATGTTTCACCACACGATAGATAATCGGGTCGCGGAAGTGCATGTTCGGGTTTGCCATGTCGATTTTAAGGCGACTCACCATAGCGAC
>OGFD01001557.1_pt1 | contig 10634 bp, 9 predicted proteins | sample 1570851 | NCBI WGS metagenome assembly OGFD01 (sample SAMEA2582077, study PRJEB24529) | metagenome | biome: Human gut stool | place: China | collected 2011
CCATTTTACTCTGTGGGGAGAGCGGGGCCGGGAAGTCTACGGTGGCCATGGAATTGTTGCAAAGAAAGCTTGGATTTCTGGCGGATGACACAGTGAGGGTGCATCAGGGAACTATGGGGATGCTGGCGGAGCCTTCCTACCCGCAGCAGAAGCTTTGTCGTGATATGGCGCTGAAATGCGGGAAGCCGCTGGAAGAACTGATCTATATTGACGAAGAGAGGGACAAATATGCCTGGCGCAGACAGGATTGCTATCGGAAAGAGGCGGCGCTCCTCGGGAAGATTTTTTTGCTGCGAAAGGATGCTGTGGCCGGGTGGCAGGATGCGGTGAAGAATACCGGGGAAGAGGCAGTGAGTATCCAAAAGCTCACCGGGCAGAAAGCACTGGAGATTTTGAGCAGCCAGTTGTATCTGGCGGATACCTACCGGTACAGTACCGGGATTCCGTATCCTTTGATGGAACAGTTGGTCCGGATCGCAGGGCAGGCCGGAATCTATGAAGTGATCAGGCAGTCGGACAAGGATACACTCCACGAGGTCGTAACGAAAATCTTACAGTTTTGTTAGAAAGAGGGTATTTTTACAGGGAAATTATTATAATCAGAAATGTAAGAAATCATAAAAATGTAATAAGGAGGAATGGAAAATGAAAGCATGGAGTCAGCCCGAAATGGAGGAACTGAACGTAAGAGCAACGGCTTACAGCCCTAAGGGAGGTCTGATCGAGGACGGCGTTTACCAGTCCGATGACGGTAAGTATACTATCCCCACTTACGGTCCTTCTTCCGGCAATTCCGGAGAACCTACCGTAGACGTACAGTAGTTTTTGGACTGTATGAGAGGAAAATGCCAGAATGGATCAGGGAAGCTCATGGTTACATGGGCTTTTTTGGTGTATATGATGAGTCCGCCTGCTCGATTAACAGACGGAGACAGAGCGTGTAAAAGAAGGGAGAACAGAAAATGGACAAAACGGCAAAAATCCGAATGAAAGCGAAAAGGAATGTGACGGACCTGGCGGGAGAAAAGGTCATGGTGGATTTCGAACAGGGGAAATATTTCTGCATCAAAGGTGTGGGAAACGACATCTGGGATATGCTGGACGGGCAGGAAGGCGAAAACGGCATAACGGTGGAGGCTATCTTACATAAACTGATGGAAGAATATGAAGTGATGGAAGAGGTGTGTGAAAAAGAGGTGCTGGCATTTCTGGACAAACTGGAACAGGCGGGGATCCTGGAAGAGGTGTAGACACATATGGGAAAAATAAGAGGAAGAGATTATATTTCCTGGTTGTGGCAATATACCGCTCCCTATGCGGGCAGGATTGGTCTGCTGTTATTGTTTGGGCTGTTGGAGACTTTTGCCTCGCTGGCCATGGTACAGATCACCAAGGAGATCATTGATCATGCCACAGTGGGAAGCGGTTTCGGACGGCTGCTTACGGGTTATGTGCTGCTGTTATTGGGAATGCAGGGAATCTCGGTGTTGTCGACACTGCTTACTGCACTGGTAACGGAGCGGTTTTCCTTCGGGATCCGACGGCAGATCTATGAGAAGATCCTGCATTCTGGCTGGCGGGAAGTGACGGCCTATCATACCGGTGATCTCATGACAAGACTGACCAGCGATGCGGGAAATGTGGCGGACGGTATTGTGGGGACGATCCCTAATATCTTACAGCTGGGGATCGAGTTGGTACTGGTGTTTTGTATGTTGTTTTATTATTCCCCGCTCCTTGCGGTGTTTGCCCTGCTGGTGGCACCGGTGGCAGCCCTGTGCTCCTGGTGGCTGGGAAAACGCCTGAAACGGTTACAGGGGAAAGTGCAGGAGAGTGAGTCGGAATACCGTTCCTTTTTGCAGGAAAGTCTGGCCAACCTTCTGATCGTAAAGGCCTTTACCGGAGAGGACCGGGCGGTGGAGCGCCTGACAAAGCTACGGGAGGAACGGTTCTACTGGGTATACCGCAAGACCGGACTGGGAACCGCCAGTTCCACGGTGATGTCACTGGCTTTTCAGGGAGGATATCTGATAGCATTTTCCTACGGGGCATGGCAGCTGTCGAGACAACAGATCACCTACGGTACTATGTCGGTATTTCTGACACTGGTGAACCGGGTACAGGCGCCGATCCTGGGACTGGCCCAGCAGATTCCCCGGATCATTGCCCTGTTGACTTCCGCCGGGAGGATCATGGAGTTACAGAGAATTCCCGGGGAGCAAAGGGCAGCCGGAGAGATCCGTGGATGGGAGATCGGAGTGGAGCTTCGAAATGTATGCTTCGGATATACCAGGGAACCGGTGCTGAAACGGGTGAATCTGAAGATCTGTCCGGGAGAATTTGTCGCCATTGCAGGAGAGTCCGGTATCGGCAAGACAACACTGATCCGCATTCTGATGGCCTTTCTGGAAACGGGAGCGGGAACGGTGGATTTCTACAATGGCAGCGGACAGAGGCAGGAGACCGGAGCTTTCGTCCGGAAGTTTATTGCCTATGTCCCCCAGGGGAATACTCTGTTCAGCGGAACCGTGAGAGAAAATCTGCAGATGGGCAGAGAAGATGCTTCGGAGGAAGAATTGTGGGCGGCCCTGAAACTGGCTTCCGGAGAAAATTTTGTCCGGTCACTGCCGGAGGGGCTGGATACCGTCATCGGGGAAAGAGGGCATGGCCTGTCGGAAGGACAGGCGCAGCGGATCGCCATTGCCAGAGCCTTTTTGCGGAGAGCACCGTTTCTGATCCTGGATGAGGCCACCTCGGCGCTGGATGAAGCTACGGAGGTCGCTGTATTGCAGGGGCTCCGGGCATTAGAACCGAGACCCACCTGCCTGCTGATCACCCACAGGAAGGGTGTTTTAAAATATTGTGACAGAGAACTTTGCATCCGGGAAGGGAGTGTGACGGAAGAATGCAGTACCACTACTATCTGTACGGCATGAGGGTAACAGCGGATCTGGACTTTGTACAGCTGGATCCGGTGTGTTTACCGGAGGATGACAGGGACTTCGGACGGGAAAAGGTCCGGATCCGGGCGATGGACGAAGAGGAGGAAGCACAGTTTCGGAAAGAACACGGAGACTGCGTCTGCGGAAGTTTTTTGGGTACAGAAAAAGGCTGGTTGTGTAATCGTACGCTGGCCATGAGTGTGGAGCGGGGACAGGTGATCCGGTATCACATCCGGAAGGGAGGAGATCCCGGAGCGGTACGAACCTATCTGCTGGGCTTTGGAATAGCAATGCTCAGCCTTCAGCAGGGAAAACTTCCCATACATTGCAGTGCACTGGCAACTCCGGAAGGTGGTGCGATCCTGATCGCCGGAGAGAGTGGTGCGGGCAAGTCCACACTGACGGCAGAACTGCTGAAACGGGGGTATCGTTTTCTGGCAGACGATATGGCAGTGGTGGACATTTCCGGAAAAGAAGGGGTGTGGGTGTATCCGGCTTTTCCTTATATGAAGCTGTGCAGGGATGTGGTGCTGAGGCAGGGATATCCCCCGGAAGAACTTTTGTATATTGATGAAAAAAAGGACAAATTTCTGGTGCCCTGTACCGGGGTATTTCAAAGGGAAAAGGCCAGACTGGAACGATTTGTTTTTCTGGGAATCCGATGGAAAAAAGAGGCGGAAGATAAGTCCGGGAAGATAAAAGCAGAAAAAATCACAGGCCCCGACAGCATGATCGTGTATAAAGACAATCTGTTCTTAAGACATCTGTGGAAAAAACAGGATCCGGGAATGGAAATCTGGCAGAACTGCCTGAAAATAGCGGAGCAGATACCGGTCTTTTGGATAAGGAGACCGGCAGCAGGTGATTCCACTGCCGAGGTGGCAGCGGAAGTACACGCACTGCGAAACGTCGTGTCAGCTTAAGAACTCTTCCGGTTCCTCAGAAGGCTGCGGGGGCTGACAGTCGCCGCCGGGATGGTGTCCGGGATGATGTCCTCCTCCGCCGGGATGTCCGGGGTACCAGGGAAACCATCCACAGGCGGTCTCGGATACCTTCAGTTCCATCAGTTCAGGTTGTGTCCAATGCTTCATAAGAATTCTCCTTTCCGTCTGCCTTATGCAGAGATGTACACGGGGAAAGTCCCTGTGTGACTACAGCATAGGGAACACAGGGGCGGAAGTAAAGAAATGTATCATGATTGTAAGAATTTTGCAGGAAGTGTCACAGAAAAGATACTGCCTGCACCGGGGGCATTTTCGCAGGACACGGTTCCGCCGTGACGTTCTGTGATCGTCTTTACAATGGCCAGTCCCAGACCACTGCCGGTGGCAGAACCGGGAGTTCTGGCGGAGGAGACGGTGTAGGTGCGGTTAAAGATCCGCTCGAGGTCCTCCGGCGGAATGCCGGGCCCCTCATCGGTCACGGAGATCCGGAGAGAAGTAAGGTCAGCGGAAGGCGCGGCAGACAGAGTGATTTTCGTTCCGGCGGGAGCATATTTTGCGGCATTGTCGAGCAGATTGTCCAGAATCCGTATCAGTTTTCCGGGATCTGCAAAAAGGGTGGCATGGAGATCCTGCGATACAGATAAACAGAGAAGATGACCGGCATAGTGGCTGTCCGGAAGTGCGGTATAGAAATATTCTTCCAGAAAGGCCGGGGCATCCAGTTCCTGAAAGGAAAAGGCGTGGGAAGGATCCTCCAGAGTGAACAACTCGTACATATCCCGGATCAGATGTTCCAGTGTCCCAGTCCGGTGATCGATCAGGGTGAGGGCACCTTCGATATCCTGTGCAGACAGAGACTGTCCGGAAGTAAGATAATCCACGGCACTGCGGATGGCAGTGAGGGGAGCCCGCAGATCATGGGAGAGATTGGCCAGCATTTCCGTACGTTCCTGTTGCAGGTGCTGCAGGGAGCGATTGCTGGCATTTAGCTGCGCGGTGATTTCCAGCAGCCTGCGGGACAGTTCTTCCACGGTCTCCTGTTCGAGAGAGGGAGAACGGAAAACGGAGCGGGAATTTTGTGCCATGGTCAGATACCTCCTTTCAGAAAACGATACCCTTTGGACCAGACGGTCTCGATGCGGTTCTCCAATTCGTAATTGCCCTCAAAACGTTTGCGGAGACGGCTGACATTGACCATAACGCTACGTCTGTCACTTTCCCGGTAGACACCGAAGAGAGCCGTGCCCAGTTCCTCAAAGGTGATGTCCCGGTCCGGGTGTTCTGCCAGATACAGCAGGACTTCATATTCCCGGTTGGCGAGACACAGATCCTGTTCCCGGTAGAAGGCCTTGTGGGCTACCCTGTCGATGGAAAGATTTCCGATCGTCAGTACCAGATCGGAGGAAGCCTGCGCCAGTTGTCTGCGTCTGCGGATCAGGAGGTCCACCCGGGCTTTCAGCTCCCGGAGACTGTAGGGTTTGACCAGATAATCGTCCCCGCCGCAGGTAAGTCCCCGGATCACATCTTCCTCGGAACTTCTGGCAGTGAGAAACAGGATCGGCACAGAGGAAAAAGAGCGGATGTAACGGCACACCCGGTAACCGTCGGCTTCGGGCAGCATAACATCCAGTAAGATACAATCCGGAAGATTCTTTCGAATGGATAAGACGCCTTCCCGGGGGGAGATGGCAGTATACACGGTGAATCCCGCACCGGTGAGATATTTCTGATTGATCGCCAGCACTTCGGCATCATCATCGATCAGCACAAGCTTGAACATAGTATTATCTTACCTCCTTTGCTGGTGCTATTTTAGCATGGGGGAAAAACGATTGTCACCAAAGGAAGGTCGACAGAGAGAGACAAAGGACAGCGGAAAACGACAGACCGGATGAAAAAGTGACACGAGAAGGGGGAGAAAAATGAATCGGTCAAATACGAGTGCAAATAAGGATATCGGACACATAGTAAAGGATATGCTGCGGCTTCTGGTGGCTTATGGAGTGGCTGTGTTATTTATGGGAAGAGCATGGAGCCTTCGGACACTTGGGGGTATGACAGGGCTGGCAGCGATATTCGTGCTGCTTTATGTATTGGGAAAGGAAGAGCAATATCTGTATAATGTGACCCTGTTCGGTTATCCGGACAGGATACAGCGGCGCAGAACAGGATCGTTTCTGGTGGCAACAGCGGCAACCGTGGTCCTGCTGCCATATATTACAGAGGATCAGAGGGGATATTTTCTGTTTCTGATCCTGGCGTACAGTCTGGAAAGCGTACCGTTGCTGCGACACGGCAGATGCTGCAGAGACATGGAAAGAAATCGCGGGGAAGTGCCGCGTACCGCATTTGTGGGAAGAAGGGCGCAGTACAACAAGTTTCGGTATTTTTTGAAGAAGACCAGCATCCCCATGGAGCTTGTGGGGTATATTGCGGCATCGGCACAGGAACTGGCACAGATTTCAGAAGGAGATGCAGGAGAATATCTGGGAAGTCTGGAAGATCTGGAAATGCTGATCCGCCGGTACCATCTGGATCAGATCTATATTCTGCAAAAGCGCGAGGAACAGCTTTTTTCCATGCAGAAATATGTGGATATGTGCATTGATATGGGGGTGACGGTACGGATGGTGGTGGATTTCTATAAGAGGCGCAGAGCCGACAGTTATGTAAGCTGTGTGGGAACCTATCCGGTCATCACCTACCATACGGTGACGTTGAATACCGGAGAACAGGTGATAAAACGGATCATGGATGTGGCAGGAGGCCTGGCAGGGATCGTTTTGTTTTCTCCGGTGATGTTATTGGCGGCGCTGGCCATTAAGCTGGATTCCCCCGGTCCTGTGATCTTCCGGCAGACCCGGGTCGGGAAAAACGGCAGGACATTTCAGATCTATAAATTCCGCAGCATGTATGTGGATGCGGAAGAGAGAAAGTCAGAGCTGCTGTCGCAAAATGAGATCGCCGGGGGCGTAATGTTCAAGATCCGGGAGGATCCCCGGATCACCCGGGTGGGCAGGATCCTGCGGAATTTAAGCATTGATGAGCTGCCACAGTTTTTTAATGTGTTGGGAGGTTCCATGAGTCTGGTGGGAACGAGACCGCCGACCCCGGACGAGGTGGAGAAATACGGCACAAGGCAGTGGCGGCGGATCAGTATCAAGCCGGGCTTGACGGGCATGTGGCAGGTGAACGGCAGGAGTCTGGTGACGGATTTCGAAAAGATCGTGGAGCTGGATGTGGAATATATTGATAACTGGTCACTGATGGAGGATATCCGGATTTTGTGCAAGACGGTGACAGTGTTGTTAAAGCATGCGGATGCGTATTAGAAAGAGAGGCAGAAGAGGTGGAATGAAGATGCATGGAACCCGGGTGAACTGGGTAGGAATGACCGGTGCCGTGGTATTGTTTGGATATGGATGGTGGAGAGAACCGTTGGCGGCGGTGCTGGGAGGGATGATCCTGCTTGCGGATCTGCTGGCCATGGAGGTGAGTGTAAGGAAAAGGGATGGGAAAAATGCTAAGAATACAATGTTTTGAAAAAAATGTAAAAAAATAGAAAAATATTTCTGTTTTTCTGAACCTTTTTTCTGAGACGGAAAGTCTTAATAGATAAGACAGAATAAAAGGGGCGTTTTAACAGGCATCTCTGGAAGAAAGGAGCAAAAGGGGACATGGAAGAACGAAGACGGATCGACCGTGTGGGCTACCAGGCAAAGAGTGTTATCGTGGTATGTGATTCGGGAGAGAGCATTTTTGTCGAAACATGCAATGTCAGCCCACTGGGCATAGCTTTTACGATGCCGGCCGGATCTCCTGATCTTAAGGGGAAAGACATCATAATCGTAGCGGATACGATGATCATGTATGCGGATGTCACCAGGCAGGAAGCACTGGAAGACGGAAGCTTCAAAGTAGCTATTTCGGCGAAAAAATTCACGCCGGAAGTGCTGCAGTATTTATTCGAACATATTGTTGAAAAATAGAATGGAGAGGAAAAATCATATGAGAAAAAACAGTAAGAATGAAAAAGTGATTCGTGCTATGGCGATCGGCATTTCCGCAATGCTGATGGCATCTTCACCGCTGACTGCACTGGCAGCAGAAGGAGAGGGAAATTCTTCCGAAGGAAACGAGGATAAGAACATTACAGTGACACCGGAAGCCGGTGTATGCGATCAGGCGGAAGCAGCCGCAAAAGATGCCGATAAGGCTGTAGAGGGCGCCGAAAAGAGTGCCGCTGATGTGAAGTCTGAAGTGGCTGACCAGGTAGTGGCAGGGGAAGCTAAGGATACGCAGGGCAAGGATCTGTCTCAGGCTGTTCTGGATGCCAATGCCAAAGTAGAGGATAAGACTGTTGAAGGCGGTTCATCCCTGAAGGACGCAGAGTCTGCCGTAGAGAATGCAGATACTGCACTGGGGGTTGCGGAAGCCAAAGACAAGCTGTCCGATGCAGAACTGGATAAGGCAGCCGAGGAAGCAGACAAAGCAGGTCAGACTGCCGAAGAAGCAAAAGATGCCATGCAGGCTGCCCAGGATAAGGTAAATGGACAGATCGAGAATATCAAGGATGCTGCTTCTATCACCGATGCCAATGCGGCATATGAGGAAGCAAAGAAGACCGCAGACCAGGCACAGGCTGATTTCGATGCAAAGCTTGGGGAGTATAATACCGCCAAGACAGCATATGAAGAGGCAGCACAGAAGGTGGCAGCTTATGAAAAGGCTTATGAGGAGGCTGTAAACAGTGCAGATGCTAACGCTGAGGCGGCAGCAGCTGAATTGGAAGCAGCGAAGACAAATGCAGAAGCACTGGCAAAGGCTCTGGAGGCTGCAAAGAAAGCAGTGGATACCTCTGTGAAAGGTGCCATGGATATTGCGGATAAGGAAGCACTGACCCAGGGCGACAATGGACTGAACTGGAAAAATGAGGATCAGCTTTTCATTTCCATTATGCAGAATTATTATCTGCCCGAGGTACAGAAGATCACTGCCGATGATATTAAGGTTGTCCGCAGACAGGGTGAAGACAATAATACCAAGAATTATTTTGAAGTAACCTATACCGATGAGAATGGTAATAAGCAGACAAAGTTTTACAACTATGTGATGGATGACAAACAGACTTCCAAGGACAATATCGTGATCTTTGAGAAGCGAATTGAGGAAGTAAACTGGAAGACGGCGCAGGAGACCAATCCGGATCAGTATGTGAAGGAAAATGGGGATACTATCACTGTTTCCGAAGTGGAAAAAGGTCTGAAAGACGGAACCATTATTGCAGTAGATGGAAAGAAAGTGATCAAGAACGACGGAACCGAGAGTATCATTATTTCTGACAATAACCAGAAGACCGAAAACGGCGAGGTTGATACTGATGTAAATGAGGCTACCGAGAAGGAATCCTGGAAACTGGATGAGAACGGCAACCTGATCAAGACCGTGACCGCTGATGTGACCACCATCACCTATACCGATGCAAAATTCACTTCTACCGAACAGTATCAGACAGAGGCAGAGAGAGATGCTGCAGCTGCTGCAAAGGAAAAGGATTTGAAGGACGCTGCCGGCAAGGATGTAACCGTTACAGGAACAGAAAAAACGGATTATACTTATACCGGTAACGGAACCTACATTCCTACCTTTACGAAGACTGTGAATGTGAAGGATGAAGAGGTTGAATGGAAGCATACAGATAAAAAGACGGATTATGGTGTAAGAACAGAGGAAGAAGCAGTAGCAAAGGTTACGAAAGAGCAGGAGAAGGCGTTAAGCAATAAGATTAACGATGATGACGACTTATACCTGATCGGTGTAAGCAGTGATCTTAAGGTAACCGGCTATACAGAAGATCACTGGTATGATGATTCCGACTTCCTCGTATCCGGCACTGTATCCGCAACCTACGCAAAGGTTACCAAGAAAACTGTCGATCAGAGTACCTTCGGTTCTCTTTGGAATGATATCAAAGCCCTGTTTGGTAAGGGAGAAGCTACGAACAAGAAGCTGGAAGATGCAGCCAGAAAGGCAGTCGAGGCAGACGGTGGTATTTTTGTAAGTGCCAACTGGGATGACTGGAAGTTCGGCAAGGCAACCATCCGCTATGTGGCAGGTGTCAGCGTTAAGACCGATGAGAAGACCTCTGCTGAGGAGGCACAGAATGCGGTACAGGATGCAGCACTGGCACAGGCAAAAGCAAGCGGCGCAACCGGTGTGTACAATGTGAAGACTACAGATACCGATACCATTGCTCATACCAGCTATTCCTATGAGATTGATTATTTGGAGAAAACCGGAGAGACCACAACCAATACTGCTGTCAGAACTGAGACTTATGAAAATGCAGAAGTGCTGACCGGCCAGATCATCCAGAACCTGAATTACATTCAGGGCAACATCAAACTGACCCAGAAGGATACTGAATATCGTAAGTTCGTAGATGATGCCAAGGCTCTGACCCAAAAGTATCAGAAGCTGTTACAGGATGCACAGGACGCACAGAAAGACGTGGAAACAGCGCAGGCTAAGGTCAATGAGCTGAAGGCAGAGATCGAAGCTCTGAAGAGTAACAGAACCAGTAACCTTGGAGCTCTGAAGGAACTGGAAGGAAAGCTGGCCGTGGCTGAACAGAACAAAAAGGATGCAGAAGATACTCTGAAGGAGATTCTGGGCAGCCTGGATGAGGCAGGCGGAGAGCTGGATAAGGTGATCGAGCGTCTGACTCCTGCACCTACACCCGGAACAC
>OGFD01001566.1_pt1 | contig 10590 bp, 6 predicted proteins | sample 1570851 | NCBI WGS metagenome assembly OGFD01 (sample SAMEA2582077, study PRJEB24529) | metagenome | biome: Human gut stool | place: China | collected 2011
GATTCTTCATATCGAAAGTATCAGAGAACTTCATGTTCTCCCAGCAAGTGAGGGCATTCAAACCCTCCTTGCTATAATCGCCGTTTACATGCACATCGAGCATCAAGCCTTTCTCGTCAGCAAACTCCTGCAAGCAGAGTGGCACATAATAGTCAATGTGATTGTTTGCCAAGCGTACGTTGAGGGTCTTCAACTGCCTGCTGCTACCTATAACTTTAATATTGCTCACCTCCGCACTCTCCTGGACAGGAAGCAAGAGATACTTCTTGCTTTGATTGTCGCTGTTGATGCGATAGAGACTATGATTATTGCTCAAGAACTGCACCTCTTGCGCCTGAACGGTCATGGTGCAACCGAGAGCAATGAGAGCTGTAACTAATTTCTTTTTCATAAATGAGATTTTTTAATCTTGTTTTACACCTTAATTATATATAGTTATCCTGAAACAATCTCATTCACCTCGTCAGTAACGACACCAATTATATTTACCTATTGTGCGTTTTGACATCAAGCAAACCGCACAGAGCGTTGAGTTTACAAGGAAAGGTTTGCCACGTTTGAAGTGGCAAACCTCCCTTTTATAGACTCATTTATTCATCTTCATCCCACAAACCCTTCTTGTTTTGTTTAGAACGGAATGTATCGTTGAAAAGATCAGTAGGATCCTCTACATCAATGGGTATACTGTTTGGGTCTGACCCAGCCATAATAACAGGTGGTTCTATGCGATGAATCTCTATGATAGGTGTTACATAAATTGCCTTTTTCATATTGTAACTACTTTTTAAGTTGAACGAATTATTTAACAATCACTTTCTTGTTATTAACGATGTAAACACCGCTTGCGAGGTGTAAGTCGTTCAAAGACTTGGCAGTAGCGACCAAGCACCCCTGAAGGTTATAGACCTTTACAGTCTCATTACCATTTGCGATAGTAGCAGCATTGATGCCAGTGGACTCACCGCCAATAGCAAGGAGAATAGGCCTTGCCTCTTGTGCTTCGGACAAAATTAAGTAAGCAGAGAAGGCATTAATCTTCGCATTTTCACCGCCCTTTTGGAATGAACCGCCAGCATTCAAACCATATTTGCCTGCTGCAGAACCTGGAGTATAAGTGCCAATGAAAGGATTGCCCATCTCTGCAGGAGTCTTGACTACGCCCTTATCTGTGAAAGTAAAAGTTTCTTTTGCATTTGCTTCATCAAACTGAGCAATGAAAGGTACATTGGCTTCAACATGAAGTTGCTTATCGAAATTGATGATGATTTTGCCATCCTTTTCTTCATTTCCTGTATATGTGGCTATGGCTTGCGCACCTAAATCTTCCTTTGAAACATAGAAAGGCAAGCAAAGAGTGTTCTTGCCAGCATATACTTGGCGAGTGATAGAAACGTTTTCGGCTTTGAAGTCCTCAGGAGATGCAAAAGCTTTAGTTTCGTCAAGCACTAAGTTGGCACATTTGCCATTATTAACTACATTGTTGGCAGAATATGCTTCGTCTGCAAAGACAAGAACATTTGAGTGTTCACCACGCATAGCGTTGACATCCACATCCTTGGTTGTAGTGCCTCGCATATCAATGGAAGTAATGCGGTCATTGAGCTTGCCAGCCAATGTTGCAAAGTCGTTGTATTCTACTTTCTGCCAATCACCATCAGCATTCTGGCATTCGCCTTTCAACCATGCACCTGTGAGTTTGATGTTACCACCAAGACTACCATCGCTAATACTTCCCAGTAAAGCTTCACCTACCTTTGGAGCATCTTCTATCTGGATGTTGTCGATATAAACTACTTGCTCACCTTCAACGTTATCTGTTGTTGGGTATATGGTAATCTCTGTAGGAGTTCCTTCTGCATTGTTGGTAGAAAAATCGAAGTAGAGTTTGCGCCATTCACCAGCTCCATCATACCAAGCAACGACCTTCTTCATGACATCATTACACTTGATTTCCACTCGGACATTGCTGTTTACATCCTTTTTAATCATTAAAGAGAGACGCTTGCTGTCAAAAGCATCGCATGTGAGACTTTTGCCAGCGGAACCATTATCCCATTGATTGCCTGTAATGGTAAACTTGAGACATTTATCTGAAGTGTTGATTCCATTCTTGGATGGGTTTTCTACAACTTCTCGGCTACAGCGCTCCCAAAAGTCACCTCCTGAGTTGATATCGCAGTTCTCACCATCCCAAAGGGTAGTCTGTGCAAACATAGTTGCTGATGCCATCAAGGCAAAACTAAAAGTAATAATCTTCTTCATTTTATTCAGGGTTTAATTTTATATATAATATGTATTATTGGACTAAACAGAGCCTATGCCTATAAACAAAACATAGGCTCTGTGATATGCAGGAGATTAGTACTGGCTAATCTTCAAGTTGCTAACTGTGATGTTTCCACCATAGTTGTTGATACTCCAGCAGTTCTTCTGGATGCCATAGATGCGGTTGGTATAACAAACTGTATCATTGATATACATCACACAGATGCTATTGTCTGTGTAGATGGTGATATTATACACGTTGTCACTTGGACGAGCAAAGTTGTATCCATCAATGCCTTCAATGAATCCCTTGCCACCATCGCCATCTTCCTCAAAGTTAACCTTGCGACGAGTATCGCTCTCAGGGTTGACAACCATCGTATAGTATTTTTCGAATGTCGTAGCATCATCTGCATTGCTCTTTGTTCCACGATCCAAAGAAATACCAAACTTATCCCATTCGTTGGAAGTTGTGACTGTGAAGCTAATCTTGTTGTGATAGCCGAGGCGACTCATGAGCATGTAGGCATTATCGCCCGACAAGGTATAAGTGCCGCCAGAAGCAGTCATGCCATTTTGTTCCTTGACCTCAACCTCACACTCCTTGTTATATTTATTACTGATAGCTTCCACCTCACCGAGGGTCAGCGTACCATCCTCATGCTGAATCAACTTATGAGCCACAAGATTACCAGCCCATTCTGGTTCAGCAGGAGATGCACCTACTTCGGTGTTGTCCTTACCCTTTCGAGTAGGACACCATCCCCAGATATAGCGGTTGGTACCATCGCTTGCTGTCTTGCCTGCATAGAAACCACGACTATCCAAGAAGCCTTCATGGTCATCAGGCCAAATACCAGCATCGTTGGCTGTGCAAGCCTTCAACTCGTCGAGAGTTCTGCCCTTGAAGTACTGAACCTTGCGCATAAAAGAACTCTTGTCGCTATAGACCATATACCACCAGTCGCCCATTTTGAAGACATCAGGGCACTCATAGAAGCGATCCCACATCATGTTCTGGAATGTACCATTGTCTTCCCAAGACTTCAAATCGGCAGAGATGAAGTCGGCAATAGTACCCTTACCATTCTTGATAGTAGCAACCAACATGTGATACTTGCTATCGTCACCTTTGAAGAGGAATGGATCACGGAAGTCATTCTTGCTATAGCCGTAGTCATCACCTTTCAAGATGAAAGACTTACACTTTGTCCAAGTTTTGAAATCGGAAGAAGTGGCGTACATGATGGCTTGGCCATTCTCAGAAGCAGTTGGATTATACTTGTTTCCTGTGTAGAAAGTATAGTAGAGCTTGCTGCTTTCATCGTATATGGTAGAACCCGTTCCGATTGCCGCATCCTGTTCATTGATGTTGCCACAAGATACCAACTCGCCAAGCGACTCATAGTTGGCAGCATCCTTGGTGCTTACCGCCCAAATTGGGTGGTAAGTGCCTGCTGGATTAGGACGGAAGTCCTGCAAGTACATTATCTTGAAGTCACCAGCCACAGGGTCGTAGAAAGGCATTGGGTCACCCACATAACCAACAGCTGGCTTGTAATAAGTGTCTTGTGCTGTCTCATCGGTAGAACTGAAGTAAGAGGTCGTAGACCAATCTTTCTGCTCTAATACAGCATCGTCGTCGCTACATGAAGCGAGAGGCAAAACGAGGCATGAAGCCAATATGATAGAACTTATCATTGTTTTCATTTTGATTCAATTTTATTTGTTCGTAAGATAATTGAAAGCATTCGCCGTCATGATGGCTATGTTCTTGTGGAACTTCTCTGTATAGTTCTCGTTTACACTATACCAGTCGTAGCAACCAGAACCGATACAAAGTGTCTTACCAGAAGTACCTTCGGCTGGGAACTCCCAAACAACGATTGCACCATCACCGCCATAACCAAGGTCGATACCACCTGTAGCTTCTCTCCAAGCAGCGTAGTCTGCATAACCACCCCAATCTGAGCCAATATGCCATTGTGCTGTAGAGTTGGTGATACGGTAATCAGTGTCTGTAGTATAGACGCAGTTGGCATCGTCACCCTTTACTAAGTTCTGGTAGAGAGCATGATCAGTATGACCATTCATCTTGAAGTCCCAAGGGCCATTACAGGTTTCTGCGTCAGCTTCCACCTGGCCCCAGCAGTTGTTAGGAACACCGCCATTCTTAGCTATACCAAGCTCACCAGGCATATTGGTTGCATAGCGTGTGAAGAGGAATGAACCACCATTCTTGTAGAAATCCTTCAACTGTGGAATAGCCTCCAAAGCCTCAGGTGCAGCCTTCTCAAAGTTGCTCTTGCCATCTACACCACCATCCTTGTGGAAGTGCCACCAGATGACCTTGCAGTCGCTCAAGTCGATACTGCCGTTCTTTATGTCGGTGAAGGAAGCGTAGAGTGAGTTTGGGACGTTCTGCAACATCCAGTTGCAAGCAGTCTTTTCCTCGATATTCAACTCATCCATGCTCTGTGCAAGACCTACATAGAGAGCCTGTGGCTTGTCGATTTGCTTGACGGTCACGGTGTAAGTGTTGCTTGCCGTGTTGTTGTTTACCGTGTAAGTCACAGGATTGGTGAAGTCTGCAGCGATGCCCGAAGCAGGAGAGATGGTTGCATTCTCGCTGTAGGCGATGGTTGGAGTCAAGTTCTTGATGTCCAAAGAGGCAGGAACATAGACCATGATGGTCTTGGTGTCCTCATTGATGGTACCTACGTAGGTGTCATTGATCTTGAAAGAGGTAATCTTCGCCTCGTCTCTCTGAGCCCTGATAGTCCAGTAGAGATATACATCACCATTAGTGACATGTACGGCTTGTGGGGTAGACATGTTGAGCTGGTCGTTTACATTGACGTTACTCTTTGCACCATCGCTGAGGCTCAACTTGGTGACACTCATTCGAGAGATGTCGTAGGTCTCTGGCACTCGCACGGTTATCGTGCGAGTAGTCTTGTCGATGGCACCATCGTAATTGTCGAGAGCCAATTCCGTAATGGAGCAGCTTCCGCTCAGATTCAAATCTGAAACATTATCATCACTGCAAGCAGTGAGGGCCAAGATGGCCATGAGCATAAATAAAATCTTTTTCATATTACCATTCTCCTATATTCTGGGTGTAATGTCCGTTTGATGCTGCCACCTGTGAGTAAGGTATTGGCAAATATTCATTCTTGTTTTTGGTGAAGTGGGCTGCGCCATAGATGGAGCAGTTGTCACTCTCGCCTGCGAAGTACTTGTTGAGTACGGTGTCGGCATCTCCCCATCTTACGAGGTCGAAGAAACGTTCGCTCTCCATACCCATCTCCAATCGACGCTCCATCTTGACAATCTTCAGAGCCTCGTCTGCGCTGTAGTTACCATCGTAGGTAGAAATGTTGAACTTCACGCCGTAGTCGCTTGGATAGTTGGCTATCATGCCAGTACTCTGCTTAGCACGTTTGCGGATGTCGTTGACCAAGGTGATAGCCTTGCTTGACTCTCCCAATTGAGCATAAGCCTCAGCACGCTCCAACATTACGTCGGCATAGCGGAAGACGATGCGGTTCATGGAAGTTCCCCACCAAGAACCCTTGATAAGGTATCCACTCTCTGGGTCCACATTTTGCTTCAAGGTTACATAATAACCATAGAGACCATTGGAACGGCTCCATGTAGAGCTCTCGTCCATGATGAAGTTTTTATTAAACTCGTATGGTAAACCAGGGATTCCCACTGTCAAGAAGAGACGAGGGTCAGCATAGTCTTCACTCTTGTCGTAGTCCTTATTATTAAAGGTGCCGAAGAGTGGATGGCCATCTGCATCTGTACGGAAGGCGTTGACCAAATTCTGACTTGGCTTGTAGAAGTCACAACCACCATCGGTAACACCAGGGATGTTTGGAACAATCAGACCATAGCTCCAGTTCAAGTTACCATACTTGGTACCGTCGTTCATAGAGTACTGCATTGCCCAGATGCTCTCCTTGCCATTCTCATACTGTGGCTCAGGACGGAAGTTGTTGTGGAAGTCACTTTCCAAGCCGAAACCACCAGCGGTGTAGATAGAAGGATCGCTATATTCGATGACCTTATTGAGGTCGTCTTGGTTGATGCTTGTCACCTCATTCTTTGTTGGATCATCCTGACGATAAGCCTTGTAGAGATACAACTTGGTCAAGAAGGCAGCTGCGGCAGCCTTGGTAGGACGCCCCTTGTCGCTCTGTGTAACAGGGAGTACATCATAGGCAGCCTTCACATCGTTGATAATCTGCTGCCATCCTTCATCATTTGAGAACTCCGTGTTGGAGAGATTGTTGTACTCCTTCTGACTGAGGTTGGCATTCATGATGAAAGGAATATTCTTGTACAGACGTTTCAAGAGAAAGTGAGCATAACCACGGAGGAACTTCATCTCGCCAAGGCGTTGTGCCTTCAACTGGTAGCTGTCGTCAGTCTGCTCAAGCAGGGCGATGGCTGAGTTGACACGAGAGATACTGTTGTAGAGGCGCACCCACATATCGTTGATATTCCAGTTGGTGGTCAACACACCCTGCTCAATCTCCAACTGGTGGAACACGTCACCATCGCTGGTACCATTGCCACCTTTGTAGGCATCGTCGCTGCGCACGTCAAAATTCCACATGGAGAATGAAGAGTTAACGTCTTCGGCAGTGGTAAAAATAGCATAAGCCGAGATAACGAGGTTATCCACATTGCTTGGGTCCTTCACCTGATCGTTGTCCAAGATGCCTTGAGGCTTCTGCTCCTCCAAAAAGTCGGAGCAACTTGTCGTACCAGCGAGGGCTAGAACCATGAGGGCTGAATATAATATATTTTTCATTTTGATGATTCTTTTAGAATGTTACGTTAAGACCGAATGTGATATTGAGAGGAATAGGGTACCCATAGTTTGGATTCTCTGGATCTACACCTGTGAAGCTACTGCTCTTGACAGTGAACAAGTTCTGTGCACTGACATACATGCGCAAGCGTTGCATGGCGAGTTTGGATGCGATAGTCTGTGGGAAGTTGTAGCCAAACTGGATGGTGCGCAGCTTCAAATAGCTTCCATTCTCAACCCAATAAGATGACACACGCTTCTCATTGTTGTTGTCAGAGAGAGACAGGGCTGGGACGTTGCTGTCAGGATTGCTTGGACTCCAAGCATCGAGCAAACGCTTACCCTTGTTCAAGAAGCCGATATTAAGACCTGCCCAAATATCAGTCTCCTTCTTCAAGTCAGAGATGATGTCAACCCCCTGTACGCCCTGGAAGAACGCAGTGAAGTCGAAGTTTTTGTACTCCAAGTAGATGTTGAAACCGTATGTGAAGTCTGGAACAGGGTTATAGATCCAAGTTTGGTCAGCCTCTGTGATTTTGCCGTCGCCAGTTAAGTCCTTCCAACGGATACGACCGAGACCTGCGCCTTCCTGTGTGGCGTGGTTGTCAATTTCTTCCTGGCTCTTAAAGATACCGTCTGCTACATATCCAACCTGGGCACCCATAGGATGTCCGATGACGCTCTTTACACCATTACCACCGAATGTACCATTGGCTGCAACAGTAGTTGGCAATGCAGTAATCTTGTTGCGATAAGAAGAGATGTTGGCTGTGACATCATATTTCAAGCCAAAGTGTGTCTGGTTGCGGTAACCGATGTTGAACTCGAAACCACGGTTTTCCATCTCACCTGCATTAATCCACTGAGAACTACCTTCACCCATTACGGCAATACCAGGCATATTGACGAGGATATCCTTTGTCTTCTTGAAGTACCAGTCAAAGTTACCATACAAAGTATTGCGGAAGAAAGCGAAGTCGAAACCAAGGTCGGTCTGTGTGGTCGTCTCCCACTTGATATTGTCGTTACCTATTTGATTACGCTTAAAACCAGAAGGCAAGGTGCTACCACCATTGGTACCTGCGATGTCGTAAGAAGTACCGTAGCTCTGGCCACCATTCTCGTTGACACCATAGTTGCTCACATAGAGAGTGTAACGAGCGAGGTTGTCGATTTCCTGGTTACCAGTCTGTCCCCAAGAAGCACGAATCTTCAAGTCGTCAATCCAAGAAGCCTTCTTTAAGAAGTTCTCCTGGTTGATACGCCAACCTGCAGATACGGATGGGAATGTAGCGTAGCGGTTGTTCTTACCGAAACGAGAGCTACCATCACGACGGATAGTGAAAGATGCCATGTACTTGTCTGCATAATTGTAGTTAGCCTTGCCAAAGAAAGATACGAGGGAGTAACCAGAGCCACCACCATATGCCTGTGGATTGGTAGTACCTGCATCTGGCCACATATAGTCAGGGTTCAAGATAGAGAAGCCTTCCTTGTATCCAGAGAAGTAGATATCGTCTTGTCGGTTCAACTCCATACCAGCCATCAAGTCGATACGGCTCTTGCCCAATTCCATATTATATGTAGCAACGGCATTCCACATCCACTTGGTCCAATGTTCCTGCTTTGCCTCAACTCCATTTTTATTATTGGCAACGTTGCCTTCTGTCACAGGATAGGTGAAGATGCGCTGTTGCTTCTGTGAATAGTCAAGACCAAAGGTGGTACGGATGTTGAAGTCCTTGAAAGGATTGAGGTTCAAGTAAGCATCACCAAACATACGCCAATAAGTATAGCGGTTGTCCTTGTTACGCTCCAATACAGCCACAGGATTGTAACGGTCAGGATAGCCGCCTACAGGACCAGCATAGTTACCATCCTCTGTATAGATAGGAAGAGAAGGATTGAACTGCAATACATTCTGTAGAAAGCCACCTGGAGCTTGCACCTCGGAAGTGCGATTCAAGGTAAAGTGCTCGCCTACGGTCAGCATTTTGTTCTTCAAGAGTTTATACTCTGTGTTCATACGAGCAGAGAAGCGATTGAAGTCAGAAGTCTTGATGATACCGAGGTTCTTGTAATAGCCTAAAGAGAAGAAACTGCTTCCCTTGTCAGAACCATTGCTTACAGAAACATTATATTGCTGGATGACACCTGTGCGAGTGGTTTCATCAAACCAGTCTGTATCGGCAGCAGGAGTGATGCCTGCGTCATCCAAGTATTTCTTCATGGAGATACCATTGAGCACAGGAGTACCCAAGGCGTTGTATCCCCAGTCATAACGATAGCCAAGACCGTTGGTGTTAGGATCCATACCGTCATTGACGTATGCCTGCCACATCACCTGTCCATATTCCTTTGCATTCAAGACCTTCATCTTATGTGCATAGGTGGAAACTGCGATAGAACCATCGAAGTCAACCTTAATCTTTCCCTCCTTACCTTTCTTGGTAGTGATGATGATAACACCATTGGCGGCACGGCTACCATAGATAGAGGCAGAGGCAGCATCCTTCAATACCTGGATGCTCTCGATGTCGTTACCATTTAGTTCGTGCATACCAGCTTTTGTTGGAATACCATCGACGATGTAAAGAGGGTCGTTGTTATTTAATGTTCCAATACCACGAATGCGAACGGTAGCAGTACCAGATGGTGAGCCATCAGCAGAGATGTTCATACCAGGAACACGTCCTTGGAGAGCTTTGATAGGGTTGTTTTCATTCTGTTTTGCGATGTCATCCACGCTTACCACAGATATAGCACCAGTCAAGTCTGCCTTACGCTGAGTAGTATAACCTGTGACAACGACCTCATTCAAATCGTTGGCTGCTTCTTGGAGTACAACATTCATACCATCAGCAGCTTTAACCTCTTGAGTTTGGTAACCAATATAAGAGATGACAAGGGTAGCCCCAGGCGTACACTCCACATGGAATTTACCATCAAAGTCTGTTACCGTACCTGTCTTGGTGCCTTTCACCATGACAGACGCGCCGATGACCGTCTCTCCTGTAGCATCCTTAATGACACCACTTACATTAACCTGTTGTGCACTAACCATGGTACAAACAGTACAGAGCGCAGAGCTCATTAGTAATTTTGAAAGATTGTTCATACTATTTCTAACGTTTTAAGTTTCAAAATTGTTTTGTTTTAATTTCTGCTGCAAAATTAGGCAAAGAATGGATATGAGAATAAAAAAAATCGTTCCTGCAACAGTAATTATGTTACATGAAACGATTTTCGAATCTTACGCCACGATTTTAAAATACTTATTTTAAAGGAGTTAGAAAACTATTTCTTTTTAGATGCCTGTTCATTTCTAAAATCGGTAGGAAGAACTCCAAACTGCTTCTTGAAACAGGAAGAGAAATAGCCCGGTAACGCAAAGCCTACTTCTGCCGAAACTTCAGAGATTGTCTTGTCTGTTTGCTGCAAGAGGGTATAGGCTCTCTGCAGGCGCATCTCTTTCAGGAGCTCGGCAGGCGTTTTTCCTG
>OGFD01001567.1_pt1 | contig 10589 bp, 6 predicted proteins | sample 1570851 | NCBI WGS metagenome assembly OGFD01 (sample SAMEA2582077, study PRJEB24529) | metagenome | biome: Human gut stool | place: China | collected 2011
CTATCTACAAAGAACGGAGGATTGCTCACTATCGCATCAAAAACACCGGCAGCCTTCAAACCTTCAGCAGTTCCAGAAGCCTCAGCAGCTTCCGAAGCTCCCCCGAAATCCTGCAGTCTGCAGCATTCTATTTCCACCCTGTCGCGAAACGGACTTGCCATCACATTCTCCCTCGCCTGTCCGCAGGCATCAGCATCCATATCAATCCCTACGACCTCAGCTTCAGGAAAACGCTGCGCCATCATGAGCGAAATCAGTCCCGTTCCGGAACCAATGTCCAGAATCCGCCTGCCACCTTGCGCCCATGCACCCAGCAAAACGCCGTCAGTTCCCACTTTCATGGCACAACGGTCTTGCTCTATCTCAAACTGTTTAAATCGAAAATTACCCATAAATTCTTCAGTCTCTTTATTCAAGTTTCGCATGTAAGCCCCACACGCCCTGTAAGGGCAGAAGCCCCTAGCCCAGGGCATCGCCCTGGGTAATTACGGACGCAAACCTGTCGCCCTGTAAGGGCAAAAGCTTTAAAACTCCAGGCAAAACATAAGGCTTTTGCCCTTACAGGGCGCCTTGCTGATTGCCATTATACCCAGGGCGATGCCCTGGGCTAGGAGCTTTTGGGCCTTCAGCCCGTACTTAAGCCACATGCGAAAGTTCTGTCTCTTTACAGAAGAAAACGAAGCCGCCGCCGATTTATTTTATCGCAAACAGCAGAAATTGCCACTTCCACCTGCAAAAGCAGCTACTTACATCTATAAAAACGGGTACTAATATATAGAAAAAGCAATTTTATTATTAAATAATCTATCATCTTCCACGATATTTCACAAAAAATGAGTACCTTTGCACGGAAAATAGAAATCATAACAAAAAATGGATAATAGAAGAACAAGTACCCGAATACAAATGATTGCAGATTACGAGGGCGACCCGAAAACCCTGATCGAAGACCAGGAAGAAGGCTTGTACCCTACTCTCTGCATGCGAGATATTGTAGTTTTCCCTACCAACATGACCCCTATCGTTGTGGGCAGAAAGGAAAGTCTGAATCTCGTCCGGATGCTGGAAAAGAAGCCAGACACCACATTCTGTGTATTCTGCCAGAAGAATAAAGACACAGAATTGCCCTACGAAGAAGACCTTTACCCTGTAGGCGTCTTCGCCAAACTCATCAAGGTGATCAAGATGCCTGGCACAGACCAGATGAGCATCATCATCCAGGGTCTGGGCAGATGTCAGATGAAACATCTCGTTCAAAAAGAGCCTTACACAGTAATTGACGTAAAAAGTCTTCCGGAGAAATGGCCTGACGAGAACAACGATGAACTCTTCAGAATGCTCTACGAGAACTTCCATTACGAAGCGACAGACTATATCAAATCAAACGCCAACTATAATGATGATGCCATCCAGGCCATCAACGAACTCTCGAGCATTCACATGCAGTGCAACTTCATGTGCTCCCTCCTTCCTTTCAGCATCGAGGATAAAATCAAGATGCTGAAAGAGGAAAATCTCAGCGAGCGCATCATGATTGCCATCAGATCCCTGAACAAGGTGCGCCATCTGCTACGCATCCAGACTGAGATTGAGAACAAAACCCACTACGACCTCGATGAACAGCAGAAGGAATACTTCCTCAAGCAGCAAATCAAGAACATCAGGGAAGAACTGGGAGAAGGAAACGCCAGTCCGGAGAAGAAGGAGATTCTGGAGAAGGCGAAACTGAAGAACTGGAGCGAAGAGACAGCCAAGATTTTCAAGAAAGAAATTGCCAAGCTCGACACCCTGAACCCGCAGAGTCCTGACTATTCGATACAGATAGGGTTCCTGCAGACCATGGTAGATTTGCCTTGGAACTCCTACACCCAGGACGACCTCAGTCTGACCCGTGCCAAGCGCATCCTGAACCACGACCACTACGGCATGGAGAATGTGAAGGAGCGCATCCTGGAATTCCTCGCCGTAAGAGCACTGAACGGCGGCGGCAAGAGTCCTATCCTCTGCCTCTATGGTCCTCCGGGCGTAGGAAAGACCAGTCTGGGCAAGAGCATCGCAGCAGCCATGAAGCGCAAGTATGTACGCATGTCGCTGGGCGGTCTGCACGATGAAGCCGAAATCCGCGGTCACCGCCGCACCTATGTGGGAGCCATGCCGGGCCGCATCATCAAGAACATGCTGAAGGCAGGCAGCAGCAATCCTGTCTTCATCCTCGACGAGATTGACAAGGTGGCGCAGAGCAATTTTAACGGCGACCCAGCATCAGCCCTGCTCGAAGTGCTGGACCCGGAACAGAACAATGCCTTCCACGACAACTATCTCGATATGGATTACGACCTCTCCAAGGTGCTCTTCATCGCCACAGCCAATGATCTGAGCGTCATTCCGCGTCCGCTCCTCGACCGTATGGAGCTGATAGAAGTAGGCGGCTACATCACCGAAGAGAAGACAGAGATTGCCAAGCGCCATCTCGTACCGGAAGAGCTGGAAAGCACCGGACTCGACAAGGTTTCGCCGAAGGTAAGTTTCAACAAGAATGCCCTCGAGTTCATCATCGAGCATTATACCCGTGAGAGCGGCGTTAGACAGCTGAAGAAGCAGATTGACAAGAGTCTGCGCAAGATGGCTTACAAACTTGCCTGCAACCAGGAACTGAAGAACTACACCATCACCCCTGCCGAAGTAAAAGACCTGCTGGGCAATCCGCCGTTCAACCGCGACATCTACCAGGGCAACGACTATGCAGGAGTGGTAACCGGACTTGCCTGGACCTCAGTGGGCGGCGAAATCCTCTACATCGAAACCTCTCTCAGCAAGGGCAAGGCAGGCAAGCTCACCCTGACCGGAAACCTGGGCGACGTGATGAAGGAATCAGCCATTATCGCGCTGGAATACGTCAAGTCGCACATCGACCTGCTGCAGGTAGACTACCGCATCTTCGAGCAGTGGAACATCCACATCCACGTGCCTGAGGGAGCCACCCCGAAAGACGGTCCTTCTGCCGGAATCACCATCGCCACCAGCATCGCCTCAGCCATCACCCAGCGCAAGGTGCGTGCCAACACAGCCATGACCGGCGAGATTACCCTCCGCGGCAAAGTGCTCCCGGTAGGCGGAATCAAGGAGAAGATTCTGGCAGCCAAGCGGGCAGGAATCAAGCACATCGTGATGTGCAGGGAGAACCAGAAGAACGTAGAGGAAATACCAGAGAAATATCTCAAGGGCGTAGACTTCCACTATGTAGAGAATGTGGCTGACGTCTGGCAGTTCGCGCTGACCGATGAGAAGGTGAAAACCCCGACAGACTTCAGCATTGAGGAAAATGATAAAAAAGAATAGAAATGAAATTTGAATTACAAGTAACAGATAAAGCAAGCGATGCGCGTACAGGCATCATCACCACCGACCACGGACAGATCAAGACCCCAATCTTCATGCCCGTAGGAACCGTAGGAAGCGTGAAGGGCGTCCACTTCGAGGAACTCAAGAAGCAGGTCATGGCACAGATTATCCTCGGAAACACCTATCACCTCTACCTGCGCCCAGGTCTTGACGTCATCAGGGCAGCAGGCGGACTGCACAAGTTCAACGGCTGGGACCGTCCTATCCTCACCGACAGCGGCGGCTTCCAGGTCTTCTCGCTCACCGGCATCCGCAAGCTCAAGGAAGAAGGCTGCGAGTTCCGCTCCCACATCGACGGCAGCAAGCACTTCTTCACACCGGAAAATGTGATGGACACCGAGCGCATCATCGGAGCCGACATCATGATGGCCTTCGATGAATGTCCACCGGGAAAGAGCGATTACCAGTACGCCAAGAACAGCCTCATGCTCACCCAGCGCTGGCTAGACCGCTGCATCAAGCGGTTCAACGAGACCGAGCCCCTCTACGGCTATCAGCAGAGCCTCTTCCCTATCGTTCAGGGCTGCACCTTCCCGGACCTGCGCCGCGAAGCAGCCAAATACATTGCCGACAAGGGAGCCGACGGAAATGCCATCGGCGGACTTGCCGTAGGAGAGCCTACCGAGGTGATGTATGAGATGATAGAAGTAGTGAACGAAATCCTGCCGAAAGACAAGCCGAGATATCTGATGGGCGTAGGAACCCCGCAGAACATCCTCGAAGCCATCGAGCGCGGCGTAGACATGTTCGACTGCGTAATGCCGACCCGCAACGGCCGCAACGCCATGCTCTTCACCTATCAGGGCACGATGAACATGCGCAACAAGAAGTGGGAGAAAGACTTCAGTCCGGTAGATCCAGACGGCTGCGACATCGACCTCGTAACCACAAAGGCCTACCTCCACCACCTCTTCAAGGCACAGGAGCTGCTGGCGATGCAGATAGCCAGCATCCACAACCTCTCTTTCTATCTGCGCCTCGTGACCGATGCCCGCCATCATATCGAGCAGGGCGATTTCGTGGCATGGAAGAATTCCATCATCGACCAGCTTGGCCGAAGAATTTAAGTAAGCAAGCATCATGAAAGATTTTAAGAAAATAAGAAAACACCGCCGGCTCTACCGCACCGGCCGATGGGCTTCCCGCAAGTTCGGGTGGCTCATCAGGGCTGTGCGCTGGCTGGCTCACAAGCTCCGGTTCCTGCGCATATTCCGGTTTCTCAACCCGTTCAGGTACATCAAGAAGCTCGACTGGTACATTATCAAGAAGTTTCTGGGCTACTATTTCTTCTCCATCGCCCTGATCATCTCCATCGCCATCGTCTTCGACTTCAACGAGAACCTGTCAAAATTCACAGAGCACCATGCACCGGCGCGCGCAATCATCTTCGATTACTACGCCAACTTCGTGCCCTATTTTGCCAACCTCTTCAGTGCGCTGTTCGTGTTCGTGGCGGTCATTCTCTTCACCACCAAGCTGGCAAGCAATTCCGAAATCATCGCCATCCTGGCGTCGGGAGTATCCTTCAAGCGTCTCCTTCGCCCATACATGATTACCTGCGTGCTGCTCTCAGCCCTCTCCTTCGGGCTCTCAGCCTACGTCATTCCCCACGGAACCGTCATCAGGCAGAACTTCGAGACGATGTACAAGAACAAGAAGAAGAATACCAGTGCCGAGAATGTACAGCTGCAGGTAGACAAGGGAGTGATAGCCTATATGCAGCATTACGACAACAGCATGAAACGCGGCTACGGATTCTGTCTCGACAAGTTCCAGGACAAGAAACTCGTAAGTCACCTTACAGCGATGGACATCCAGTACGACACCATTTCCGACAGCAAGTATCACTGGAAACTGAGCAACTGGAAAATCCGCAAGCTCCAGGGCATGAAGGAGCATATTACGAGCGGAGCCCAGAAGGACACCATCATCGCGATGGAACCTACCGACCTGGTCTATTCCAAGGGTCAGCAGGAAACCTTCACCAGTCCTGAGCTCCGCGATTACATCTCCAAGCAGATCAACCGCGGTTCGGGCAACGTAGTGCAGTACAAGGTAGAATACCACAAGCGCATCGCCGCTTCCTTCGCCTCGTTCATCCTCACCATCATCGGCGTCTCCCTCTCAGCCCGCAAGCGCAAGGGCGGCATGGGAGCAGCATTGGGCGTAGGTCTTGCGCTGAGTTTCGGCTACATCATGCTGCAGACGATTTCTGCCACCTTCGCCATCCAGGCCAACTTCCCGCCTGTTCTGGCAGCGTGGCTTCCAAACTTCCTCTTCGCCATCGTAGCCTACTTCTGCTACCGCAAGGCACCGAGGTAATTATCAATTAATAATTAAGAGTTTATAGTTTATAGCAGCCGTGCCCCCCTATAAACTATAAACCGTAAACTATAAACTATAGAAGAATGTATTTCGACGAATTAGATTTAAACGACAACGTGCTCGACGCATTATACGACATGCGCTTCGACACATGCACTCCAGTACAGGAAAAGTGCATTCCAGAGATATTAGAAGGTAACGATGTCTTGGGCGTAGCCCAGACCGGAACCGGCAAAACCGCAGCCTATCTGCTCCCAGTATTGAGCAAGCTCGATGACGGCGGTTATCCTAAAGACGCCATCAACTGCGTCATCATGTCACCAACCCGCGAACTCGCCCAGCAGATAGACCAGGCGATGCAAGGCTTCGGCTATTACCTGCAGGGCGTGAGCAGCGTAGCCGTATACGGCGGCAACGACGGAAACCGTTACGATCAGGAGTTGCGCAGCCTCCGCATGGGCGCCGATGTAGTCATCGCCACCCCGGGCCGCCTCATCTCCCATATCTCTCTGGGCAATGTAGACCTCAGCAAGGTAAGCTTCTTCATTCTCGACGAGGCCGACCGCATGCTCGACATGGGTTTCTCTGACGACATCAAGACCATCGCGGCAAAACTGCCAAAGACCTGCCAGACCATCATGTTCTCGGCAACCATGCCTGAGAAGATAGAAGAACTGGCTAAGACCCTGCTCAAGAATCCGGTAGAAATCAAACTTGCCGTCAGCAAGCCAGCCGAGAAAATCAAGCAGGAAGCATACGTATGCTACGAAACCCAGAAGATGACCATCATCAAGGACATCTTCAAGGCAGGCGACCTGAAGCGCGTCATCGTCTTCAGCGGCAGCAAATTCAAGGTGAAGCAACTCGCAGCTTCCCTCCAGCAGATTGGAGTAAACTGCGGAGCCATGCACAGCGACCTGGAACAGGCTGAGCGCGACGATGTGATGTTCAAGTTCAAGAGCGGACAGTATGATGTTCTCGTAGCTACCGACATTGTGGCGCGCGGAATCGACATCGATGATATTGAGATGGTCATCAATTACGATGTTCCTCACGATACAGAAGATTACGTTCACCGCATCGGCCGTACAGCCCGTGCCAACCGCGATGGTAGAGCCATCACCTTCGTGAGCGAAGAAGACCAGTACTGGTTCCAGCAGATAGAGAAGTTCCTGGAGAAGGTGGTAGACAAGATGCCTCTCCCTGAGGGATGCGGCGAAGGTCCTGAATACATCAAGCTCAACAAGCCGAAGAAGAAAGGCGCAAACGGAAGAAACAACAACAGACGCGGTAACGGCGGAAACGGCGAGGCCGGAAAGAACAGCGCCAAGAACCGCCGACAGAAAGACCGCGACCAGACTTCTCACAAGCGCAAGCCGAACAAGCCAAACGAGCGTCAGGAAAAAGCGCCACGCAACAACGAGCAGCAGCCACAGCAGGGTAACAGGCAGCAGAACGCAAAGCAGCAACCTCAGCAGGGCAATAAGCAGCAGGACGCAAAGCAGCAGCCACAGCGGGGCAACAGGCAGCAGAACGCAAAGCAGCAGAACAGAAAGCCAGCCCAGTCAGGCGAGCAGCCAAAGAACAGCAACAGCCAGAAGCGCCGCAATAACAGCAATAACAGCAACCAGCAGCGCCCAGGCACCGAGAACAATGTTCGCCCGGGCAGCAACGGCCGTGGCAGAGGCGTAGCCCAGAAAAAGGGCGACAAGCCGGCTGCACGCAAGCACACCCCTATCGTAAATCCACAGAAGAAAGAAAACGCTGTGAAGACATTCATCAAGCGCATCTTCGGATTCAAGAAATAGGTAAATAATCATCTTTTTAAAAAAGGAAAGAGGAATGATGAAAGAGCTACCCCTCACCCCGCTCATGACCATCAGCCTCACACTGACGATCGGAATCATCATAGCCAAATGGGGCTATGATGATTTCAACATGCGCTTCTGGCTCATCATCTCCATCATTTCATGCGCCCTTGGCAGCATCATCTTTTTCCTTACTAAGTTCTTAAGCAAAAAAGCTTACTTCAGCAGGAGCCACCAGTTTCTCATCTTCTCCCAATGCGTGATGATTCATTTATGCATCCTGAGCCTTGGGGCTTTTCTTACCTGTAAGCAAATAGCTGATTCCCAAACCTCTACACAACTGAAAAACTGGCAGGAACTGTCTTACCTCACACGGGCAAAAATCAATACCGAACGCTATAAAAGCAATATTGAAAGCAAACTGGTTTCCCTTCACGTAAAACAGCAAGACTATGCAGTCATCGCAGCCATGGCGCTGGGCGACAAGAGCGCACTCGATTCGAACACCCGAAACAGTTTCTCCATTTCCGGAGCCAGTCACATCCTGGCAGTAAGCGGACTTCATATAGGCATTATCTTCCAGCTTTTCATCTTTCTGCTAGGCGGCAGAAAGTACTCAGTTTACACCATCATCCTGTCCCTCATCTCCATCTGGACCTACGTTTTTCTCATAGGATTGCCGGCAAGTGCAGTCCGTGCAGCCATCATGCTTTCAGCCTACAGCTTAAGTTTAGCTTTCCATCGTACCGGTCTGCCGCTCAACACCTTAGTCTCAGCTTATATATTGATGATCTTCATCAGTCCGCTCTATCTTTTCGAGTTGAGTTTCCAGCTTTCGTTCCTGGCCGTAGCCTCCATTCTGCTGTTCTTCACACCCCTTTACACCCTCCTCCCCATCCGCAGCCGTTTCCTCCGTTGGGCATGGGGACTCCTTTGCGTTTCACTGGCAGCCCAGATAGGAACCCTTCCGGTCATCGTCTACACCTTCGGCAGAATATCGTGCTATTCACTTCTCACCAATTACATCGCCATTCCCGCAGCAACCCTCATCCTATATCTTGGAGCAGCCTTAATCCTGTTCTCCCCACTCACGTTATGGGCGCCCATAGCACCGGTTGTCGCCCCACTCATCAGCCTTACATCAGGCGCCCTGACCAGCATCACCCAGTTTTTGAATACAGCCATAAAACTAATCAGCATGCTGCCTGGAGCAAGCATCGAAAACGTAAGAATCAGTCTGCCTCAGGTAATCGGTCTCTACGCTGTCATCCTGCTCATTTATGCCCTATGGCGCAAGATAGATAAACAGAAGTCGTCAGAATGCAAAATTCCCAAAACAGAAATAAAGGCTTAAACCCCGAAAAACGTCTCTTATATAATAAGGTGTGCGTACACAAAAGCGCTACAAAACGTGGCTAAAAATGTTAAAAAATGACTTTTTTCTACTTTTTCTGCATTTTTTCTTTCTTTTTGTTGGTGTTTTCGAGAAAAACATGTACCTTTGCAAGCAGAAATAAAAAATAAGAATTTAAACACAATAAAAGATTAAAGATTATGAAAGCATCTGAAGTAATCGCGAATCTCCAAAGAAGATTCCCAAACGAGCCTGAGTACATTCAGGCAGTTAGTCAGGTTCTCGGTACTATCGAGGAAGAGTACAACAAGCACCCAGAGTTTGAGAAGGCAAACCTCATCGAGCGTCTCTGCATTCCAGACCGCATCATCCAGTTCCGCGTATCTTGGGTAGATGATAAGGGCAACGTACAGACTAACATGGGTTACCGCGTTCAGCACAACAACGCGATTGGCCCTTACAAGGGAGGTCTTCGCTACCACAAGTCAGTAAACTTGGGTATTTTGAAGTTCTTGGCATTCGAGCAGACATTCAAGAACTCTCTTACTACTCTCCCAATGGGTGGTGCTAAGGGTGGTTCCGACTTCTCTCCACGTGGCAAGAGCAACAACGAGGTAATGCGTTTCTGCCAGGCTTTCATGACAGAACTTTACCGTCACATGGGTCCAGACGAGGATGTTCCAGCTGGTGACATCGGTGTAGGTGGCCGTGAGGTAGGTTACCTCTTCGGAATGTACAAGAAGTTGACACACCAGTTCCAGGGCGTCTTGACCGGTAAGGGTCAGGAGTTCGGCGGTTCATTGATTCGTCCTGAGGCTACAGGTTACGGTAACGTATACTTCCTCTGCAACATGCTCGCTACCAAGGGTATTGACATCAAGGGCAAGACCGTTTTGGTTTCAGGTTCAGGTAATGTAGCGCAGTACACTATGGAGAAGTTGCTCCAGTTGGGTGCTAAGCCAGTTACATGTTCAGATTCAGACGGTTACATCTACGACCCAGACGGAATCGACCGCGAGAAGCTCGATTACATCATGGAGCTCAAGAACGTAGAGCGTGGCCGTATCAAGGAGTATGCAGAGAAGTATGGTGTAAAATATGTTGCGGGTGCTAAGCCTTGGTTTGAGAAGGCAGACATCGCTCTCCCATCAGCTACTCAGAACGAAATCAACGAGGAGGCAGCCAAGGCCCTCATCGCCAACGGCGTAATCGCAGTAAGCGAGGGTGCCAACATGCCTACTACTCCAGAGGCTATCAAGGTATTCCAGGATGCTAAGATTCTCTACTCTCCAGGTAAGGCAGCCAACGCAGGTGGTGTTGCTGTATCAGGTCTTGAGATGAGCCAGAACTCAGAGCGTCTGAAGTGGTCTCGTGAGGAGGTTGATGCTAAGCTTCACGACATCATGAACGATATTCACGCTAACTGCGTGAAATATGGTACTGAGCCAGACGGTTACGTAAATTACGTAAAGGGTGCAAACGTAGCCGGCTTCCTGAAGGTAGCTAAGGCTATGATGGCTCAGGGCATTGTATAAGGCTAGAAAATTTTTAAATTAAATTAATACAATAGGAAATTAGGAAATAGCGGGTCTGTGAAGATCCGCTATTTTTGTGTTTACTCCTTCCCCCACTCCTTCTTTACATCAAAGCAGGGACAGGCTTTGTTGGCAAATTCATTATGACCATGAATCGTGGCTAAT
>OGFD01001572.1_pt1 | contig 10536 bp, 7 predicted proteins | sample 1570851 | NCBI WGS metagenome assembly OGFD01 (sample SAMEA2582077, study PRJEB24529) | metagenome | biome: Human gut stool | place: China | collected 2011
CGTGCGAAGATACGTGCCTTGTCTTTATCAGGGCAGGCGATAGTCAGGTAGGAGAGTCGCTCCAAAGCTACTTCTTCTGCGTGGCAGGGACCTGCAAGGACTGCTATGTTTTCTGGTGGCACACCATATTCTTTTGTGAAGTATTCCGATACAATAACGTTGTCATCGGGTACGATTCCTTTGATAGCGGTGATGATAAACTTATCTTTGATCTTGGTTTTCAACTTTTTCAGATGCGCCTTCAGATAAGGAGAGGGAGTGACGAAGATCAGTGTATCCGATTCTTTCACAACATCGTTGATGTTGGAACTGAAAGTGATGCGTCTCGTATCAAATTTCACTCCTGTCAGATAAGCCGGATTGTGCCCTAATCGTTTAAAATCGGCAATGCGGTCGTCTCGCCGCATGTACCAATTGATAGAGTCCTCTTGGGCCAGACACATCTTTGCGATGGCTGTAGCCCAACTTCCTCCGCCCATTATCGCTATCTTACCGGGTAGTTTCATATATATGAAATTAAAGATTAAAAATTAAAAATTAAAGGGAGAAAGCGAGGGGCGCTCCTCCCAGATATTTAATTCTTAATTTCTCATTTTTAATTGATTTTCTGTATCCATTCGGTTACATCATTTACAGAAGGGTTGGTAAGTTCCAACTTATGCTTCTTATTAAGTCCGCAAATTTCTTGATGCAACTTTTGTGGGTTTACGTCTTTCATCTCCTCTACCAAGTTATAGCCGGCTTTCTGAATTACCGGAACCCAGTCTTCAGGGATGCCCAGTTCCGTATATTTGACAACAGCATCTTTTTTAACAACTTTTTCCGGGCGCATTTGCGGGAAGAACAATACTTCCTGAATCGTTGTTTCTCCGGTCATCAACATCGTCAGACGGTCCATACCGATGCCCATACCTGATGTCGGCGGCATACCATATTCCAATGCACGTATGAAGTCCTTGTCGATAATCATGGCTTCATCATCTCCTTTTTCGCTCAGGCGCATTTGTTCTTCAAAACGTTCCAGCTGGTCGATAGGATCATTTAATTCAGAGTAAGCATTACACAATTCTTTGCCGTTCACCATTAATTCAAAACGTTCGGTTAGTTCCGGATTATCCCGGTGGCGTTTGGTCAACGGTGACATTTCAATCGGATAATCGGTTATGAATGTCGGTTGTATATAATTGCCTTCACAGAATTCACCGAAGATTTCATCGATCAACTTGCCTTTACCCATGGTGTCGTCAATCTCCATATTCAGTTTCTGGCAGATTTCCCGTATTTCGCTTTCGCTTTTACCGTTCAGATCATATCCGGTAAACTCTTTGATGGAGTCGAGCATAGTGACGCGTTTGAACGGAGCTTTGAAACTGATGATGTTATCGCCTACTTTTACTTCGGTAGTACCGTTTACGTCCAGACAGATTTTTTCAATCATGTTTTCCGTAAATGTCATCATCCAGTTGTAATCTTTGTAAGCAACGTATATTTCCATACAGGTGAATTCGGGATTGTGTCCATGCCTTCGTTACGGAAGTTCTTTCCGATTTCGTATACACCTTCAAAGCCTCCTACGATCAGGCGTTTCAAGTATAGCTCACTGGCGATGCGCATGTATAATGGCATGTCGAGCGCATTGTGATGCGTAATGAACGGACGTGCGGCAGCACCACCGGGGATGGCCTGCAAAATCGGAGTTTCTACTTCGATGTATCCTTTCTCATTAAAATACTCACGCATGGAGTTGTATACTTTGGTGCGTTTGATGAAAATATCTTTGATACCTTCGTTTACGGCCAAATCAACATAACGCTGGCGGTAACGCAATTCGGGATCTTCAAAAGAATCGTATGCCACACCGTCTTTGTATTTTACAATTGGCAACGGCTTGATAGACTTTGACAATACGGTGAGTTTCTTGGCGTGAATACTGATTTCACCCATCTGCGTACGGAATACAAAGCCTTCGATGCCGATAAAATCACCTAAGTCGAGCAGGCGTTTGAATACAGTATTGTACATCTCTTTGTTTTCTTCCGGGCAGATATCGTCACGGGTGATATACACTTGGATACGTCCTTTGGAATCTTGTAATTCAATGAAAGATGCTTTACCCATAACGCGGCGGCTCATCATGCGTCCTGCTATGGATACCATGCGGGGTTCGTCTTCATCTTTGAATTCCTGTTTTATATCTGTAGAGAAAGCATTGGTTACATACTCTGCTGCGGGATAAGGTTCGATACCCATCGCGCGAAGCTCATTCAGACTGTTACGTCGGATGATTTCCTGTTCACTTAGTTCTAATAGGTTCATTTCGTTACGTATTAACTCAATATTTGGTGGCAAAAATACGAAACATTTTTAATATTACGGCATGAATAGCTCTCTAATTTGCCCAAAGGAGAGATTGGGACAGGTGAACGGTTGCTAATAAAGAGGAAATTTTAAAGCGGCTTTTCATTTGCCGGGTTCTCGGAAAAACACTAATTTTGCATCCTCAAAATAAAAAGGACGAGTATGACTACAGGACAGAAGACCCCCACGGCGTTGGGGACGGAAAAGATTGGAAAACTTTTGATACAATATGCGGTACCGGCTATCATTGCCATGACGGCATCTTCTCTTTATAATATGGTGGACAGTATTTTTATCGGGCATGGTGTGGGACGTATGGCAATTTCCGGTCTGGCATTGACTTTCCCATTGATGAATCTTGCCGCCGCATTCGGTTCATTGGTTGGAGTAGGAGCGGCCACATTGGTGTCTGTAAAACTCGGTCAGAAGGATTATGACACGGCTCAGCGTGTTCTTGGCAATGTTTTGGTACTGAATATTATTATCGGTTTGGCGTTTACTGTTCTTACGCTTCTATTTCTCGACCCTATTCTCTATTTCTTTGGCGGAAGTGAGGCTACTATCGGTTATGCCCGCGACTATATGGAAGTGATTTTGTTGGGTAATGTCGTTACCCATCTTTATCTGGGGCTGAATGCTGTGCTTCGTTCTGCCGGTCACCCTCAAAAAGCGATGTATGCGACGATTGCTACGGTGGTGATTAACACGATACTCGATCCGTTGTTTATTTTTGTCTTCGATTGGGGGATTCGCGGAGCGGCCATTGCCACCATTGTGGCACAGGTTATTGCGCTGATGTGGCAATTTAAATTATTCAGCAATAAAGAGGAACTGCTGCATTTCCATCGGGGAATCTTTCGTCTGAAACGTAAAATCGTGTTTGATTCATTGGCGATCGGTATGTCTCCTTTTTTAATGAATCTGGCTTCCTGCTTTATCGTGATTCTGATCAATCAAGGTTTAAAACGTTATGGAGGAGATCTTGCTATCGGTGCTTTTGGTATTGTCAACCGGCTCGTGTTCGTTTTTGTGATGATTGTGCTGGGGCTGAATCAGGGAATGCAGCCTATTGCCGGTTATAACTTTGGTGCCCGTCAGTATCCCCGTGTTACCCAGGTGTTGAAACTGACTATTATCGGGGCTACCATTGTTACTACTACCGGATTTTTATTGGGGGTATTTATTCCCGAATTGATTGTATCCATATTTACATCGGATGCGGAGTTGATACGCCTTTCGGCAGAAGGGTATCGCATTGTGGTGATGTTTTTCCCCATTGTCGGTTTTCAAATGGTTACGTCCAACTTCTTTCAAAGTATCGGTATGGCCGGTAAAGCTATATTCCTGTCACTTACCCGTCAGATGTTGTTTCTTGTTCCTTGTCTGCTCATCTTGCCTCATTTCTATGGGCAGACGGGAGTATGGGTCAGTATGCCGGCATCCGATCTGGCAGCAAGTATTGTTTCCGGTCTTATGCTTTGGTGGCAGTTTCGCCAGTTTCGTAAAATGACCAACGGGTAATACCGGCCGTAGGCATTTGGCTTGAATCATTCATATACAGTAGAAAGTAGTGTTAAGTAGTAAGTAGTAAGTAGTCAAGTAGTAAGTAGTTAAGTAGAAATGATTTGTTTGATGTACTTTCCTTGACTACTTATTGACTATTTGGCTATTTGACTATTTACTACTTGCTACTTGACTACTTGTTACTTAACTACTTGCTACTTAACTACTTGTTACTTAACTACTTGCTACTTAACTACTTACCTGCTTATTTTTTTATTTCTGCTCTTATTCTGCTCAGCGATTGTGGGGTTATCCATAAATAAGAGGCGATGTACTTTAGCGGAACGTATTGTAAAAGTTCCGGTGTTTCTTTTATCAGTGTAAGATATCGTTCTTTGGCTTTGGGACTGCCGGCACTGATGAGCCAGTTTTCCGTAGTCAATAATTGGTGTTCCATGAGTCGTCTGCCTAAATTGGCCAACCCTACGGATGTGGAATATAATTCATTTAATTTTGCACCGGAGATACAATAGGCAATGCTGTCGGACATTACCTCTATGCTGATCTGCGAATAAGAATTGTCTGCATATCCCCAGATGGAAAAAGCGGCTTCTCCCTCTGAAGCGAACCAGATAGTCGTATCTATCCCGTCTTTCAGATAATGTGCTCGCCAGATTCCCTTTTTAATAAGATATAAATTAGTATTTCTGGAACCTTCGCGAACAATCACCTCCTTCTTTTTGAAGTATACCTCTTTCATGTGGCTTAATAAAGTCACTACATCTGTTTCGGATAAATGGTATCTGATCCGGAATTTTTCTTTAAATGTGTCCATGCTGCAAAGATACATTTCCCCGGTGGGGTAGGAAACGATCTTTCAGGTAAATTATTACAATATAAATAAATGTTAGTAATTCTGCCAAAGGGACTGCCAGCCATATGCCTCTGACCCCTAAAAAATGAGGTAATACTGTGAATCCGATGAGCATAAATACCACACCGCGCAGCAAGGTGATAACAGTAGCCCGGTGTGCTCGTTCTATACTCTGATAATAGCCTATACTAACCATGTTGAAAGCAAAAAAGAGATATCCGATGGCGAAATACGGAATTCCTGCTACTGCAATGTCGTAAGCACCGTAGCTACGATCGATGAACAATGACACGATGTCCCGATTACATATTACTGTCAGAATGAAAAAACAGATTCCACAGACGAGAGCTGTTTTTATGGATAACCGGAAAGCTTGATGTACCCGATCCTTACTGCCGGCTCCAAAATTATAGCTGATGATAGGCTGTACCGATTGCGCTATGGCATTGTATACCATGAATATAATGGGAAAGAAATAACAGACAATGCTGAAAGCGGCTACTCCGTCTTCACCCAAATGACGGATAAATACATAATTGCCTAAAAACATCATGCATGCTATCGAGGCTTCGCTTATGAAGGCCGAAGAACCCAGTTTTACCATATAACCGATGTTACGTAAAGTTAGGCGAATGCTTTTAAGGCTTAGTTTGACAGGATGTAATCTAAATGATCGGGAAAAACACAACAGATAGATCAAGGTCATCAAGCCGCCTATCATCGTACCTATGCTTGTGGCAAAGGCTGCCCCCATCAATCCCCATCCGAAAATGAAGATGAAAATATAATCGAGTACGATATTGGCAATTGCTGCAATGGCATTGCACCACATGGCGTAATTCGGTGCGCCGTCAAGACGGACAAAGAACATTCCTGCATTGAGCAACAGGTAGAATACGAGAAATGGGACATACCAATTCATATATTCTGCAACCAACGGTAACAGCCGGTCCGAACTTCCCAATAATCTGCCGACAGGCTCTATCAGGAAGAAGCAAAAGGCAGATAGCAGGAATATCAGTAACGATGAAAAAACAAGCGCCTGCGTGATGTTGATACCGGCAACTTTTTGTTTCCCGTGCGATAAATGAATGGAAGCAACGACCGATGCTCCTACGCCGAACATTAATCCGATGCCGGTAGTGATCATAAACAGCGGTGCGGTAATGTTGACTGCTGCCAGCGCATCACTGCCTACCCCTTTACCTACGAATATACCGTCCGTTATTACAAATATAGCGGAGAAAACCATTCCCAATACTGTTGGAATCAATAATTTGCGAAACAGCTTGGAAATATTCATCGCTCCGAAGTCAATACTATCTTTCATTTCCATATTTTCTTTCTTTTTCATGTTGCAAAGATACGGCAGGAAATACAGGAAAAAATTACCAATTGGTAATAAATAATATGTCAATTAAATAATGTGCCAATGTACCGATTATTTGATATACCAACTAAGCCATGTGCTGATTAGCCCCTATAAAATATCAGTATAGCACAGCCAATTGGCACATTGGCATATTGGCACACCGACACATTATTTAATTGACATATTATTATTTCTTTTTTTCAGAAATAATCCGTATGTTTGCTTCAAAACTAATAAAAATGAAGTCTCTCCCCAACCTTCTCCGTGGGAAAGTGAGTTAAGTTGGTTTTGTAACCGGTTAATAAACAACGGTATCTATCCCCCTCTCCTATGGAGAGGGGTGTGGAGAGGCTTCTAAACAAAATGTATTATGAACAGTAATTATGTTATTAATATCGGTCGCCAGTTGGGAAGCGGCGGAAAAGAAATAGGCGAGAAGTTGGCCGCCCGTTTGGGAATTGACTTTTATGATAAGGAACTGATAAATCTTGCGTCGGAAGAGAGCGGGCTGTGCAAGGAGTTTTTTGAAAAGGCTGATGAAAAAGCTTCTCAAGGTATTATAGGTGGCTTGTTTGGCATGCGTTTTCCTTTTATCAGTGATGGAGCTGTGCCTTGCACAAATTGCTTGAGTAATGATGCCCTTTTCAAAATCCAAAGCGATGTTATCCGTAATCTGGCTGCTACAAAATCCTGTTTGTTTGTAGGACGTTGTGCCGATTACATTCTGCGGGATCATCCGCGTTGTGTGAATATCTTCATATCCGCCTCAAAGGAAGATCGTATAGAACGTCTCCGGAACATGCATGGCATCAGTGAAGAAGACGCGGAAGGGATGATGGAAAAGGCGGATAAGAAACGTTCGGAATACTATAATTACTACAGCTATAAGACTTGGGGAGCGGCGGCTACTTATGATCTCTGTATCGACTCTTCTGCGTTGGGAATCGAAGGTACAGTGAGGTTTATAGAAGAGTTTGTAGTGAGAAAATTGGGATTATAAAATATTTGGCAGGTGTATGCTTTCTGAAAAAAGGAGCGTACACCTTTTTTAAAAGAAAACTTGGTTTGGCTGTCTTTTTGTTCTTATATTGTTCGTTTCTGTGACATGTACTTTTCAAATATAGATGTAATTAGAGAATAAACCGCATAATAAACTGAATAATATTTATTTCTTTATGCATATTGGGGCATTTTTGGGGATAAATATGTGGCTTTTCTCGGTAGGTTATTTCAATTATACCGGTGTGATAAATTCGGTTTCTCTACGAGGAACGACTCGAAACTCTACGAGAAACTATTAGAGACTCTACGGGAAAAATAAAATCTCCTTTAAAGATCGTTTTTGGAAGCTGACTGATGGTTTGCTTTTGATTGCTTTGGAATATTAAAAAGTGAGACGGATGCATGAATCAAGGCTCGTTTGTACGGTGATTTTTTTTTATGAAAGATATTTGTTTGCTATTTGTTTATAAACCGGATAATTTGATTTTATAAGTTTGGAAATGAAGGAGGTTTTAGAGAACATGGTTTAAAGAGTATGGATAGAACGAATTCTGCATGGGGTAGGAATATCTATTTGACATATTGATAAAATGAACTTTACTCGTTTCTCATAAAAATAATAAGAGCGTACATCTTGAACCGTTTCAAAGTGTACGCTCTTATTTTATAAAGAATGGAATGTGGGCGGTTAAGCTACATCATTAAAAGTAAGATCATTTGCCCGGCCAGAATACGCAGGAACATTGTCAACGGATATACGGTTGAGTATCCTACGGCTGGTGCGTCATTGTTTGAAGCCTGAGTAGAGTAAGCCAATGCAGGGGGATCGGTATTACTACCGGCGATAAGTCCCATCAGGGTAAAATAGTTCACCTTATAATACAGACGTGCAATTGCACCGATGATCAATAGTGGGATAACTGTGATGAGGAAACCGTAACCTACATACAACAAACCGTCTCCTTCGACTACTGTATGTACAAAGTTTGCTCCCGCCTCGATACCGACACTCGCAAGAAACAATACAATTCCTATTTCGCGCAACATCAGATTGGCACTCATTGTTGTGTAAGTTACCAAATGAAGTTTATATCCGAAACGTCCGATCAGGATGGCTACTACCAACGGGCCGCCTGCCAGACCTAATTTTACCGGAGTTGGCATGCCGGGGAAAGCAATAGGCAAACTGCCTAAAAAGATTCCTAAGAATATACCGACAAAGATAGTAACGATATTCGGGTGGTCAAGGCGTTTCAGAGAATTACCCAGTACATTGGCAACGCGTTCTACCGCATCCTGCTGGCCTACTACCATCACCCGGTCACCTACTTGCAGGGTCAGATGCGGGTCGGCAAACAGGTCCATTCCCGAACGGTTGACACGGGTGACATTAACACCAAACATGCCACGGAAGTGCATATCTCCCAACTTCTTTCCGTTAATTTCTGATTTGGTAATCAAGATACGGCGTGATACCATCGGCATATCCTGTTTTTCCCAATCCACTTGTACTTCTTTTCCTATGAAAGCGGTAATAGCTTCCGCGTCCTCTTCCGAACAGACGATGAATACTTGGTCGCCCATATGAAAGAGTGTCTCATGGTTGGGGATATTGACATGACCTTCGTGACGAATACGTGAACAAACAAAAGAGCGTCCTAAAAAGTCTTTTACTTGAACCAGGGTTTTGCCGTTGATCGATTCATTGCGTACCTCAAGGCTCATTAAATGCGGCTTGTGCTTCAGGTGTTCCGCATCTTGATTTTTAAGCTCGTCTTCTTCTTTTGCCAAGTTGACACGGAAAATGTAACGGATGGCGATGATAGAACCGATAATGCCGACTACGCCTAACGGATAGGCACATGCATATCCCAGTGCAATCTGCGGTCCATTGTAGTTGAGCTGCGTCAATGCTTCCTGGGCGGCACCGAGTCCCGGTGTATTGGTAACGGCGCCATACAGGATACCGACCATCATCGGCAATTCAATACGTCCGTTGGCAAGGAAATAGATAGTCAATGCTACGGCGATGTTCAATACTACAATACCTACGGCGAGCAGATTGAGGGTCATCCCTCCTTTCTTGAACGAAGAGAAGAAGCTGGGCCCTACCTGAAGACCGATAAAGAACACGAACAATATCAACACGAACTCGCGGATGAAATGAAGAATGTGTGTGTCGCCGGTAAAACCGAAATGTCCCATCAGAATACCGGTGAACAGAACAAAGGTGACTCCCAATGACACTCCGAAGATTTTGATCTTACCTAAGAGCACCCCGGCAGCTATCACAAAAGCATAAAGAAAGACTATGTGTGCCACGGAGCTGGAGTCCCACAATAAACTTTGTATCCAATCCATAGTAGTTTTTTTATTAAAATTGCGACAAAATTAGCTATAACAACGGAGGTAATCAAATATTTTCTCTCTTTTATTTGTTGATGACACCCTGCTACCTCCCTGTGCGAATTTTCTCTAAAAAAAGTACCTCATTAGAACTATTTGCCTATCTTTGTCTCTCTAAAAGCAACACTTGGAAAGATTCATTAAGATAAAGATAATACTAATCTTATTTTAAATTTATAATAAACTATGGCAGACAGTAAAGAAAAACTCTTCTCGGATTTTTCTCCGGTATCTACAGAACAGTGGATGGAGAAAGTGACAGCCGACCTCAAGGGCGCTGATTTTGAGAAGAAACTCGTTTGGAAGACAAACGAAGGATTCAAGGTAAAACCTTTCTATCGGATGGAAGACCTTGAAGGACTGAAAACAACCGATGCGCTTCCCGGAGAATTTCCCTACCTGAGAGGAACCAAAAAGGACAATAACGAATGGTTCGTTCGTCAGGAAATTAAGGTGGAATGTCCGCAAGAGGCAAATGCCAAAGCATTGGATATATTGAATAAGGGAATCGATTCTCTTTCTTTCCATGTGAAAGCGAAAGAACTCAACGCGGAGTATATCGAAACTTTGCTGAATGATATCTGTGCGGAGTGTATAGAACTCAATTTCTCTACCTGTCAAGGTCATGTAGTAGAACTGGCAAATCTTCTGGTAGCTTATTTTCAGAAGAAAGATTATGATGTGAAGAAGCTGCAGGGTTCTATCAACTTTGATTATTTTAATAAGATGTTGTCTCGTGGAAAGGAAAAAGGAGACATGATTCAGACAGCAAAAGCATTGCTCGAAGCGATCCAGCCACTGCCTTTCTACCGGGTATTGAATGTAAATGCGCTTTCATTGAATAATGCAGGTGCTTATATTTCCCAGGAATTGGGTTATGCGCTTGCCTGGGGTAATGAATACATGAACCAACTGACTGAAGCCGGATTGCCTGCCGCCCTGGTAGCGAAGAAGATAAAATTTAATTTCGGTATCAGTTCCAACTATTTCCTTGAAATTGCTAAATTCCGTGCAGCACGTC
>OGFD01001577.1_pt1 | contig 10502 bp, 9 predicted proteins | sample 1570851 | NCBI WGS metagenome assembly OGFD01 (sample SAMEA2582077, study PRJEB24529) | metagenome | biome: Human gut stool | place: China | collected 2011
CAGCGCCGCCGCAAAAAGCAGGAGCGCCGCAAAACGATAAAAAGAGGTCTTCATAGGCATATGGTTTCGGTTTACACTATTTCGATTTGCGGAAATACTCGACGGCATTGCGGAACAGCGCCTGCTCCTTGTTGCCGGCGATATTCTTGAAAAGGTTCTTCCCGTAACGCTCCGTATGGCCCATCTTACCGAGTATCTGCCCGTCGCGGCTCACGATACCCTCGATCGCATAATACGATCCGTTGGGATTGTACGGGGCTTCGGCCGTCACGCGGCCTTCGGCATCGACATACTGGAACGCCACCTGCCCGTTCTCGAACAGCTCGCGGGCCAGAGGCTCGTTCACGACGAACTTGCCCTCGCCGTGGCTCACGGCGATCGAATGGATATCGCCCACCGAGAAACTCGACAGCCACGGGGAGTTGGTCGTCGCCACGCGGGTCGAAACAATCTGCGACACATGACGGTTGATGTCGTTGCGGAAGAGCGTCGGCGACTCTTTGGTCACCAGGCCCAGCCGTCCGTAGGGCAGCAGGCCCGACTTGACCAGCGCCTGGAAGCCGTTGCAGATGCCCAGAATCAGGCCGCCCCGGTCGAGCAGACGATGTATTTCCTCCGAAATATCCTTGTTGTTCAGCACATTGGCAATGAATTTACCGCTGCCGTCCGGCTCGTCGCCCGCCGAGAAGCCGCCGCAGAGCACGAAGATATGGCACGCAGCGATCGCCTCCTTCATCCGGCGGATCGAGTCGAAAATAGCCTCCGCCGTCAGGTTGCAGAACACCTCGCTGCGCACTTCGGCACCCGCCCGGCGGAAGGCCTTCGCGGTGTCGTAGTCGCAGTTGCTGCCCGGGAATACGGGGATGAAAACCACCGGACGCTCGACCGCCTCGCCCGGATAGGTGAAGCTGCGGAGAGCCGGCATCGCCTCCATGACCGGCGCATGGTTGATTCCCTTATCGGGATAAACCGTCGCAAAGCGTTCGGTATTGGCCCGGTAAAGCTCTTCGAGCGGCATTTTTTCGCCGTTGATCGTGAGCGATTCCTCCGCCTCGGTATGTCCCAGCAACTCGGCGGCCGGGAAATCGAGCGGCTCGGTGCTCTCCACCACGATCGAACCGTAAGAGTTGTCGAACAACGTCGCTTCATCCACCTCGACATCGGCACCGATGCCGTTGCCGAAAGACATCTTGGCCAGCGCTTCCGCCACACCGCCGAAGCCGACGGCATAGCCCGAAACGATCTTGCCGGACTCGATAGCCGAACTTACGAAATCGAAATTCCGCTTCAACGCCCCGGTATCGGGCATATGGTTTTCGAGCGGGGTATGACGCACTAGGTAAATCGAATGGCCCGCCTTCTTGAAATCGGTCGAGATGACGCGTCCGGCATCGACAGTCGTAATACCGAAGGCCATCAGCATAGGCGGGACGTTGATCTGCTCGAAGGTACCGCTCATCGAGTCCTTGCCGCCGATCGAGGGCAGTCCCAGCTCGACCTGCATCTTCAGGGCACCGAGCAGCGCCCCGAGCGGCTTGCCCCACGTACGGGGCGACTTGGTCATGCGCTCGAAATACTCCTGATAGGAATAGCGCATCTTATCGTAGCGGGCACCCGCCGCCACGACTTTGGCCGCAGCGTCCACGACGGCATAGGCCGCACCGTGGTAGGGACTCCACGACGCCAGGAAAGGGTTGTAGCCGAAGGCCATAATGCTGGCCGTATCGGTATATCCGTCCGTCGGCAACTTCTGCACCGACACTTGTGTTTCCGAACGTTGCGTACGACCGCCGAAAGGCAGCAGCACGGTCGAAGCGCCGATCGTAGAATCGAACATCTCGATCAGCCCCTTCTGCGAGAGGACATTGTCGTCCGCCAGGTTCGCAAGCATCTTTTCGCGCAGCGTACCGCCCTTCACCTCGCGGCGGAAAGGATCGCGTTCCTCGACCGCACCGATCGCGGCCTGGGCATAGTGCTTGGCCCCTGCGCTGTCGATGAACTCGCGCGAAAGATCGACCACTAATTTGCCCTTGTTGTACATCCGCATACGGCGCGAGTCCGTCACGTCCGCCACATGGGTCACTTCGATATTCTCCTCGGCGCAGTAGCGCTTGAACTCCTCTTCGGCACTCGCTTCGATCACAACGGCCATACGCTCCTGCGACTCGCTGATCGCCAGCTCCGTCGCATTCAGACCGCTGTACTTGGTCGGCACGCGATCGAGGTAAATATCCAGGCCGTCGGTCAGCTCGCCGATGGCTACGCTCACACCGCCCGCACCGAAGTCGTTCGACTTCTTGATCAGGCGCGTCACTTCCGGACGGCGGAACAACCGCTCCAGCTTGCGCTCTTCGGGGGCGTTGCCCTTCTGCACCTCACTGCCGCACATTTCGAGCGACTTGTCGGTATGCTCTTTCGACGAACCCGTCGCACCGCCGACACCGTCGCGGCCCGTGCGGCCGCCGAGCAGCAGGACCACATCGCCCGGCACGGGGGACTCCCGGCGCACGTTTTCGGCTTTCACGGCACCGACCACGGCACCGACCTCCAGGCGTTTGGCCACATAGTCGGGATGATACACCTCGCGGACGTGGGTCGTGGCCAGTCCGATCTGATTGCCGTAGCTCGAATAACCCGCCGCGGCCTTCTTCGAAATGACGCTCTGCGGCAGTTTTCCGGAAAGGGTCTCCGACACAGGCAGGTAAATGTTTCCCGCGCCCGTTACGCGCATCGCCTGATAGACGTAGCTGCGACCCGACAACGGATCGCGGATGGCACCGCCCAGGCAGGTCGAAGCTCCGCCGAAAGGTTCGATCTCGGTCGGGTGGTTATGGGTTTCGTTCTTGAATTGCAGGAGCCATTTCTCGGTCCGGTCATCGACGTCCACATCGACGAAAACGCTGCATGCGTTGTTCTCCTCGCTCACCTCCAGGTCGTCGAGCAGTCCCTTGCTGCGCAGGTAACGGGCACCGATCGTCGCCAGGTCCATCAGGCAGATGCTCTTGCCCTCGCGCCCCAGTTCGCGGCGGATTTTCAGGTAAAGCGCCAGCGTGCCTTCGATCTCGTCTTTCACGAACGACTCCTCGACCGTAATGTTCTCCAGCTCGGTCGTGAAGGTCGTATGACGGCAATGGTCGCTCCAGTACGTATCGAGAATCCGCAGCTCGGTTTCGAATGGATCGCGACCCTCTCTCCGGAAATATTCGACCACTTCGCGCAGGTCGTCGGCATTCATCGCCAGACCGTTCTTCTTGCAGTAGGCATCGAGTTCCGCATCTTCCATCTCCCGGAACCCGTCCAATACCGGCACCGGTTTCACGGGGGCGCTTTCCAAATCGTCCAGGACCCGCAAATCCTTCTCGCGCGACTCCACGGCATTGATATAATAGCGACGAATACGCTCCATCGTCTCCTTGGGAAGTTTCGAAGGGAAGATCAGCAGCTTCGAACTCTTGATCTTCACCTCGGCCGAAGGATCGATCAACCGCACGCAGTCCACGGCCGAAGCCGCTCGCTGGTCGAACTGTCCGGGCAGGCACTCCACAGCCAGAAAGCTGTTGCCGCCCAGATCGCACGAATCCGTCACGGCATCGGTAACCACCTCGCCGAAGACCCTGTAACGGCTCTTCTCCAGCAATTCGTCCGAAAAACCGAACAGGTCGTACACGTTCAGCAGCCGCAGGCCGTCGAGCGAAAGATTCAGGTTGGCATTCAGGTCGCGGAGCAGGCTCTCGGCCTCGACCCGGAATTCGGGGTATTTCTCAACGAAAATACGGTAACTCTTCATTATCTTATTTTTGACTTTATTTCACAAATCTGTCGGCCCACTTGGCGGCATACTCCTCGCCGGTCACACCGACGAAAGTCACGTGTCCCATCTTGCGCTTGGGCTTGGAAACGGTCTTGCCGTAAATATGGACATACACACCGGGGCGATTCTCCCGGGCAAGCGCCTCGGCCCGCTCCAGATCCTGTCCCAGGATGTTTTTCATCACGGTAGGGGCCTTCAGCTGCGGCTCTTCGAGGGGCATATCGAGCAGGTAACGGCACAGCTCCCGGAACTGATTGGTCGTCGAACCCTCGATGGTCCAGTGTCCGCTGTTGTGCGGGCGCGGCGCCATTTCGTTGAAATAGACCTCGTCTCCCTTCACGAAATATTCGATAGCCAGAATCCCCCGGTAACCGCAGTCGCGCATGAAACGCTTGCTCTGGGACACCATCCGCTCCCGCACCTGGTCCGGCATCTCCGCCGGCACGATGCACAGATCCAGAATACCGTCCTTGTGGATATTCCGCCCTACCGGGAAGCAGATCACGCGCTCTCCGTCCGACACCAGCACCACGCTGGCCTCGAAATCGAACGGGACGAACTCCTCCAGAATGCAGGGCACCGCGAGCAGTTCGCGGGCTTTCGCAAGGTCGGCCTCGCCGCGAAGCACCGCCTGACCGTGTCCGTCGTAGCCCAGCGTACGGGTCTTGAGCACGCACGGATAACCGATTCGCGCAATGGCCCGATGCAGCGACTCCTCGTCATCGACAGCCATGAAAGCGGGCGTCTTCAATCCATGATCGCAGGCATTGCTCTTCTCCCGCAGGCGATCCTGCGAGTCGAACAGAGGCCTGAACCCTTGTTTGATATTGTATTTTTGCTCGAGAGCCACCAGCAGATCGCCCGGCACGTTCTCGAACTCGTAGGTCACCACGTCGCTGCGGCGGCAAAGCTCTTCTAACGCCGCCGGATCGTCGAACCGGCCCACGATCCGCTCGTCGCTGATCTTAAACGCCGGAGCATCCTCCGCCGGATCGAGGCAGATCGTCCGCGCACCCAGCAGATGCGCCTGCTCGATGATCATCAGCCCCAACTGGCCGCCACCGATAATTCCGATCGTCTTCACCGCACTCATCGGTCTAAAGTTCCGCTTTAAGTACATCCTCAGTCTGTTTCGCACGGAACATCTCCAGACGGGCCGCCAGCGCCTCGTCCTTCAACGCCAGGATCGACACGGCGATCAGGGCCGCATTCTTCGCCCCGTTGATCGCTACGGTCGCAACCGGCACGCCGCCGGGCATCTGCACGATCGAAAGCAGGGAATCCAGCCCGTTCAAGGCTCGAGATTTGACCGGCACACCGATCACCGGAAGTGCGGTCATACTGGCCACCATGCCGGGCAGGTGCGCAGCGCCTCCGGCTCCGGCGATGATTACCTCCAGTCCGCGCGACTTGGCCGTTTTGGCATACTCCACCAGCAGATCGGGGGTGCGGTGGGCGCTCACCACCCGCTTCTCGAACTCCACACCGAATTGCGCGAGCGTCGCCGCAGCGTCGGACATAACGTCCCAGTCGCTGGTCGAACCCATGATTACTCCAACTTTCATAGTAAGAAACGTACTAAATCAACCAAAAAAGAGCCGCTACAACAGAATTCGTCATAGCGGCAAGATTATATTGCTGCGGGAAGCCGATTCGTGCCCTCCTGCATAGTTCCGTCGATAAAATCCGATGCAGGAACGACACTGCACGCTCCGGCCGCACATCGAGCCGACAGCATCTGCTGTCGCTTTCGCCGGGTATGGTGCATCTGAATCCTTTCCATCGTTTCGGAAGTCGTAGCCGCCGACGGACCTGCGGCCCATCGCCTTTTACTCGCACAAAAGTACGAATAATTTCAACGACAACCTAACAATCCCGACAGTTTTATTTCGACATTGTATCGACAAAATCCGCTACCGGATTTTCGCCTCGCAATAAGCGCAGCGGCAGGTGTCTCCCGCTTTGACAAAAAGCGGATCGACATCCTCCGTAGCCGAAATACACCGGGAGTTGGGGCATTTCATACTCCGGTCTATGAACATCCCCTCGGCCAGGTCGGGGACTGCGGCGAGCTTCTCGCCTTCGGCCCACTTCAACAATGTATAGATCAAGGCCATACGCACGAATTTGCCGTTCTCGACCTGCCGGAAATAGGCTGCCCGGGGATCGTTGTCCACCGCACGCGTGATTTCGTTCACACGAGGCAGCGGATGCAGCACGATCATATCCGACTTGGCCGTGCGGAGTTTCGACGGATCCAGCACAAAACTGTCCTTCACGCGGTTAAACTCCTCCTCATCGAGGAAACGCTCCTTCTGCACGCGGGTCATGTAGAGAATGTCCAACTCGGGCATCACCTCCTCCATCGTCGATACCTCGCGGAATTCCACCCCTTCGGTCTGGGTTTCGATCTCATGAAGCATATACTCGGGCAACCGCAGCTCGTCGGGGGCGATCAGCACCACCCGAATCCCTTCGTAGCGCGACATCGCCTTGATAAGCGAATGCACCGTGCGGCCAAATTTCAGATCGCCGCAGAAGCCGATCGTCAGGTGATCCAGCCGCCCCTTCTCGCGCTTGATCGTCAGCAGGTCGGTGAGCGTCTGCGTCGGATGGCTGTGGCTACCGTCCCCGGCGTTGATGACCGGGATACCGGCATACTGCGAGCCGACCAGCGGCGCCCCCTCCTTGAAATGGCGCATGGCGATAATGTCGGCGAAGCAACGAATCACCCGGACCGTATCGGCGACCGTTTCGCCCTTCGACACCGACGACGAAGCGGCGTCCGAAAAACCGATGACGCTGCCGCCGAGCTCCAGCATGGCCGAAGTGAAACTCAGCCGCGTGCGGGTCGAAGGCTCGTAGAAGAGCGTCGCAAGTTTTTTGCCCTTGCAGGCTTCGCTGTATTTGGCCCGATTGGCGATGATGTCTTCCGCCAGGGCGATGATCTGCCCGATCTCGGCGACCGACAGATCCGTAGGGTCGATTAAATGGCGCATAGCGGTTTATTTGTTGATCCAGCTTTCGTCCGAAGGATTGTCGCGGAAGGCGATCAGGCGCTGCCGATCCTCCGGCTTGATATACCCCTCCTCGGCCGCTACTTCGACCAGCGCATCGAGATTCGAAAGGCTATGGTTGATTACGTCGGCTGCGGCAAGCCGCTCCAACCCTTTCTTCATACCGTACGTAAAAATGCTCACCACGCCCAGCACCTCGGCACCCGCCGCACGCAACGCCTCGACCACTTCGATACACGATCCCGCCGTCGAAATCAGGTCTTCGATCACTACGACCTTCTGCCCCTTCTCGAGCTTACCCTCGATCTGATTTCCCCGACCGTGATCCTTCGAGCCGCTGCGGACATATCCCATCGGCAGGTCGAGGATCGTCGCGGCGATGGCCGCATGAGCGATGCCTGCCGTCGATGTTCCCATCAGCACCTCGCACGCGGGGAATTTCGCCTTCACCGTTTCCGCAATCGCGGCCTCGACCTTCTTCCGCACCTCGGGGGCGGTCAGAATCAACCGGTTGTCGCAATAAATCGGGCTTTTGATACCGCTCGCCCAGGTAAACGGCTGCTCGGGGCGCAGGAATACCGCACCGATCGAGAGCAGGCCTTTGGCAATTTCTCTTTCCATAACTATTTCTACATTCTTTAGATTGTCATTCCTTTTTCCGCAAAAACGGCTTTCCGCCTATCGCTCGTCGAGGGCCATACGGAGTACGGCCTCCACCTCGTCGGGCATAATACCGCCCTCGTGCACTTTCTTGTCCCCGACGTAAAATGTCGGTACGTAATAGTAGTCGTAACGGTCGGCCACTTCGGGTTCGGCCAGTTCGTCGATCATCCTGATTTCGATGCGGCTGTACGGTTCCTGCCGCTGCAGTTCCTCCAGATAACCCAGCGCCTTCTTGCAGAAGGGGCACCGGGGCTGATAGAAAAGTGTAACCGGTTTCATAACTTTCTTGATTTAGAGTAAAACTTATTTCTTGCCTGTCGCGGCAATCGGCCTCTTCGGTCGCCGCAATTCGGCGCGCATTCCGTTCGCACGATCCGGCAACACCCGTGCCGACCGAAGTTCCGCGAACTCCACGCTCCCAAACCCATTTTAGACAACTGCCGCACGACACGAATCCCGTCCGTATCGCTCGATCCGGGCCGCAAAGCAGCCCTTCCTTCCGTACCGCCCGAAATACTCCCTTCTGTCGCACACTCTATTTCACGAACTCCTCCACGCACCGGCGATAGGCCGCCACGGGATCGGCTGCCGCCGTGATGGGACGCCCAACCACGATATAGTCCGAGCCGATTTCCCGCGCACGCGCCGGAGTCGTGACCCGCACCTGATCGGCCACCTCTCCGTCCGCAAAACGCACGCCGGGCGTAACGGTCAGGAACTCCTTTCCGCAGGCCGCCTTCACCATACCGGCCTCCAGCGGCGAGCAGACCACGCCGTCCAGTCCCGCTTCGCGGGTATTCTGCGCATACTTGACGATCGTATCGTTGATCGAAGCCGAAATGAGCAGCTCGCGCTGCATACGCTCCTCCGAAGTCGAAGTAAGCTGCGTCACGGCGATCAGTAACGGGCGCGTGCCGTCGGGACGGGTCAGCCCTTCGACCGCCGCACGCATCATCTCGATCGTGCCGGCCGCATGCACGTTGCACATGTCCACGTCGAGGCGCGAAAGCACGGCCATCGCCTTCTTGACCGTATTGGGAATGTCGTGCAGTTTCAGATCAAGGAAAATCCGGTGCCCCCGGCGCTTGATCTCACGCACGATTTCGGGCCCTTCGGCATAGAAAAGCTCCATGCCGATCTTCAGGAAAGGTTTGCGGGCCTCGTTCTTAAACAGATCGAGGAACCGGAAAGTCTCTTCGGCGCTGCTGAAATCGCAGGCGATGATTACGTCTCTGTTGGTCATATCTCTTATTTATAATTTTCACAAAATTACTTCACGATGCCGATAATATCGGACAGCCGTTCGATCCCCAGCCGCTCCATTTCACAGGGCAGTGCCTCGACGATCTCCTTGCAGGCATAAGGGTTCCGCAGGTTGGCGGCCCCCACCTGCACGGCCGTCGCCCCGGCCATCATCATTTCGATAACGTCGCGGGCCGTTTCCACGCCACCGCAACCCATCACCGGAATCCGGCAAGCCCGGGCTACCTGATAAACCATCCGCACGGCCACAGGGAAGATCGCCGCACCGGAAAATCCGCCCATTACGTTGGCGATGATCGGCTTGCGGCATTTCACGTCGATCCGCATGCCCAGCATCGTATTGATCAGGCAGATGCCGTCGGCACCGGCCTCCTCGCACGCCCGGGCGATCGCCACGATGTCCGTCACGTTAGGACTGAGTTTGATATAGACCGGTTTGGTGGTCACGGCTTTCACGGCACGCGTTACCTCGGCCGCCGCTTCGGGCGACGTTCCGAAGCTCATGCCGCCGTGCCGCACATTGGGACAGCTTACATTGACCTCGATCAAACCGACCTGTTCCTCCTTGTCGATCCGCTCGCAGCAATAGGCATACTCCTCGACCGAAAAGCCGCTGATATTGGCGATCACCGGCTTGCGGAAGAATGTCTTCAGCCGGGGCAGCTCTTCGCCGATCACCGCATCGATGCCAGGATTCTGCAACCCGACGGCATTTATCATCCCCGCCGTACACTCGGCGATGCGGGGCGTGGGGTTGCCGAAGCGAGCCTCGCGCGTCGTCCCCTTGAAGGAGAAAGACCCGAGAATGTTGATGTCGTAAAAATCCTTGTACTCGTTGCCGTAGCCGAACGTACCGCTGGCCGGCACGACCGGATTGTCCAATTTGAGACCGCAGAGTTCAACCGAAGTATCTGTCATAATTGTAAATTTTGAATTATGAATTGTGAATTGTTCTTACCAGATGATTTCATCCTTGGTAAGGACCGGCCCCTCCTTGCAGATACGTTTGTAGCCGTATTTGGTTTTGCACGAACAGCCCATGCAGGCGCCGAATCCGCACCCCATGCGCTCTTCGAACGACAACTGGCCGTCCTGCTCCACGGCGTTGTAGAGCGCATGGAGCATCGGCAGCGGCCCGCAGGCGTAAAAGTAATCGAAATCCAGCCCCCGTTCGGCGATGGCCGTCGTGACGAAGCCCCCGACGCCCCGCGAACCGTCGACCGTCGAGACGGCGACCTCGCAGCCCAGCGCGCGGAACTCCTCCTCGTAGAAGACCTCCGACGCGGTGTTGAAGCCCAGCACCACCTGCACGGGCTTTCCTTCGGCGAGGAGTTTTTTCGCCAGGTTGTAGAGCGGCGGCACGCCCACGCCGCCCCCGACGAGCAGGGGTCTCCGCGCGTCGTTCTTCGTCGAGAATCCGTTGCCCAGACCCGTCAGCAGGTCGAGCGTTTCGCCCGGCAGCATGCGGCTCATCTGCTCCGTTCCCCCGCCCACGACCTTGTAGATCAGCGCAATCGAACGGTTATCGTAATCGCAGATCGAGATAGGGCGGCGTAAGTACTTGCCCTCCAGCGCAATATTGACGAACTGCCCCGGCGCCGAGATCCACTGCGTATCGCCCGCGAGGGTCATGCGCCACACCGCGTCGGTCAGCGGCTCGTTCGTGAGAATCTTATGTATACCTTTCTTATACATAATTTTTTCAGCACTTTTGATCCGGCAAAAGTGTCCAAAACCGGCCCGACGAT
>OGFD01001587.1_pt1 | contig 10473 bp, 8 predicted proteins | sample 1570851 | NCBI WGS metagenome assembly OGFD01 (sample SAMEA2582077, study PRJEB24529) | metagenome | biome: Human gut stool | place: China | collected 2011
GGCTACCACTTCCGGAATCTCCGGATTCCTCGCTGTTATCTTCGGAGCCGCCTCCCTGGCTGCCACTTCCGGAATCTCCGGATTCCTCGCTGTTATCTTCGGAATTGCCTCCCTGGCTTCCGCTTCCGGATTCCCCTGATTCTTCGCTGTTATCTTCGGAGCCGCCTCCCTGGTTGTCACTTCCAGATTCCCCTGATTCTTCACTGTTATCTTCGGAACCACCTTCCTGGCCACTGCTTCCAGAACCATCATTCTCCTGATTTCCGATTCCATCAACCATATTATCTACTGGTGTCTCAATCTCAATAAGAGTTTTTTCTTCCTCTTCTTTCAATATACTGATTATGCTACGCTGTTCATCCAACTCCAGGTCCTGGCCCTCTGGCACAGGATACGTATAGGCCCTTAGGCCCTCTATCCTGGATATGGCCATGTTATAGATAGGATTCAGTACCCGGCCAACCATATTACTGGCCTTATATGTACCGGACCGGACATCACCACCAGCCTGGGCCGATGTTAAAATGACCGTCTCAATCTCAGGGTCATCATTGTGCAGCCCATGAAGTACATAACCAATTCTGGCTGTTTTTTCCTCCAGCTGGTAGCTGTATTCTAAGTTGATAAAATTCTCATATGTTTCATCCCTGTCTGCCAACATTGCCTCCATAGCAGCCGTATCCTGGCCATGATTCTCCTCGTCATCATTCTGTACATGAAAATCACATGTGGAAGCGCATAACTCCTGCTCTGCCATCCACTGCTCACGTAAGCGTTCATTCTCTTCATCACAGTTGCAATCTTCACTATCTTCTCCCTCATGGTCACACTCAATCCACTCTGGAGCTGGATGTCCCATGCAATAGGTCTTGCTGTAATTATAAAAGCGGGCATCACTGTGGCTGGCCTGTCCATTGGTATCTGTTGTGATGGTATCGCAGATATAATCTGATTCTGGTTCAGGTGTCATACAGTTTAAATACACTTCACCGGTTGTTCCGTCCGGTTCCCCTTCGGTATAGCCTCCCTCATTTATCTGCGAAAAATCAAAATCCTCCCATACATTAAAGATTGTACCTTCCAAAGGTTGATTCGTTTCCGCACAATATTTCTCCAAGTCAATGTTGTAATTACTCTCAAAAGTTTCAGAATGACGGTAAATTTCAAAATCACTTCCACCAGTTGGCGTATCTGTTGAGCTAACATTGAACCCTACATTAACCGGTTGAAAACCGGCATCCAATCTTCCTAATTGTACTTGCATCCCCGCTGGAGGAGAAAATATATAGGCATAATATGTTGCTTCTATTCCCTCAATATCTGCAGATGTAACGGCTCCTGTTGGTTCTTGTGCACCATTATATATAAAAGTAATACTATTCCCATCTGATGTCAGTTGATAATTCCAGTTGGCATCCGGAAATGTCCATGTGGTTTCCTTAATCTGTGGACACGTACTGATATCAAGCGTCAATTCGTAATGCCCATCTTTTAGGGTCATTTTCTGCTGTGTACCATTCCACAATGGTAGAGAAGCATTGTTTGCAGCCTCATATCCGGCTACTCCCTCAATCACATATTCTTTCAATTCTTCGTAATAATTCATGATATAGGGTTTGCTCAAAACCAATGCCAACTTTTGCATAGCCGCTTCCATCTCTACCCAATTATTCTTATAACCTGCCATACAGCCCCACATATATACCTGTGGTACTGCATAGCGGTCTATATCATGGTAGTTGCCTTCCCGTAACATCCATTCATAAGCTACTGTCATGGGAAGATACCTATCAAACGAGCCTATAACAGGTACTGTTTGTCCTGGTTTTGCTTCATACTTTTCATATGCCATAATAGTATTATCTGGTAACTTTTTTCCTTCCTCAATGCAGAATGCCGGGACAGCTCCATCAACTAAGCCAACCTGATAATAATTCATAGAGTTATGTGTTTTTCCAAAGGCGTTAAATGGTTTTCCCCTAAAAATAGGAAGGCTACCATAAGTTATAATCTCTCCCGTTTCAGCAACCGATACCGATGATGAAACAGATGATAATAACAATGTAAAAACCAATATTAAAGCCAATGTCCTCTTTAAATGTTTTATTTTCATCTAATTTCCTCCAAAAAAAGAGCTATGAGTAATCTGCTTCTGCAGTACCATAGCTCTCTTGAATTTCATTATCAATTTTTAGAAATTAAAACCTAAGCGGAACTCCGTATTCCTTCCAAAATTCCTTTGTTTTAACGTATTCTTCATTCTTAACTTTCGTTTTCTCTGTTATTTCAACTGTAGATTCCAATATATACTTATCCGCAAGTTGAGCTGACGTTCCACCAAATCTAATATACATCGTATATCCAACACTGTTTGTAATATCATCTTCCACCTGTGGGTCAAAAATATATGTTACACCGTTATAATCCAGTTGACACCATGCATGTGGTGTAAATCCACCCCCTGCAGAATGTGTATCCCCACCCGCTAGATATAGTGGAACACCAATTTTTCGAGCCATTACAGCATATGCTGCCGAATAAGTATCACAGATTCCCTCTCCTACCATAAATACTCCATAAGCACTATAATATGGCTCTCCTCCACATGCAGGGGCAACATACTCTGTGTTTTGTATTATATAATCATAACACGCCTTTAGCTTGTCGTGGGTATCCATATCCTCTGTTATAATTTGTGAAAATATTATATTTAAAACTCTATCCAACTCTTCTGAACCGGTTGTCTCCATAGGATATAAAGGAATAGAATCCAAAGCTTGTCTCAAACCTGTATAATACAAATCACCAGCATTACTCTGCATACTTGAAATCGGCAATGATGCACTTTCATTTTGATGCTGTACACTACCATTAACAATCCAAGCTCCATCCGCGTTAACTTGATTTCCATCTGGTGTTAATGTATTAGCCAGAATATATCCATTTTCATTAAAATAATATCTTTCTGATATCCCATCTGCATCCCCATCTATCCACTGCCACTGCGCCGTTGGATAACTGCCATCATCATTCCGCCACCACCAGCCATTCCCATCTTGCATCCACTGACCTGCATATGCTGGTGTCGCTGCCAATATGGTTGCTGCCATTGTCATTAACGCTAATCTTTTGAACATATCAATTTCCCTCCTATTAAATCAACTGATTCACTGTCAACAATAAAATAATTAATACTAATGTTATGACATAATCCATTCTCTCACCTGAATGATAAGAGAACAAACTTATTTTCCTTTTATCAAACGGGAATAGTAATGGAAGCCCCGCACGGGTAAATAAATCTTGAACCAAGTGTCCCAGATATCCAATACAGAATACATTACCCCAAAAATTTCTCCCTCCTACCACCAACCACAACCCCACTAAAAATATTGGAGAATGAAGCAAACCACGATGACCAAACTTCCTATTGATAAGTCTCGGTATGATTGGGATTCTACGGCTAATTGTACTATTGACCGTATCAATATCTGGTGTCATTTCTCCCCAAACAGATGTTATCACCACCACAACAGCGGCAGGAAGTACCGGCTTTACAACACTGATAATTATACCACCAAGAGCTATTCCCATTAATCTATGTGCTCCGCCCCTCATCTTTCGCCCCCTCTTTATCCACTATCAGAACTTCTCCAAAAACACCCCCTACCTTATCCTTAATTATACTATCTTTCTTACATATAGACAACTATTGCTTTTTTCCCTTGCTCTCTGTATAATATAAACATAAAAGGAACAACCGCCCACAAGGTGGGTTGACCTTAACAAGATTGTAATAGAATTACCACCCTGAAACCGGTCAAAGTTAAAAGGGTGGTTTTTCTATGCTTAAAACATTATCTGATATACGTAAATACGAATGTCAGCAATGCCAGAATGAACATTCCAAAGGCCATCAGGTCTTTAAAATCAAAATGTTTCATCAGCACCCCCCATCCTATGTAGAATAGAGGCCAGCCACCCTGCAACACGGTTGTTCCTATTTTTTAATATAACATAATTCCTATATACAGACAATATCATTCTTAACTCTTCCATTGGCTCTATGGCAACAACCTTAATTTTTATACTATGGCATTACAATATTCACTTGTCAATGTGCGCATCTTCCATAAAACAGAACTCAGTTCTGTCCATAAATCAGTCTTTCTTTTTGGCTTTGTAAATCTCGTATCCTAATACACAGAGTAATATTAAAAGTAATATCATCCAAATCACCTTCATATCCCTGTCTGTTTTTACAGGAACAACCGGCCCCACATCCTTATCAGAATTGGCTTTATCACTCCATCTGCTTTCCTGTGTTTCCTTTTTAACCTGTGAACCCGTTGCAGCCTCCATTTGTATTTCCTGCATCCCAGTATTCACTATGTACCTATTCATTTCCTGCCCTTTTTTGAACGATTGGTAGGTGTCATAAAAATTAGAAATCAGTCCGACCGTTTGAGGCTCCATTGCCTCTAAAGCGGCATCCATTATTTCTATAACAGGCTTATACGCTCCTCTTCCGACCAATCGGTTGCCATATCCGCTCCCTCCACCAGATGAATTTCTATGGACATATTTGATATCATCATCCGTTCCCGGCATCTCGTCCGGACCATTTAACCATAATTCATCATCTTCCGTTCCGAACACTCCATCTGAACCTGGCCGAATGTTGGTTCCTTCCTGTTTATCTTTGTTATCATAACAGTCATCCTCAGTTCCATATTGTCCATCCGACCCTGGGAGAATTTTCTTATCATCCTCGGTTCCCGGTATTCTATCCGGTCCATTCCAGTACACTTCATCATCCTCGGTTCCGAACACTCCGTCCGGCCCTGGCCTTAGATTGGTTTCCGGATAATTGTGGCCGTTTTCTACCCAGTCATCCCCGGTTTCCAGCTTCCCATCCAGTCCCGGATGCACCGGCTCATCATCTTCCGTCCCTGGTATTCCATCCGGTCCGTTCCAGTACACTGCATCATCTTCCGTTCCGAACACTCCATCCGGCCCTGGCCTTAGATTCGTATCTGGATAGTTTTCATTATTATCAATCCAATCATCCATAGTTCCAGGCAAACCATCAAGACCGTTGGATGCTTCCACATCATCCTCTGTCTTAAAGTTACAGTCTGGTCCAGGACGTGTATTCGTCCCATCCCCGTTATCTCTATAATCATCCTCTGTCCTAAAGATACTATCATTTCCGGGATATATCTTATGGTCCTCTTTATCTAAATAATAATCATCCTTTGTTCCATATTTCCCATCTTCCCCTGGATACAGCTTCTCATCATCATAAGTTCCTGCAATTCCATCTTCTCCGTTCAGATAATAATTATCGTCCTTTGTATTCATATATCCATCTGGACCTGGCCTGCGGTTCACACCATTCTCCAGTTCTTCATATTGCAGAATCAGATATGCATAAGCCTGTGTGTGTCCTACTATCCCATACACATCCTCTGATTTTATCTGTTTGTCATCTGGAGGATTGGCATCCCCGCACATGATTCCCTCTACATATGTTTGGCTGTATGGCTCTGTATACCATCCCAAGAATTCAAAATCTTCCATGGAGGCTGCCGGGAGAATTCCTACTTTCTTATCGTATGTAACCCTCTTCTTTTCACTCCCGCAGTAGGATTTTTCTGTATGGAAAAAAATATCATATGAATTGGCTTCCCAATGCGCGTAATAAGTTGTGTCTGAATGCGGCGCTTCTGATTCCGCTGTGATTTTTTCTCCTCCTTCTGGTTCTGTGAAAAATCCCAATAGGGTATATCCAAGCCGCTTAAATACGGGCAGTTCACCGAATGGATGGGTATACACATAGCTTTGCGTTATATTTTGCATACCATTCAATCCATCATCAAATGTAATATTGTATGATTTTGGCTGCCACTGTGCGTATAAATCAATATTCCCTCCATATACAGCTGTCAAATTACTTACTGGCTGCGTATCACTATATATCCTTCCCCCACCGTCCGGCTCTGTTGTCCAATTTTTAAATGTGTAATAATCTCTTTGAAATGTATTGGATAACAAATTCAGGTTTGCAGTGTAGGTACAGTTTTGGACCGCCATCGTGCCTTTACCACCATTTGCATGATAAGTAATTGTATATGGATTGTTTCTTACATCCGTTTTTTCGCTACACCTGGTACACCGCTTATAATACGTACCATTATTAGCACCTGTATAATAATCCGCTTCCCAGTTATGTCCTAATGCATCAATATACGCAGTCTCAGCAGCTCCACATCCCATGCAGGTCCGTTGCTTCGTTCCTTTGGATGTACAGTTAGCCTCTTTTGTTATATACCAATCTCCAAAGGATTGATGTTGGGCCACCATCCGGAAGGAATCTCCCTCCGGGTCTATATAATTAATTCGGTCTCCTTCGCTGGAAGATTCCGTTTTATACCAACCCTGATTCACTTCTTCCGCAGTCAGATATCTTGATGAACCGGTATAATAATATTTACTATCTGCACCATATGGCACTGTCACGGGAAAATATCCTGTATGTCCAGAAGCTGTATCTGCAAGATACCAGGAACCATTTCCATCCTTTTTAAAGCATTGATAATACTTAATGCTGCTTCCTCCGGTTGAGCTTACACGCTTCACATTGACTGTAATCTGCCAATTATACTTTGCTCCTAATTCACACGGTATATAAAGAGTCCCTGTTGGATGGTCCTTCACGCCAAAATAGGTTTGACCAAACTCAAATTCGGTTGCCGTGGCATCTATTGCCCTTGCATCTGCAGACATAACTGACAGCACCAAATCAGAAACCTCATCCAGTATCTGACCATCTTCTGTACTTTCAAACCATGTATTTTCACCCGGCAATATCCCATTTACAGCATGTCCATAGAAAAAATATAGTTCAGCCAGTTCCTCTTCATCCAGGCTCCAGATATCGTACATGGTTCCATCATAATTTTCTGCTTCATGGTTTAATTTCGCCAAATCAATGTCAATGCCTAACATCTCTGCATCCCCAAATATTCGCTCAGATAAATCCCGGATATCATCTGCTTGAGGCTCTGCAGCTTCCCAACGCAAGGGGGCAAGATTCAAATCTTCCCACTCCAAATCAATCCAAAAACTCTCATTAGTTACACTTCCATCTGGCTGGCATTCATACCATGCAGCTTCTGCTTCTTCCTCATAATATCCATAAATTCGGTGATGTTCTTCTCCATACCGGTCTGTGAATTGATAATGTTTCTTTCCACCAAACAGCCTCTTTTTTACCTTTGTATACCAGCTTGGTACTTCATCCGGCTCTATACTCTCAAACTCTATCACTTCAACCGGTACTGCTTCTGATGGTGTAGCTTCTGATGGTGTAGCCTCCGATGGCATAGCTTCCGATGGCGTAGCTTCCGATGGAATAGATACAGTTGGTGTGGAGACGAATTTTTCTTCTTCGGACGGCTTGGGTTTTGCTTCTGATGGCGTACTTTTTGGATACTCCTCTTTGTTTTTTTCCATCTCTTTATTTTTCGTATACTCTTTGATAACATCATCAGAACTATGTATAATTGAATCATCCGCACTATTTGCATAAACTACCATATTGGTAACTGTAATAATTGTTGCCAATAAAATAATCCCTAATTTTCTGATTTTCATTTTCATCCCCCTCACGTTCCTTCCTCTTCCAGTACTGCCAGCAATCTCTGCCGGACATCATATGCACTATGCATATCCTGAATAAATGTCGTCTCAGTCAGATATTGCAAAGCATCCTTCCACTCCCATTCTGAAAATGCATTAGCCGGGATTGATTTTATTAAATTCCTTAATTGGATTTTTTTATATTCATCTAATCTCCGAAGATTGGATAGGTAATCAAATCCCATCTTAATTGCAAGTGTATCTAAAAGTGAGCCATACACTTTCAAAGTTCCTTCCTCCCCTATAAAGTCTTTAGTTCATCCTGGCATTTTCTAAATTCATATTTGTAATCATACTTTTTAGCATTTGCTTTAAGCCACCTATCAACTGCATCGTCATAATCTTTTCCTTTTAAATGTGCATTATTTACTGCCTTAACAAATGCATTGGCCTTAAAATGATTACCCTTTTGCAATATATAGTCACCACTTTTTCCACTCGCTACGATACCCTTTGCGGCTGTAAGAGCTGTACTAATAAGGTCTGCATCTGAAAACGCCCCACCGCTTGGGTGATTATGATACACCATTTCTCCCCGTCTACCCGCTACCATCACACTATGAGCCATCCCATGCACATAGCTTGTTACAAATCCCTGCTCATCTACAGTAAAAGCATGTTCCTTTTTATCGTTCACGTGTAAGTTCCGGAACACTTCTAAGGTTTTATCTGGATTACGTGTGTTAATATTCACCCTGGATGGAAAATCATAAGTGTCTGTCCGTGCTCCCTTATCATCTGCATGGCTAAATTTAAAGCTTTTATCCTGCCCTAAACCGCTGGATGCGCCACGCCCTCCATCCAACCGCATGTAGAATGTTTCAAGTGTCATTTTTGAAATCATATCACCCACTGTGATTTCATTAATGGACTGGGAATACACTTCCTCCATGCTCTTAAACAGCTTACTGTCCCCTGTTTTCAGATTATATAATTCCAATGGCTTTCGGAATAAAATGTAATCATCTGTCAGACGCAAACCAAAACTCTGTCTAAATTCATGTAAAAACACACTTTTTTGCATCGGCTCCCCTTCCTTGGTTTATGTTTTAAATTTGTCTTGAAAAGTTCTAATCCTCAAAATGTTACCTTTGCATTCCTCAGGGACTTCACCATAACAAAGTATCTGCTCTGGCTTGAGCCGCTGCATCATCTCCTGATATCCCATTAAAAACAGCTGCTTTTTATACCGGCTGTTCATGCACCCCACAGATGATATCGCCACCGTACCGCCTACTGGTTCTCCATCAAAACACCATTCAAAGGATTGTGCTTCACCCCAGGATATAGTTGGAATAACCTGTATACCTTCATCTTGTAAATATGCCCCTATCCAATGTTTACGGTAGTGGTTATATATCTGTATGGCTACAGGATAGTCTGTGTAGGTTGAAAAATCTGGAGACATAACATAGCCAAACCGATGAAATAATGGGATGTACCTGTCAATATCTGGCCATAAGCGTTTAAACTGGTAATCATCCAGAAAAAAATGTATCCCTTTTCCCATACTTCCCGTTTTACAACTTTTTGCATAATTGAATCCAATCCATTCATACCGGCCTCTATATGAAACAGGCTGTATCTGTGGAATGTCAAACTGGCCTACCCCTTTAAATATCCTACGTTCTAAATTTTCATATCTCCTAGTCTTTCGGTAACACAAAGGTTCTATCCTCGCCTTCCAGTTCTTCCATATATGCCGTTTCACTATATTTATCCTGCTTCCAGTACCCCCAGTTTCCCAGATATGCAACAAAAGAAAAAAGCAGGATAAAATACAAAACCAGAATCAATCTAATGGTACTTTTTCTAATGCTCACAACTATCCTCTTTTTGATATGTAGCACCATATCTATTTACCATATGTGTTTGCAATTACAATTGCATACTCATCAAGTGGCCCGATAGGCATATCCTTCAAAGTTTCACCAACTGCATAGAAACCTATATTATTCATTACACATCTATCTTCTGGACAAAATGCCTGGTAACATCCATACTTAATTTCCATTTCAATGTCTGTACTATAGGACAGGATGATATCCCCCTGAAATACTTCTTTGCCTCGCATATCGGTTTTCTCTGTGCTTACTCCAACACTGCAACTCGCAATATCATACCAATATTCAAGACCAACTATAGCTCCATCATCCGTAAGTTCTATGATTACCCACTCCTGCTTTTTTTCATTAAATCCTCTTATTCTCATATGTCACTTGTTCCTTCTGATAAAAAAATAATTTGATAATATATTATTTTATTATTATAGTCATTCCCGGCACTACCGGCTGCCGCTCCGCTCTTCCTGTCTGCTGCTCTGCTCTCCCCGGCTGCTGCCCTACTCTCCCTGGCTACTGCCCTACTCTCCCTGGCTACTGCTCTACTTTCTTACCTATTCCTGTTAGCTGATATTCCTAAAATTCCCTTAATATCTATTCCAACTCACTCTATCTATCCCCACACCATCTCTATCCCCTACCTCTATACCAGCCCCAGCTTACGCTGCTACTTCCCCTGTCCCTTATAGTTCTCCTCCTACCACTACAGCTACAAATATTACATATTTGTAGCCTATTATCGTGACGGTGTAGATTTCCTAGAAACTTCTTATTATATATGGCTTCCTAGCCGGGGAAATCTGACAATATAGATTCCTACTACTTCTCCACCAAAATATCTGCAAATAATACGCCCAATGTCTGGAATACCTGGATATCAATTTTCACCATCCGAAGCCGATGACCTTCTATTGATACCTGTTTTGTG
>OGFD01001593.1_pt1 | contig 10439 bp, 6 predicted proteins | sample 1570851 | NCBI WGS metagenome assembly OGFD01 (sample SAMEA2582077, study PRJEB24529) | metagenome | biome: Human gut stool | place: China | collected 2011
TTGAAAGAGGGGTATAGCTTGATTTCAGCATCCGGCAATTTCCGTTTTACCGTATTGGCAAAGCCGAAGAACAGCGGGTCGCCCGAAGCGAAAACGATAATTTGCCGGGGGACGGTATCCGTTTGTTCGTATCCGTCACTGCTGAACACTTTCTCATATTGTGAGAATACGTTGTCCAATGGTACGGTAATGGAAATCCATTCCGCATCATCTGGCAACAAGTTTCCGACAATCTCTTTGTGTCGCACTCCTCCCGAAAATACTTTCCCGTGCCGTATGTGTTCCAATACTTCCGGCGGAAAGAAAGGCGTCCGGTTATCGTCCGTTCCTATAATGATAAATTTTCGTTGTATAACCATTCGCTTACCACTAATCGTTAATTCTTAATCGTTGTTTCACACATCTCGTCCCGGTCGTAACTGTTCCGCATCATTGTAGCACAAAACGGCGTTTACTAATGTTGCAGCAAGGTTGCTTCCGCCTTTGCGTCCTTCTACAATTATTTTCGGGATGGCGGTGAAAGGCTTTGTCATGTGCTTGGACTCCTGTACGTGTACGAAGCCCACCGGAGCGGCGATAATCCCAGCCGGATGCGCTTTCCCTTTGCGTATAAGATCGCATAGTTCCATTAACGCTGTCGGAGCGTTGCCGAATACAAAAAGGGCGTCTGGATGGTCTTCAACGGCAAGGCGTGTGCCCGCTTGTGTGCGGGTGATGCCTTTCTCCGTTGCCATTGCTGCGGTACGGGGATCGCCGAGATAGCATTTCACCTTTATGCCCAAACGTTCCAAAGCTCCTTTACGAATGCCGCTGGCAGCCATTGTCACGTCTGTAACGATGGTCCGTATGCGTTTCCCGATGATACCTTGATATAGTGTTTCCACTGCTTTTTCGTCTGTGTGCAACAGCTTTTCCATTTCAAAATCTGCGGTGGTGTGGATGGCGTGTAGCAACGCCCATTTATGGTCGAGGGGAATGTCCCGGTTCCTGAGCTCTTTCTCGATGGTACGGAAGCTCCGTATCATGATGTCCTGCCCTTTACTAGCTCCATACTGGGTATTCCCGGTCGCAACCTCCTCCCGGTAATATCCCCGCGGAGTAATCATCGTACCGTTCCATTCGTACGATTGCGAGTTGCCTATCAGTACTACGGTAAACATATCCGTTTTTTCGGGGTCGAACGCTTCCAACGTCGTTATGTGCACTTCCTGTTCGGGACGCCCTGCCTGGCGTACATAGCCTACGGGGGTCTGTGGTGAACGTCCTTCTTGCAGGAACAACTCTTTCAGCCGGTAAAGTTGCCAATAGCGGCCTTCACTTTTGGGATTGTAGACGGCTGTCACGAAATCGGCTGCGGCAGCGGCAATGATACGTTTCTCAATGCGTTCCCACGGGGTCATCAGGTCTGAGAGGGAGATAACGCAGAAGTCATGTCCCACAGGAGCTCCCAGCAGGGAAGCCGCTTTCTGGAATGCGCTGATACCGGGCAGGGAAATAATCTCTGCGTTACTGTTCCGTTCCCGCTTCATTTCATACACAAGCGGCGTCATACCGTAAATCCCTGCATCGCCCGAACTGATGACGCACACCGTTTTTCCCTGCTCCGCCAGCTCGAAAGCTTGCTCGGCGCGGATACGTTCGCGTTTCATTCCTGTATCTATACATTCCGTATCGGGGCGCAGGTACGGAGTGACAAAGCGGAAATAGTATTTATAGCCCACCACTGCATCCGCTTCCTGTAAAGCGGCAACAACAGCGGGTGTTATGTCTTGCTTATTGCCCGGACCGATGCCGGCGATGATTATTTTGGGTTGTTTCATTTGCTATCTGACTTATTGCTGTCTGTTCTGCAGAGCATGGTAAGTGTTACGCCTGCAGTTCACAAAGATACATTCTATTTATCACATTATGGCATGAAAAGGTGACTTTTTCACTCGTTTTTTTCCCCTGCCGCATATACCGCTTTCTTTTCCATGATGCCCTGTGTGCGGTGCTTCAGTCCGAAGCGGATATGGTCTACGAATATCTTTTGTATTTCAGGGATTTGCCCTAAACCTTCCATGCGCACATGAACGGTATAACCTTCTTTTTCAAGCATCTCCCGCCATTCTCCGGCAATATCGTTTTTGGCGTGGTCGCCGGCTACAAACATAAAAGGAACGAGTGTCACACTCTTTGCTTTGGCCGCTTTCAGTTGTGCCAACATGGTTTCAAAGGTGGGATAGCCTTCGATGGTCCCCACATGGAAGTTACCGAATCCGGCTACTTTCAGCATATAGTCCATCTGACTGTATGTAGCAGTACCGGGCGTATAAGTGCCATGCCCTACCAATACGAAGTGTTCTTTACCCTTTTTCTTTGCACTCTGCTGCACCGAAGCATTGAGGCGTTGTCCTAAAATATCAGTTACTTTTTCCGCATCTTCCACCGAATAGAGTAGGGGAGTGCCTACGCGTATCTCCTTGAAGAAAGGCAGTACGCTTTCCACATCACGGCGGAGCGACTCCATTTCCACACCGTCAATGATATTGGTACTTTGCACAATAATGTGTGTGTAGCCCTCTCCACGCAGTTGGAGTAGCGCATCCAGCGGGGTATTTTTGACAACGCCGCGTGTCTTGAGGCGGCGTATGATGATGCGCGAAGTATAGGCTTCGCGAAACTCCAGGTCGGGAAAAGCCTTGCGTGCTTGGGCATTGATAGCATCAATCGTCTGCGTACGTGTATCATCGTGCGTCGTGCCGAAGTGTACCATAAGCAATGCGGCCTTTTCGCCAGGTTTCATGCTTGCAAGCATATCGCTCGACACGAAGTTTCCCCCTTCGTGAGCGGAGCAGAAGAGAGAAATGGCAAGGAGCAGGGAAAGGAGAGATGTTTTCATAAATAAAAGTAATTACTGTTTTGTAAAAATGATTGCTGTTTTTTTATTTCTTAAACCGTACCGACAAACTCACGTATACCGAGCGTCCCGGGCTGAGCGTGGAGAAGTTATTGTTCCAGGGGCGGTCATCTTTCTTGTCGAAGATATTCTCGATACCTACGCCCGGTTCCAGAACCACGGATTGCAGATTGAAGGTGTGGCGGGTATTCAAATCCCATTGCTGGAATTTGGGAGCGTAACCGTACGTTTGCGAGTAGCGTTCGCCTTGCAGGTGTCCGTGCACGTTTACGTTCAGGCGGTAGAAGCTCCAGGCGTGTTCCCACTGGCCGTTGATGTTCCCCATGTGCCTGACGCTTTTGTCTATGGGCGACACTTTGTAACTGCCGTCGGCTTGCAACTGCTTGGCCTCGGTGTCCATGTACGTGTATCCGCCGCCTGCCCTGAAGCCCGCGCCTAGGTTCAGACTGGCGTTCAGGCTGATGCCTTTGGTCTTGGCTTTGTCCACGTTGTCGCGCTGACGTATCTCGTCGAAGGTGGCGTGCTTGTCGTCCAGTCCCATGTCGTGTATCTCCTGATCGGAGAGGGTGCGGTAGTTTATCATGTCGCGGATGTTGTTGATGAACCCGGTGACGGACACGGAGAGCCGGCGGTAGTTGTACTCCGCATTCAGCGAGTAGAAGTTGTTCTTTTCTGGTTTCAAACCGACGTTGCCCGTGGTGTAGCGGTTGCTGGTCTTGGATTCGTCGGTGGCGTAAAGTTGCGACAAGGTAGGCGTGCGGAAGCCTGCCGCGTAGGCGGCACGCAGGTTCAGTCCGCCGAGCTTGTACATCAGCGATACGTTGGGAGTGGCATAATTCTTGAAGTTCTCGTTGTAGATGTAGCGTATGCCCAGTACGGCTTGCAGGTTCAGGGGCAGCTTTATTTCATCCTGTGCGTAGAAAGCGAGGGTGTACATGTGGCGGGAGTCGATGTTGTCCGATTCGCTCTCCAGCCCCTCGTTTACGTATTCTACGCCGGCAGACAGTTTGTTGCGGCTGCCCAGGCGGAAAATACCCTTGATGTTTCCGTTGTAGTATCGCACTTGTTTGCGGGTCACCCGGTCGCCCGGCAGATAGTTGCCCGACTTCTTGAAGTACATATAGTCCGACGAGTAATTGTCCGAGTAGAACTCTGCATCGATGTAAGCCGAACGGTTTATCATGTACTTCATGCCGGCGCCATAGGTATAGGTCTCGTGTTTCAGATTGTAGGTATAGGCGTCTTTCTGTACGAACTGGCCTTTACTTTTGGCATAGTAGGTGGCGTCCTGCGGACGGCGGGTTTTGTTATCAAAATAAGTACCGCGCGCGTAGAACGATAGTTTGTCTGTGGCATTGAACACGAAACGCTGGTTTACGGTGTTGGAGTAGAAGCCTACGGAAGTAGGGCGTCCCGTTTCGTAGCCGTTCTCGTCAATGTTGTTGTTCTGCCAGCTTCCTGTCTGACGGCGCTGGTAGGAAGTATAAGAGGAGAACTTGCCTGCATTGACATCGGCATTGACGCTCTCCGTCAGTCGTCCCTCACCGGAGTAGTGAGTATAGCTGGATACGTTCACGGTGTTCCGGGCATCGTCCGTGATGATGTTGATAACACCGCCTATGGCATCGCTTCCGTATAGGGCGGATGCCGCGCCGTTCAGTATCTCGATGCGCTTGATGTTGGCCACGTTGATGCGCGTGTAGCGGTCTTCACCAGCCAGACGTCTGCCGTTTTCCAATATCAGTATGTAGTCCTCGTTGATGCCGTTCAGGCTCATGGTAGTGCCCATGCCGTTGGTGTAGGAAGAGATATTGGGCGTCAGCTTCACCAGCGCTTCTTCCAGCGTAGATACGTTGGCGCTGCCTATTTCTTTGGCTGTGATTACGGATACGGGAACGGGGCTGTCTGTCATGCGGCGGTGCGTACCGGTTCCGGTCACTACCACCTGGCTGAGGTTGCTGTAACTCTCCTCCAGCTTTACAAGGATGTTTTCTTCTTGTCCGTCCGCGGTGTATTTTTTTGGGGTGAAGCCGATGTAGGAGAAGCGCAGCGTGTGTTGTCCGTCGGGCAGATTGTCGATGATAAATTCTCCTTTTCCGTTGGTGGTGCATCCCGTCAGACTGTTGTCTACGCGGATATTTACCCCTGCAAGAGGCTCGTTCGTGTCGGCGCTCACCCCCTTTCCGCTCAATGCGGTTTGGGCATGGAGCAGGGGTGTCAGGCAGCACAGTATGGCTGCCAATAAATAGTTGGTTTTCATTTATTGAAAAATGTAAGATTAATACTTGTCTTCCTGACCCCGGGAAGGCGTTGACTGTGTAATTGCCCAGGCAGGTTTCCTGACTCAGCCCTACGGAAAACCACACCTTCCCGTCTCCGGTCTGCGATGGCTCAAACTGATGTTCGCTCTCACCAACAGCCGTCTGTAAGACAGTGGCATTGTTTTGAAGAATGTTTTCCGTATGCTCCGTTGCTGCAACAAGCAGGCGGAGCAAAGTGGCTTTACAGTAGCGGGCACTGTTCCGGTTTCGCACCGGATTCCCTTTTATACAACTCGTTGGAATAACGGAGTGTATCACCTAAGCGGTGACAAATATAGCGGTTTATTTTTAATTGATAAAGGAAAGGGCGGGATAATGCAACCGGTCTTACGGAGTGATTTGCTTTGCATTACGGATTTGCTTTGTTTTGCGGGATGGATTTTTTCATCTCTCGGAACGATTTTCCCGGTCTCATGGGATGAATATTTTCAACTTATAAGACGGATAACAAAAAGGGGGTTGTCGGTTATTTTACCTGACTGTCTTTAGGTGAAAGGTTCATTTTAGGGGCCAATAAGGAAGTGACCCCTAAAATGAACCTTAAAATGTTTGGGTGTTCTTTATGTCTTTAATTTAATTCTTTGATTGTTAGTGTAATATGCGACATTTTCCTGAAAATGAGAAATACCCGCATATTTTTTCTGTCTCAGCTTTTCCTCTCCTTTTTCCCTTATTGAATTAAGAAAATGGAGGACAAATGTTATACTTCCGGCTGATATCCTTCACCGTTTTCCCAGGCATCGGCATCCCATTGCTCTTTCAGGTGATTCACCCAGATTGCGCGGATTTCGGGATAGCTGCCCAGAGCCTTGATACCGCAGCCGTCTTTGATACCGTGATCGGCATCGGCTTGGCCTACGGGATGGGCTTCAAATGTTCTGTCTACCTTGAAACCTGCTTTCTCCAGACGTTCGCGCCAACTGTACTCGTTGGTATTGAGTTCCACTTTATCCAAGCCTTTGTTCTCGGCTATCGCTTCGATGCCCCATAGGTCGTTGTGGGCATGGTCACCGGCGATGGACATGAAAGGAGCGAGGTATACGTTTACTTCATTCGGCTCCAGGTTATTGTCCTGGCAGTACTTCATCACTTGCGAATAGATGCAGCCGGGATAGTCGGCTATCATTTGGGCGGCAGGTACTACCGGGATACGGTCTACCGCTTTCTCTTCCTCTTCTTTCGGCCAGAAAAGCATTTCTCCATAGTCTACAGTACCTACGAAGATATTCTTGTTTGTGGCAAGAGTATGCAAGGCGGTTTGGACTTCGGAGTATTTGGTGTTGGCATTGTAGTTCACATCAGGGTTACCGTGCCCCATCAGGAGAACGATGTTCTTCTTTTCAGCCAGTTTGTTCTTGTAGTGGTTGTAAAGGACCTGTGCCACTTCGTCCGTATCATCATCGGTAGAGAGCAGGTTGGCGCCTTTCAGCACGTCGATGTGCGGATACCAGTCAATCATAAAGTTTTTCTTGATATCGGTATTCATTAGAGAAAGGTATTCCTCGCCGGGAATGACGTGAAGCGACTGTACGGCTACGTGTGTATATCCTGCATCGCCGATGGCTTTCAGCCATTGGTCCAGTTTGTAGCGCGCTTCGCCGGTAGAAGCCTCTGCACGGCCGATGCAGGTACGTGAGGTGAAAGACATATAGATGTCTGTTTGAGGGAACTGCTTCCGGAAGTCGGCGATGATTTCGTTGTAAACGTCCAATGACTCATTATAAGTGCTTCCGAAAGTACAGAGTAGGATGGCGGTGTCATACTTCTTGGTTTCGGCTACTACCCTGGTTGCAGGGTTTACGGTACTTTCCGCATCGTCGTCATCGCTACAGGAGGTGAATCCTGTGCAAGTTGTGGCTGCTACGAGAGCCGCCATCAGATAAAACTTGAAATTTTTCATACTTTGTTTGTAAATTGATTAATAAAAAAGATGTTTTTCTCTATTTTGCCCCGCCCCCGTTCTTGAACTTTATAAGCGCCGATGCGTAGAAATTCCTTCCCGGCGTGCTGGTAGCCCGGTTACGTCCGAAAGGAGTGCGGTCTACGTAGTTGAAGAGGTTGTCTACACCTATGTTCATTGTCAGCGTCCAGTGCCGCATCTTCATTAGGGTATGGGCGGTGTTGATGCGCCATGTCTGGAAGCCGTCGGCATCGTTGTCGTTAACGTAGTGGCGGGTCGACTGGTATCGGCCGTACACTCCCAAGCCGAAGCGGTAACAGTGCCAAGTGTACTGCCAGGTGGTGTTGAGCGTGGCATTATGGTTGGATGTGGCGTCGATGTAGAGGTACTTCATGTAGTTATCGCCCGTATCGGCGGCATACTGCGCTTTCGGATCGGCATAGCTGTACCCACCGCCCAGCATGATGTCTTTCGTGGGGCGGTAGTTGAAGGTGAAGTCTATGCCATAGATGCGGGCTTTCGTGAGGTTGGTGTATTTCTTGCTTTTCTCTATTTCGAGGAGCTTTTCTTCGGGGGTGACTTTTATCTCTACCAGCTCTATCATGTTGCGGATGAAGTTGGCATATCCGGTCAGGCTCGCCTGGAACTTGCTTCCTGCATACTCCACGCTGATGGAAGTGTATTGTGAGGTTTGCGCCTTGAGGTCTGTATTGCCATGATAGGCGGTGAGGGAGCTGCCGCCGATGCTGCCTGTGTGTTCATAATAAAGCTCTTTGATGGTAGGCGCCTTGAAGCCCATGGCATAGGAAGCGCGCAGGTTGAAGTTACCGGCTTTGTAGAGTGCGGATACTTTGGGGCTGAGGTTCAGTCCGGTTTCCTTGTGTTGCGTGCCGCGTACGCCGGCAGTCAGTATAAGGTTGCTTGTGGCAGTCCACTCTTCCTGCGCATAGGCGGCGAGCGTATAGACGGAAGCGATGTCGCCTGCTATGTGGTGAGGCGATTCCAGACGGTTGTACTGGTACTCTATGCCAGTATTGAGGATGTGCCGGTCGCCGAAGTAAAAGATACCTTTTACCTGCGCCAGCACTTGTTGCTGTATGCTCTGCTTGATACGCTGGCCGGGGTAGTAGGTGATGCGGTCGCCGTCTTTGAAGTAGTCGGTGATGTCTTTCAGCTTATAGTCGTAGAAGTAACCGTAGCGACCGTAAGAGAGGTCGGCGGTGAGGTAGTTGCGCCCGTTCAGCTTGTACCTGCTTCCGGCGGCAAAAGTATAGTTGCGGTAGTAGAAGTCGTTGGGCAGGTACTTCCACGGGCCGTGCGTACGCATCACCCAACGTTCGTAGTACGTTCCTTCGGCGGTGAGGTTCAGTTTTCTGTTTACCTGCCATTCCAGATTCTCGGAAAGAGTATAGTTGCTGGAACGGTTTACGGTAAGCATGGTGGAACCGGGCTTCAGTTGGTTCTGATCCCATTGCATATCCGTATTGCGCCAGCCGTCGGTGTGCCGGAAGTTGATACCGGTCACCGATTTCAGTTTGCCGTAGTTGAAGCCGAAGCTGGCGCTTTGCCGTACATCGCCATGCTCGCCCACACGGGTGGTGCTGGTGAGTTCCATTTTCTCTCTGCTCCGTTTGGTAATGATATTGATGACTCCGGCAATGGCATCGCTGCCGTAAAGTGAAGAAGCGGCGCCTTTCACGATTTCTATGCGCTCTATGTTGGCGGGATTCAGTTGGTTGAGGTCGTTTTGTCCGCCAATGTCCCCGTTCATGCGCTTGCCGTTTATCATGATGAGGATATAGTCGTTGTTCAGCCCGTTGAGCTGGATATGGCTGCCCATGTCGCCGTCATGGAAGGTGAGGGAAGGGCTGAGCCCGCTGAGAAGGTCGTCTATGCTGCGCGCCTGATATTGCTCCAGCGCTTTTCCCGTGAGCACCTCTGTCTGCACGGGGGCGTCTTTCAGGTAGTGCTCGGTTCCCGTACCTGTTACTACTACTTCGTTGAGCAGTAACGAGAGTTCTTTCTCATCTTTGTTTTTAAGGATACTTTGTGCCGGGGCGGATTGCATCACACCGCACAGCAGTACCGCTTCAAGCCAATACTTGTGCTTCATCGTCTACCGATTTTTTCGTTGATAAAACAAAACGGCACTTCGCTTCTGTGTGCGAAAGGTAATGGCCCGAAAGAGTAAAATAGGAATCCTATCGTATCAGTATAGGGGACATCGCTTCTAATCCTGGAAGCTTAGTGCTCAAGTTACGGAAGTTGGTAGGTATTCTGGCTCTCCTCTGCTTGTATTACCTTCCCATCGCGTTGCCGCGACAGTGGCTTTTGCGGATACAAACATCTTTTATTGAGGATTACAGCTGCAGGTACAGCTCCGGTTTTACACCGGATTCCCTTGCATCGGCAGGCGGATATGCCTTCCCGATTGCCAATTCCGGGGGTAAAGATAAAGACTTTTTATATATTATTCAGCTTTTTCTTCCTGATTATTTTCTTTTTTCTTCATTTTGTCTTTCTATCGGTAGTATTCCTCTGCTTTTGCAAGTGTTTCCGGCTTGCCGATGTCGAACCAACGGCGGTCCTGAAGCGGATAACCCTGTATGCAGGCTGTTTCGCACACGGATAGATAAAAAGGAATAATGGAGAACTTCCCTTCCCATTGTCTGCTTTCCATATAGCGGAAAAGGGAAGGGGATATGACGTGAATGCCACCGAAAGCCATTTCCTTGTATTGCCTTTCTTGGAAAGAGAATCCTTCGGGCTTGGTTTCACCGGTGGATTTGTTTATCCAGCCGTGCAGGCGGTTGGCATCGTCCAGCAGCAGGTAGCGTGATGTCTGTCGTTGACTGACGAGCAGTGTAGCCTCTGCATTGCTTTCCCGATGATGCCGGTAAAGCTCTGCAAGATTGATGTCGGAAAGGATGTCGGCATTGTGCACCAGGAACGGTTCGTTGCCGTCCAGAAACGGACGCGCTTTCTTTATCCCGCCGCCTGTGTCGAGCAGCATATCCCGTTCGTCACTGAGGTGGATAGTGATGCCGAAATCGTTATTGGCGCGGAGAAACTCGATAATCTGTTCTCCAAAGTGGTGGATATTGACCGTAATGTCATTGAATCCGGCTTCTTTCAGCCGTAAAATCACCCGTTCCAGCATCGGCTTTCCGGCTACGGAGACGAGCGCTTTTGGGGTGTGGTCTGTCAGCGGACGAAGACGGGTTCCCAGTCCGGCGGCAAATATCATTGCTTTCATAAAATAATACCCGTTGGCGGAATTAATTTAAGTTGATAAATATGAGTAAAAAGTTGTACATGT
>OGFD01001604.1_pt1 | contig 10420 bp, 6 predicted proteins | sample 1570851 | NCBI WGS metagenome assembly OGFD01 (sample SAMEA2582077, study PRJEB24529) | metagenome | biome: Human gut stool | place: China | collected 2011
TGCAGGAGAGCTATCTCGGCAAGGTCAAGATGATCTATATCGACCCGCCGTACAACACCGGCAACGACTTCATCTATGCCGACGATTTCATGCGCTCGCAGAAAGAAGAAAACGCGCAGATGGGAATGTACGATGAGGACGAAAACCGCCTGTTCAAGAACACCGACACCAACGGGCGGTTTCATTCCGACTGGTGCAGCATGATTTACTCGCGCCTGATGCTGGCAAGAAATCTGCTGACGGAGGATGGTGTTATCTTTATAAGCATTGATGATGGCGAATCTGCTAATTTGAGAAAAATATGTAGTGAAGTGTTTGGCGAAAGCTGTTTTGTTGGAGATGTGGTTTATCAAAGAACTTATGCGCCAAGAAATGACTCAAAAGGTATCAGCAAAGAGGCTGAACATCTAATTGCCTTTTCTAAAATGGATACATGGCAACCCAAGAAACTTCCGCGGACTGCTGAAATGAATGAAAAATACAAAAGTCCAGATGGTGACCCTATATTGTGGAGACCAGATAATCCTTGCGGACCGGGGGCTTCTGCACATCAGGGTATGGTGTATGCGATACAAAATCCGTTTAATGGCGAGTTGATTTATCCAAGCAGTGGAGCACACTGGCGTTATCAACAGGCAGATATGTTTCAAATTATGAGTAAATGGGGCGATTATCGCCTTGAAGATATTCATGATGAAGAAAAACGTGCAGAGGTATGTGGCGTAAATGCAGATGCTGTGCGTAAAGGCGTAATGGCTATTGTTCTTAATACGGGATTAGTGCAAGCACAAAACTATGCACAACAAGTGCTGAAAAAAGGATGCTGGCCTGTATATTATTTTACAAAAAACGGTACTGGCGGCTTAGCGAAGAAAACATACCTAAATGAAGAAAACGGAAAGGTGGTAACAAATCTTTGGCTTAGTTCTGACGTTGGTCATACAGACGAAGCAAAAAAAGAGTTGTTATCTTTGTTTGAAGGAAAGTCGCCTTTTGATACACCGAAACCAACGAGACTGATAAAACGCATATTGGATATTGCCTCTGAAAAGGATAGTTTAGTTATGGACTTTTTCTCTGGCTCTGCTACTACTGCACAAGCGGTCATGAGTAAAAATGCAGAAGATAATGGTCATAGAAAGTTTATAATGGTTCAGCTTCCTGAGAAAAGTCCATCTTCCGAGTTTGAAACACTCTGCGAAATCGGCAAGGAGCGCATCCGCCGCGCTGGGGATAAGATCAAGTCTGAAAGTCCCATGACGACAGGTGACCTTGACGTCGGCTTCCGTGTCCTCAAGCTGGACGATACCAACATGAAGGACGTTTACTATGCACCGGATGACTACGATCAGGGGATGATCGTGGGTCTGGAATCCAACATCAAGGATGACCGCACCGACCTCGACCTGCTGTTCGGCTGCCTGATCGACTGGGGGCTGCCGCTGTCCCTGCCGTACAAGTCCGAGCAAATCGACGGCTGCACCGTCCACACCTACAACGACGGCGATCTGATCGCCTGTTTTGACACGAACATTCCCGAAAGTGTGGTCAAAGAGATCGCACAGCGCAAGCCGCTCCGTGCTGTCTTCCGCGATTCCGGCTTTGCGTCCAGCCCGGAGAAGATCAACGTGTTTGAGATTTTCAAGCTCTATATGCCGGAGGATGCAAATGACATTTCCAAGCGTGTGAGGGTGATTTGATATGGCTTTTTCAGAAGATATAAAAACGAGGACAATGGTTGCATGCGGGAGATGTTGTTGCATTTGCCATAAGTTTTGCGGTAATAATATGGAAGTTCACCATATTAGGGCGCGTGCAGATGGCGGTACAGATACATACGACAATGCAATCCCACTTTGCTTTGATTGTCATGCAGAGGTTCGGCAATATGATCCCAAACATCCAAAAGGAATTAGGTTTACAGAAAAAGAACTAATCCAACATCGTGATAATTGGTATAAAGCCATAGCGTCAAATGGCGAAAAAGAAGCAACGACTGATGCGGAATATAAGTCGGTAAAGATATTAAGAGAAAAAGGACATGAGGATATTCTTCTGCATTGCATATCAACGGGTCAAGAATTAGTGGCAATTATGGATGGTTGTTTCGCTATGGAATGTTCTTATGAAGAACCGAAAACTGCTGAAGAGGCCGAGGAAATTAGTAAATTTATTCAAATTGTAAACGATCAACTTGACTGTTTGGATGAGTATGAGCCAAGTTATCGGGTTGTGATTGCGTTTTCGTTAAATGAATCTATTAGCTCTCTTAATAATGCTGGATTTTTACCATTTATGGCAGTAGAGAAACGAGTATTAACTGGTGGTATTACAAATGCAAAAGAGCCTTTTCCGACCTTGCTGCTTAGAATTGTCCGAAAAGATAGTGACGAGATTATTAAGAGGGAGAATACATGAAACTCCAATTCAAACATCAAAAATTTCAAGCGGATGCGGCAAAAGCAGTTGTTGACGTTTTCGCCGGACAGCCATACCTCACACCCACCTATATGATGGATCGTGGTCTTGAAGATGGTGAGCAGCAAGCAATCGCAACGATGGACGATTTTACCGGCTGGCGTAATGAACGCATTGTGCCGGAGCTTTCCGACAAGCTGATTCTGGAGCATCTGCAAAAGGTACAGCGCACGAATCAGATCAAACCGTCCGAAAGGCTGGAAGGACGCTACAATCTGACTATCGAGATGGAAACAGGTGTCGGCAAGACCTATACCTACATCAAGACCATGTATGAACTGAACAAGCACTATGGCTGGAGCAAGTTCATCGTGGTCGTGCCGAGCATTGCCATCCGCGAGGGCGTTTATAAGTCCTTTCAGGTGACGCAAGGGCATTTTGCGGAGGAATACGGCAAGAAGATTCGTTTCTTCATCTACAACTCTGCACAGCTCACGGAAATTGACCGCTTTGCGTCGGATAGCGCCATAAACGTTATGATTATCAACTCTCAGGCGTTCAATGCCAAGGGTAAGGACGCGCGGCGCATTTACATGAAGCTGGACGAGTTCCGCTCCCGCCGTCCAATCGACATTATCGCAAAGACCAACCCGATTCTGATTATTGACGAGCCGCAGTCGGTCGAGGGTAAGCAGACAAAGGAACGCCTGAAAGAGTTTCATCCGCTGCTGACGCTGCGCTACTCCGCCACTCATAAGGCGGACAGCATTTATAACATGGTCTATCGCCTTGACGCGATGGAAGCGTACAACAAGCGGCTGGTTAAGAAAATCGCCGTTAAGGGCATTACCGAATCCGGCAGCACGGCGACCGAAGGCTTTGTCTATCTGGAAAGCATCAATCTTTCCAAAGCTGACCCGACGGCAACTATTCAGTTTGATTGCAAGGGTGCGTCCGGTATCCGCAAGAAAACGGCAACAGTCGGAATCGGTTATAATCTTTATGACAATTCCGGCAATCTGGACGAGTACAAAGTCGGCTTTGTGGTCAAGTCCATCGATGGACGCGATAACTCCGTGGAGTTCCTGAACGGCGTCAAAATCTTTGCCGGTGACGTCATCGGCAAGGTCAGCGAAGACCAGCTTCGCCGCATTCAGATTCGAGAAACGATTCTTTCCCATCTTGAGCGGGAACGACAGCTTTTCCATAAGGGTATCAAAGTCCTGTCCCTGTTCTTCATCGACGAGGTTGCGAAGTACAAGCAGTATGATGAGGCTGGGCATCCGTTCAACGGCATCTATGCGGATATGTTTGAGGAAGAGTACAACGACATTCTCAGCTCCATGCAGCGGGAGATCGGCGACGAGGACTACATCCGGTATCTGGACGCGATTTCTGCCCATGATACCCACGCCGGTTATTTCTCCGTGGACAAAAAGGGCAAGATGACCGACAGCAAGCTTTCCGACAAGAAGGAGGGTACGTCCGACGATATTGACGCCTATGACCTGATCATGAAGAACAAGGAACTGCTCCTGGATCGTGATCCGAAGAAGTCTCCGGTGCGCTTTATCTTCTCTCACTCTGCGCTGCGTGAAGGATGGGATAATCCGAATGTGTTCCAGATTTGCACACTAAAACAAAGCAGCAGTGAGGTTCGCAAACGGCAAGAGGTCGGTCGCGGTCTACGCCTGTGCGTCAATCAGGACGGTGAGCGCATGGATGCCAACGTACTTGGAAACGATGTGCAGTCCATCAATATTCTGACCGTCATCGCCAGTGAGAGCTATGACAGCTTCGCAAAGGGCTTGCAGACTGAACTTGCCGATGCAGTTGCCGGACGCCCTGTGGCTGTTACCGCCGATCTGTTCAAGGGTAAGGTCATTGTGGATGCCAGAGGCAACGAGCAGGTCGTGGACGGCGATACAGCGCAGGCGATTTATTTTGATTTGATTGTCAACGGCTATATCGACAAGAAGGGCGTACTGACCGATAAATATTATGCCGACAAAGCAAACGGCGCGATTCAGGTCGCGGAGGAAGTGGCGGACAGCCGCGATGCTGTGATCAAGATTCTCGATTCCGTCTATGACAGCCGCGCCATGCAGCCGGAAAACGCCCGTGACAAGAATGTGGAGCTGCAAGTTGATCCTGATAAGCTCGCCATGCCGGAGTTCAAGGCTCTCTGGAAGCGCATCAGCCCGAAATCCGTGTATGTAGTGGACTTTGACACGGATGAGCTTGTGAGGAAAGCAATCACATCGCTCAACCAGAACCTTCGTGTGCCGAAGATATTCTTCAAGGTCGAAACCGGCGCAATGGATGAGATTAAGTCGAAGGATTCTCTCCTTGACGGAAGTGCGTTCTCAAAATCGAAGTCGTCAACTTACGACAGTCGGAAGCAGATTCGCACCAACAGCAGTGTGAAGTATGATCTGATTGGCAAGCTGGTCGGAGAGACCGGTTTGACACGAAAAGCAGTCGTTGCAATTCTGACCGGCATTGAGAAATCCGTTTTTGAGCAGTTCAAATTCAATCCAGAAGAGTTCATTATCAAAGCAGCCGCTTTGATCAATGACGAAAAGGCAACTGCAATCATTCAACACATCACCTACAATGTGCTGGACGAGCATTACGATACGGATATCTTTACCGAACCGACCATCAAGGGCAAGCTCGGAACGAACGCGATGAAGGCACAGCGACATCTATACGACCATATCGTGTATGATTCTACAAACGAACGAGATTTTGCGACCGATCTGGACACGAACGCAGATGTTGCAGTTTATGTGAAGCTGCCGGACAGCTTCTATATTGCAACACCGGTGGGGCATTATAATCCAGACTGGGCGATTGCTTTCTATGAAGGTACCGTCAAACACATCTATTTTGTTGCCGAAACAAAAGGCTCTATGTCCTCTATGCAGCTCCGGCTCATTGAGGAATCGAAAATTCATTGCGCAAGAGAACATTTCAAAGCAATAAGTAACGGAAATGTGGTTTATGATGTCGTGGACAGCTATCAGACGCTTCTTGAACGAGTGATGAAATAACTCGCAACTTATGAGTTGAGAGTTGAATTGATGGGGAGATGCCTATGGACGCACGAAAGCACTTGATCATCATAAAAGGAAAAGACCAGACGGACTCGGTCGCGAGCTTTCAGTTCCATGACGGGAAGTGCGAGGTCGTCTATACCAGTGCGCCCAATAAGTCATACAGCTTTCAGCGTAGCAATGTGGAGATCCTACCCCTGCAAAAGAAAATCGACCCTGCACGGGTGATTGTCACCGTAAACGGGCAAACCATCAGCGGAATTGATGAGATTCTCGATTTCAGCGGGTATTATCGTATTGTCCGCAACGGAAAGAGAGATTTATCGTTCCACAGGAGCGAAGTGCAGTTCCAGCAGAATTGCCTGGCAGACGGTAAAAATCAAGAAGCATTCCAATATTTCAAGGAGACTGCCGCTGCAATCAGTCTGGTGGCGGAAAACGGTATCAACATTCTAAGCATGCAGTATGACAAGATTCAGCAGGTCAGCGAGGATACCGTGTTGGCAAGCTATCTTGCACCGCAGAAAGACGTCAAAATGCCCCAGATGCCGGAGGCTGTAATCTATCCGTTTGGCATGAACCAGAGTCAAAAGCTGGCGGTAGAACGGGCGCTTTCCTCCAAAATCAGTATCATTCAGGGGCCACCGGGTACTGGGAAGACACAAACGATCCTGAATATCATCGCCAATGTTGTTCGCAGCGGAAAAACTGTGGCGGTTGTCTCCAACAACAATTCCGCAACGCATAATGTTGTGGAAAAGCTGGAGAAGAAAAATGCTGCTTTTCTGACTGCGTTTCTCGGAAGCCTTGCCAACAAGCAAAAGTTCCTGGAGAATCAAACTGGCGCCTATCCGAATATGAGTGATTGGGAGATGCCCACAGAGGAACGGCAGCAGTTGGATCAAGAGACGACCGCGCTTTCCCAGGAGCTGAACGAAATGCTCAACGCCAAGAACCGCATTGCGGAAATTGAGCAGGAATTTTTGCAGCTGAATCCGGAACAGCACTATTTCGAGGAATATTACGCGACTTATAGCGACGCACCGACAGAGAGCCTGGACAAACTGTCCTCGCAGAAGATTCTTGCACTTTGGATGGAATTTGAACAGCACGCAGAACATGAGAGCCGCTTAGGCCTTTTGCAAAAACTCTCCATCATGTTCCGGTTCAATCGCAATGCGCTCAAATTGTTCCTCCGTTCTCCAGAGCTTGTTATTCCCTATTTGCAAAGTCAGTTCTATTCCGTAAAGAGGCGGGAACTGGAGGCCGAAAAGCAGGAGTTGAACCGCAAGCTGGAACACTACGCTTTCGATGCGAAAATGGACGAGCTCACCCGAAAGTCCCTGCGACTGTTCCGGGCAGAGCTGGCGACGCGGTATCACTGGCAGAGTGGCAGACAGCGTTTTGAAAAGAACGATTTCCGCTGGAATTCCGCAGAGTTTACCAGCGAGTATCCGGTGGTGCTTAGCACGACCTATTCCATCAAAGGAACGCTGAGCATCGATCATATCTATGATTACTTGATCGTGGATGAAGCCTCACAGGTCGATCTGGCCACCGGCGTGCTGGCCTTCTCCTGCACGCGGAATATCGTGATCGTCGGGGACTTGAAGCAGCTCCCCAATGTGCTGACAGAGGATGACATTCGCACCAGTGATGCCATTTGGCAAAAGTATTCCTTGGATGAGCGGTATCGCTTTTCTACCCACAGTTTGCTGTCCTCTGCATTGGAAATATGGCAGGATGCACCTGTTACGCTGCTGCGGGAACACTACCGCTGTCACCCGAAGATCATCAATTTCTGCAATCAGAAGTTCTACCACAGACAGCTGATTGTTATGACAAAAGACCATGATGAGCCGGATGTATTGACCATGTACCGGACGACTGCCGGTAACCACGCCCGTGGACATCTCAATCAGCGCCAGATCGATGTCATCCAGCAGGAGGTGCTTCCGCGGCTGCATCAGCAAAATTTCCAGAGCATCGGTATTATCACACCATATCGGGATCAGGTGACAGCCATCCGCAAGCAGCTGGGAGATACTTATGAGGTGGACACCGTCCACAAGTTTCAGGGGCGGGAGCAGGATGCAATCATTCTGACTTCGGTCGACAATGTCATCACAGATTTTGTGGATGATCCCCATATGCTGAATGTGGCGGTTTCCCGCGCGGTTCATTCTCTGGCTGTGATCACATCGCAGGACCCACGCAATGACCAGACCAACTATGGTGACTTGGCCCGGTACATCGAATACAACAATTTCGAGATCATCCAGAGTCAGATCTATTCTGTATTCGATATGCTCTATCAGGGTTATGCCGAGCAGCGCAGAGAATATCTACAAAAGCATAAGCGGGTGTCTGAGTACGATTCTGAGAACCTAATGCACTCGGTAATTCAAGAGATATTGTCCGATGAGCCTTTTTCCTCTATCGGTTGTGTGGTGCATTTTTCTCTTGCCACGCTGGTGAAGGATTATGCGCCACTGACAGAGGAAGAACGCAAATATGCCCGCAATCCGCTGACACATGTGGATTTTCTACTGTTCAATCAAATGGATAAGCAACCTGTTCTGGCGATCGAAGTAGACGGCGGATCTCATAAATCCGGGAGCAAGCAGGCAGAGCGGGACGCGAAAAAGAACTCCATTCTGGATAAGTGCGCTATTCCTCTGCTGCGCCTCCGTACAGATGGCAGCGGGGAAAAAGAGAAAATCAAAAATGCGCTAAAGAGGGACTGACTATGCCGAAAATTATCAGGAACGCAATCAGATGTAAAAAATGCGGAGAAGTCATCGAAAGCGAAAACGTTCATGATTTCAAGTTTTGCAGCTGCGGCTCCTGCGCTGTGGACGGCGGCCATGATTACCTTCGCAGGTGCGGAAATCGTGAGGACTGGGAAGAACTGTCTGAAGCGGGAAAGGTGGAGGATAACGGCGCGTTGACTTGATTCTGGGTGATTGGGAATTGAGGTGATAGGATGTCTCTTAAAATTCAGCTTTTTGAAAACCAACGTATCCGCACGGCGTGGGATGAAGAAAAGGAAGAATGGTACTTCTCCATTGTCGATGTGGTTGGCGTATTGACGGACAGCGTTGATCCCACGGCGTATTGGCGCAAACTTAAACAACGGTTGAAGGCCGAGGGCAATGAAACCGTGACGAATTGTCACGGTTTGAAAATGACTGCTCCAGACGGGAAAAAACGCCTGACCGATGTGGCCGATACCGAACAGCTCCTCCGCATCATCCAGTCCATCCCGTCACCCAAGGCGGAGCCGTTCAAACTCTGGCTGGCGCAGGTTGGCCGGGAGCGCATTGAGGAAACCATAGACCCGGAATTGACCATCGAGCGGGCATTGGAAACCTATCTCAAAAAGGGCTATACCCGCGAGTGGATTAACCAGCGGCTGCAAGCCATCCAAGTTCGCAAAGAATTGACCGATGAATGGGATGCCCGCGGCGTGCAGAAGGGCGTGGAATACGCCATCCTCACCGATGAGATCTCCCGCGCATGGTCGGGGATGTCCACCCGCCAGTACAAAAATCTGAAGGGGCTTAAAAAGGAAAACCTTCGTGATAACATGACCACGCTGGAGCTGGTGCTGAATATGCTGGCGGAAGCCACCACCACACAGTTTTCAAAGGATCGAAAGCCTTCGACCTTCCAAGAGAATCTGGAAGTTGCTAAAGCTGGCGGACAGGTTGCCGGGCGAACAAGGAAAGACATTGAGTCACAGTCCAATACGCCGGTCATCTCCCCGAAGAACGCCGCGCAGCTCAATCAGGTCGTGACTGACCTTCTGGAAGGGGCGGCCGCGGATATGAGCGAGATGCCAGAGGAAAAATAGCGTTTTCGCATAATGTGGTTTTTCACGCGGCCAATTAGCAGATCTTGAAAGCACCCATTAAAAAAGTTTGAGAAAAGTTAAAAAAGAACGGAGAATTCCGACTTGCGCATGGCATTTTTGAGCCGGGGGTTCAAAAATCTACAGTGCTACGGCATGACAAGTGAACACCACCCGTGTTTCGAACTTTTTTATCGAAACACGGGTGGTTTCTTATACGGAAAGCCTTGCGTCACAAGGCTTTCCACTTTTCTTGCATATGTTCCTATATATCACGAAACACCAAAATTGCGAAGATGTTTTTATACGCCAGCATCGCGGTATGAACACGACTTTTCGATATATTTACAGAAGAGGAAATGGGCAGTTTGATGTATGTGAGCGCCGATAGCGATATTAGCTATTTTGGAGTAAGGACAAGATGAAAATAGCCGAGTTGAAGACATCTGACATGGATGCCACGCGAGCTGCAATCCTTTTTGAAACACGGGTGGCACCTTATTCCGAATGCCTTGCTATGGAGGACAATTTACTAAAACGTAGACATTTTGTTAGCTGTCGGATATAATAAACCCGAAGGAAGAGTGCTTATGATTTATTCAATCTACGAAATTCAGCAGCGAATCGCGCCGGTGACGAAGCAGTACGGTGTGAAAGCGATATTCCTCTTTGGCTCTTACGCAAGAGGTGAAGCCCGTGAGGACAGCGATATCGACCTGCTGGTCGATACCAGCGGAACGAACCTGCGCAGTCTTCTCTCTTTGGGAGCACTGTATTGCGACCTTGAAGCGGCGCTGCAAAAGCCGATCGATTTGATTACTGTCAGCGCGCTGGAACAACGTGCGCAAATGCCCAGCGAGGAAATGTTCCGTGAAACCGTGATGAAGGAGAAACTGAATGTATATGACGCAGCCTGACCGCCAGCGCATCCAGCATATCCGCGATTACTGCGAAGAGATCCGCAAGACCATCGAACGCTATGGAGAAGGCTTTGCGGTCTTTGATCAGGATGCAGATTATCAGCGTTCCATTGCATTTTCCATTTTGCAGATCGGTGAGCTGAGCGGCGGATTATCCGAAGAATACCGCA
>OGFD01001615.1_pt1 | contig 10329 bp, 10 predicted proteins | sample 1570851 | NCBI WGS metagenome assembly OGFD01 (sample SAMEA2582077, study PRJEB24529) | metagenome | biome: Human gut stool | place: China | collected 2011
GGGAGCCGAGACGTACCCGTTGCAATTCGGCATATTTTTCTCCTTCCGGTCGTTCGAGGTTGGCTTTTCGCTTGCGGGCGGCCATTCGGTAGACGGCTTCCAGTATCGTTCGCAATGTTTTGTTTTGGCTCATCAGGGCATCCCCTCCGGTAATCAGTATGTCACGCAATTGGGTGTCTTCCTCAAAGTACCCCATCAGGCGGCGTAATTTTTTGTCCCAACTCTCTTTGGGACGCAACGCTTCGAATTCGAAGTTGAGACGTTCGCTTTGAAAGTCGTACATACGTTGGCAGGAGGCACAAAGTCCGCCGCAGGCACGTCCCATCGTGTCTGGTATCAAAATAGCCACTTCCGGGTAACGGCGGTGGATGTTGTGCCCGTCCGGCAATAGCCAGCCGGCAGCATTCGGCTTTCCGGGTTCTACGATATCTTCCCGTTCCCAGGCGCGAATGTTGCCATATGTCTCTACCAAGCGGGGAGAATAGAGGATATAGCTGCGGATGGCATCGTCATTATATCCGTCACCGGTGATGTCGAGCAGTGAAAGGTAGTAGGGGGTAGCGAAGAAAGGCATACCCTTTTTGCGTGCGCGCGACAGCAAATACATCGTTTCGCTGGAAAGAGAATTCCCCAAAAAGCGATTCAGTTCAGTGGGGCTTTTTACTGCCATCGACAGGTGAAAACGAAAATCATTCCACCATTGGCTGACGAGCTGATATTTTTCGTCATAACTGAGTCCTTCGTCAAACCGGAAACGGGTGGAACCGGATTTTCTGTTTTCAATCTTCTGGATCAGTATGTGCAGTATCCGTTCCTTGTTTTGGGCACGGATCTCCATCACTTCCTCGTTCAGTCCCGTAGGCCAGCGTTCGGTACGGCTCTTTATCCGTTGCGGAGAGGGGAGGGGGATTTCCGTCATTTCAAGTCTTTTGAACAGGTAGAACAGGTCGATGAATAAATCTGTGGCCATGTCGGTGTTTTCCAGATTTCCGGTAAGGAATCGGTGGAGTAATGAAAAGGTTTGCACCGACATGTCTTGTTCTGTTGAAAGTTCGTGGATACTTCTTCCGTCGTAATTGATAAGGAGTCGAATTTGCTTACCCGTATTGCTTTCTGCTTGTGGATGGAGAGACAGGAATTTATCGAGGTTGTTTTTGAAGTCCGTTTCGTTAGTGGTTTCATTAGCCAGTTGGTAAAGTTCCGGTAGCTCTTGTTGGTATAGTTGTTTAAGTTGAGAAAGGGTGAGAGTTAGCATTTTCTTTTGTTTCATAAGCTATTATTTTTTACAATTGTTAAATTGGCATGTTATTTGCTTATAAATATAATAAAAAAAGCGGAGGAATTTCTCCTCCGCTTTTATGTCACCACGTTATTTTACAGTTATTTTTTATTTTCTAACACTCTGGGTTACATTTATGCTTTTGTATCTTCATTTTTATGCTTAGGCTCTTTCTTGGCCAGCAAAACGATGTTATAAACGTATTCTGTCATCCATTCTTCGGAATAGCCGAGCCTTTCTTTATATTGACGTACGGCCATTGCGGTTTTGTGTACATCGTCTGCTTTCCATACGGTTTTTGTACATACATCGTGCACAGTCTTTGCTGTCATTCCGCGCAGTGTCTTTTTGAATATCGACGGCATACGGAATTTCCATTGCATGAGGTTACCCATCAGCATCATCAAATCGTTGGAAAATCCCTGATACATAAACAGGTATGCCTGTATATCGTTCTGTGTACGGCAGTTTTTCTTAATGGAAGCATCTATCTCTTTGAAGAATGACTCATTGATACCATAATCTTCCATCAACATTTTGCGGGCAGCGCTTTTTTCGCCCAATCCCAGTTTGCCGCCCTGGGTAGGTATCTTAAACAGACGTTTGAATTGCGCTACATCCGGCAGGAAGCGGATATTGGTGATACCGAGATTTACGGCAATTACCGATTGGAAATATACGCGTGTCAGTGACACGAAATCTTCTACATTACCTACCGCCTTTCCGTTGGCATCGGCTTTTTTCTTGAATAAGTCAGCAAATATGCCCATATATGTATGAATTACAATTTTAAGATTATAAATTATGAATTTCGTATTCCGGTTGCAAAAGTACTAAATAAGTTGATTTACACCAACTATTCGTATTCTGCAATTTATGTTATATTCATTTCTGATAAAAAAGAGGCCTCTCCCCAGCCCTCTCCGGAGGAGAGGGGGCAGATAGATACTCTTATTTAGACTAACTCAGCCAATCAATAGTATACTTGGTACACAGCTTACTGTAAAATTGTCACAAGACTAACTCAGCCCCCTCTCCGGAGGAGAGGGTTGGGGAGAGGCTTCATTTCAGCCTGAAATAGAACTTATGATTTTCGAATACCGGCTCCACGATATCGAACCGGATAAACTTGGCCAGCAAATGTTCGGCAGCTCGACGTGAAATTTTAGCTTGGCGGCAATACCGGTTCAATGAAAGCGAACAATTCTTTTCAAGCAAGTCGAGAAGTAATTGCTCCCGTTCGGTATATTGTATCAATTCTCCTGCCGGGCTGCCACTCTGTTGCCACACGCGGAGGTGTATGGGAGTCGCCAGGATGTTCTCATCCTTAATACGGATATAAGCCAGTGGTTTCCCGGTTTCATCTTTGGCATACACCGGCTTTTTATCACTTTTATCTATTTGAACGATTAATACATTGCGTCCTTAAACATGAAATGTTTGCATGGTATAATGCACCTCCGGCAGGCAATAGAGTTGGGCGGCCGCTTCTATCATGTATTTCTCTTCTTCCGAGCGTACACCGGCTATTTTTCCATTGTCTTTTACGCCGATGAGCAAACGGCCCCCATCGGTATTGGAAAAGGCCGACAAGGTGCGGGCTATCTTGCGGGCATCCGAAATTTCAAATTTAAAATCCTGTTGCTGATGTTCGCCTTCAGCTATTAAAGTATGTATGTATTCGGTATCTGTAAGTGGTTTCATGATTGCAAAGGTAAAGAAAAAAGCATAAACCGCCTTTTTTAGCGTTATTTTAGCAGATTAATTCAAAAAAAAGATTGTTTTTATGCGTTTATTTCGGGAAAGAATGTATTTTTGCCAATCATTATTAACGAAGAAAATAAAAAGGATCATGAAAGAATTAGTAGAAAAAATCGCAGCTCTTGTAGCTGACTTTAACAAAGATGCAAATGCACAAATCGAGAACGGTAACAAAGCAGCAGGAACCCGTGCTCGTAAAGCTTCATTGGAAATTGAAAAAGCAATGAAAGAATTCCGTAAAGTATCTTTGGAAGAGTCTAAAAAATAATTAGCTGTATACGAAGAAATGCAAAAGCCGGTCCATGTGAGGACTGGCTTTTTCTTTTTTAATAAGGCTTGCTTTAAGGCAATAGCTTCAAATACTCACCGTATCCCTCTTCTTGCATTTTTTCTTTGGGGATGAAGCGGAGAGAAGCACTGTTGATGCAGTAACGTAATCCGCCTTTGTCCGCAGGACCGTCCATGAATACATGTCCTAAATGAGCGTCTCCCGTTTTACTGCGGACTTCCACACGTCTCATACCGTGAGAAGTGTCTATGTTTTCTTCGATCAGCGATTTCTCTATCGGTTTGGTGAAGCTGGGCCAGCCGCATCCCGAGTCGAATTTATCGGTAGAAGCGAACAAAGGTTCTCCGGTTGTGATGTCTACATAAATGCCCGGGCGTTTTTCGTTCCAGTATTCATTACGGAAAGCCGGTTCGGTGGCGTTCTTTTGCGTTACGGCATATTGCTCGCTGGTAAGGGTAGAACGTAGTGTGGCTTCATCCTGTTTTTTGTAAATGGGGTTAGCTGTTGTTTTAGGGCTGTTTGCTTTTTTGGCCAGATCGAACAGGGATGGGTCGATGTGACAATATCCTCCCGGATGTTTATCCAGATAATCCTGATGGTAATCTTCCGCTTTATAGAAATTGGCGAGGGGTTTGATTTCTACGGCGAGAGGTTTGGAATACTTCTCGGCCAAGGTCTTTACCGCTGATTGTATGACCGGAAGATCCGCCGGGTCTGTATAGTAAATACCGGTCCTGTATTGTGATCCGTGGTCATTTCCCTGACGGTTGACGCTGGTCGGGTCTATGGTTTTGAAATAGAGGTCTATCAACAGGGGAAGTCTTACCTTACGGGGATCGTAGGTAACTTTCACCGTTTCGGCAAAATTGGTATTTCCACTGCATACTTGTTCATAAGTAGGATTTGCGATATTTCCGTTGGCATAACCCACTAAGGTGCTCTCAACACCTCCGATCTGTTTCAGAAAATGCTCTGTCCCCCAAAAGCATCCCCCGGCGAAGTATATTTCACTTTGATCTTTCATTTTTTGGTTCTCCTGTTTTTTAAGATTATTACTCTGCACATTTTGTGCATTCATCACTTGCAAATAGCTCGTTAAGAGCAATATGAATATAACGGTTATTTTTATCTCTTTCATATGATATATAACAAATATAACTGTTCTTTTTGACAATGCCGACGGAATTTTTTTATTTATTTCACGCTGCCAGACTGAGAAACGGTTTGGATTTTTATAGGATTTCTCTTTTTGTTTGTTTCGGGCTTCTTCAACCTTCTTTTTTGCCCGTTTGCAACTTTGTCTTTAGTCATATAGACCGGCTCCTAAAAGGAAGACAGACCGAGAATAAACTCAAAATAAACTGATAAAAACTTTTAAGAGGAAAATTTAAACAGGCTTTTAGTTCTGAATAAAAATCAAAACAGTTTCTGAAGGGAATTCATTAAAAAACGTTTGGTTACTGCTTTATTCTTTTTATTATGCTTATTTTTGGCACAAACTATGTGCTACTTTGCAGCATAATAAAGAAAAGATGTATGGCAAAGCAACAATTCAACAGACTCATCTGGTTGGTAGATACTATCTATCGTAGTGGGCGTATCACATTCAGTGAGATCAATCGCCGTTGGCGGACGGGAGACGCTATGCGTACCGATATTCCCTTGCGCACTTTTCATAATCACCGGCAGGCTATCGAAGAGATGTTCGACATTAATATAGAATGTGACAAGCGTACGAATACCTATTATATAGCCGATGCGGAGGGAATGTTGGGAAATAAGCTGAAAATGTGGCTGCTCAACAGTTTCTCATTGAACAGTATCCTGCAGGAAAATATGGATATGAAGAACCGGATCGTGTTTGAAGAGGCTCCTTTGGGGTTACAGCATATGGATGTGGTGATAGATGCCATGCGAACCGGACATGTGCTTCGTCTGGAATATCAGGCATATACGTGGGAACATTCTAAAGAGGTCGTTTTGGAACCTTATTTTCTCAAACTGTTCCGTCATCGCTGGTATCTGATAGGGATCAACCGGTCTTATGATGCTTTCCGCTCTTATTCATTAGATCGTATCAAAAGTTTGTCTGTCGGGGAAGAGAATTTCCGCTTTCCCCGTAAATTTACGCCGCAAGATTATTTCCGCGATTGTTTCGGTATTATTCAGGATGAAACATTGCCGCCGCAGCGTACCGTGTTAAGGGTTGCTGCCGGGCAGGTGCCTTATCTGCGTAATCTTCCTTTACATTCCAGCCAGAAAGAGATAACAACGACGGAGGAATATACCGATTTTGAACTTTATATCTCACATACTTATGATTTTATTCAAGAACTGTTCTCGAAGGGAGCAACGATTGAAGTATTGGAACCTCAAAGTTTGCGTGATGTGATGAGAAGTGAGATAAAAAAAATGCAAAAACTATATGGATTATGAATGCGAACGTACTTGAGAAACTTAAAATACTGGCTGAATCTGCCAAATACGATGTATCTTGTGCTTCCAGTGGTACAGTTCGTGCCAACAAGCCGGGGACGTTGGGTAACACCGTAGGCGGATGGGGTATTTGCCATAGTTTTGCGGAAGACGGGCGGTGTATTTCGCTTCTGAAGATCATGCTTACCAATTATTGCATTTATGATTGCGCCTATTGTATCAACCGGCGTAGTAATGACTTGCCGCGTGCCACTCTTTCCGTATCCGAATTGGTGGATCTGACGATTGAGTTTTATCGTCGGAATTACATCGAGGGATTGTTTCTGAGTTCGGGAGTCGTTCGGAATCCCGATTATACGATGGAGCGTCTGGTAAGGGTTGCCAAGGACTTGCGTGAAGTCCATCGGTTCAACGGGTATATCCATTTGAAGAGTATCCCCGGGGCCAGTCGTGAACTGGTGAATGAGGCCGGGCGATATGCCGACCGTCTGAGTGTAAATGTCGAAATACCCAAAGAAGAAAATCTAAAACTGTTAGCTCCCGAAAAAGATCATAAGAGTGTGTTTGCTCCTATGCTGTATATCCAGCAGGGGGTATTGGAAAGTAGTGAAGAGAGGAAGAAATTCCGCCATGCACCTCGGTTTGCACCGGCAGGACAGAGTACGCAAATGATTGTAGGTGCCACGGCCGAAACGGATAAGGATATTCTTTTTCTTTCTTCTGCCCTGTACCAGCGCCCCACGATGAAGCGTGTTTATTATTCCGGATATGTTTCTGTCAATACCTATGACACCCGTTTGCCGGCTTTGAAGCAACCGCCTCTGGTTCGCGAGAACCGTCTTTATCAGGCAGATTGGTTGATGCGTTTTTATCAGTTTAAAGTAGATGAGATTGTAGATGATGCATATCCCGATCTCGATCTGGAGATAGATCCTAAATTGTCGTGGGCATTGCGGCATCCCGAAAAGTTTCCGATCGACATCAACCGGGCGGATTATGAGTTGATTCTTCGTGTGCCGGGCATCGGTGTAAAGTCGGCAAAGTTAATCATTGCTTCCCGCCGATATTCCAAGCTCGGGTATTATCAACTCAAAAAAATAGGAGTAGTAATGAAGAAAGCACAGTATTTCATCACGTGCAGCGAGCTCCCGATGAAAACTGTCAACGAAATGACTCCACAGGCTGTACGCAGCTTGCTACTTCCGAAGCCTAAAAAGAAAATAGATGAAAACCAACTAATATTAAATTTTAAAGAATGAAGATATTTACGATTAGACGATTGACGATTTACGATTGAGGTCATATAGAGATTCATAAGTAATTTCAATCGTCTAATTGTAAATCGTCTAATCGTCAATCCCATGGTCCTATTTGTTTATGATAAAACCTTTGAAGGCTTGCTGACGGCTGTTTTTGATGCTTACTTTCGCAAATCTTTTCCCGATATGCTATTATCGGAGGGGGAGGCTTTACCTTTATTTTACGATGAATTCTTTACGGTAACCACTGATGAAGAAAAGGCCGGACGGGTATGGCGCGGATTACAGAAGAAACTTTCGGCCTCCGCTCTTTCAGCCATTACTTGGTGTTGGCTTTCCGAGCTTCCGGAAGTCGGTATGTTACTGTTTCGTTATATTCGTAAGGCCATCGATGCTCCCCGTTCCATTGAAACGAATTTCGGTGATCCGGATGTATTGGAACTCTCTAAAATATGGAAACGCGTGGATTGGGAACGGTTGCGGATGTTTCAGTTTGTCCGTTTTCAGAAAGCGGCGGATGGTACTTTCTTTGCAGCCTTTGAACCGCAGCATAACGCATTACCTTTGACTATCGAACATTTTAAAGACCGCTTTGCCGATCAGAAATGGTTGATTTATGATATGAAACGCCGTTATGGTTTTTATTATGACTTGAAAACCGTAGAAGAAGTTACTTTTGATGATGACAGCAACGCCTCGCATCTGATAACCGGAATGCTTGATGAAAGTTTGATGGATAAAGATGAAAAATTGTTTCAACAGCTTTGGAAGACCTATTTTAAATCCATTACAATCAAGGAAAGGCTCAATCCGAGAAAACATAAGCAAGACATGCCTGTGAGGTACTGGAAATACCTTACCGAAAAGCAGAAGTGAGGTTATTCAATTCTTTCTACCATTTAGGGATATTTTATAGTTCGGGCATCTTTTTATTGTAAAGGAACTGTTTAGAGTAGATTTTGGAGTATTTGATAACCGATGTATGCCTAAATTCCGTATCTTCGCCAGAGAACGTTCATCTCCCATTCTTTTTCCATAAAAGTATCGAGTTTTATTATGAATGAATCACTACAAATCCGGAAAGCCGGGAATATGATAAGTACATCTGTTCTGTCTCGTATAGACCCTGTTGACTTTGTCGATACCTTTTGTTGTAGGATAACGGCTGAAAGAGATATCCGTCCGGCCGATGTACTCATTACTATGTTTACAAATTATCCGCAATGGGTGGAGGCTTTGATGAAACTTCGTAATTGTCTTGTGGAACCATTCGGACTGAAAGGCGGGAAAGGCCCTGAAGTGGCAGAATATCATAAGATAATATCAGATTTCGCAATTGCTCATCCGGATATGACAAGGGAGGAAGCGGTATTTACGGCGGATGATAAACATTTGCAGTTCTATGTTTCTGCAATCGTGCGTCCTATGGAGGCGAATGTAAAAGAGGTCACCGTTTCCACTTTAGTGCAGTTTCATAATAATTGGGGGCGGACGTACTTTTTCTTTATTCGTCCGTTTCATTCCATCATTGTTCCGGCTACATTGAAACGTGCTTTAAAGCGTATGGTCATTAACTAACTTGATTTATTTATGAAAAAAAGAATAATCTATGCTTCCTGCTTTTTTGTGATATTGATAATCGAAATTATTATCGGCGTATACATTCATGATGCATTTATCCGTCCTTATATAGGAGATGTATTGGTAGTGATACTTATCTGTTGTTTTATCAGGATTTTCATACTTCGTTCTTTGCGGCGGTTACCCGTTTATGTCTTTGTATTTGCTTGTTTCATTGAGCTGCTTCAGTATTTTCAGTTGGCCGATAGGTTAGAATTGTCAAATAACGGATTTGCGCGGATTGTTCTGGGGGCTACTTTTGATTGGAAAGATATTTTATGTTACGCGGTGGGGTGCTCTCTTTTTGGGTTGGTGGAGTATGCAGAACGTAAAATAGTGCAACGCAGAAAAGCAGCCCGCTCGTTTATCGGTTATAAAAAACGGACCCATTGGTATCTTTGAAAAATACGATAACGTTACACACAAAGTATAAAGAAACATTTACTTTTTATCTTTGGGTAAGCTATCTTTATGTAACGGAAAACCACAATATTTACAGTACGCTGCGTTCTCATCATGTCCCGCTTTATGGCAATTAGGGCATTGCATATCTTTCAGCTTTTTATATTCTTTCATCATCGATACGGATACGATGCCTGTGGGCACTGCTATAATGGTATAACCCATTAGCATTACACAGGCAGAGAGGAATTTCCCTAAAGCCGTTGCGGGTGTAATATCGCCATAACCTACTGTTGTCATGGTGACAATAGCCCAATAAATGCTGTTGGGTATGTTGCTGAATTGTGTGCCGGGCTGTGTACCTTCAATCATATACATTAAGGTACCGATAGAAACAACGAGTATCACTACAAACAGGAAAAAGACGGCTATTTTCTTGCTGCTTTCCTTTAGTGAAGTAAGCAACCGTTCACCTTCCATCCAGAAAGTGAAAAGTTTGAATATACGGAAAACCCGGATGATACGGAACGCCCGGATCACCAGCAGATATCTTGCTCCCGGTAAAAAGAAAGCCAGATACAACGGCAGTGTGGCCAGTAAATCAATGATACCGAAAAAACTGAAAATATACTTCTTCGGTTGTGGAGAGCAATAAATACGGGTTACATATTCAAAGGTAAAGAAAGCTGTAAACAAGTATTCAAGTATGATGAATGGCAACGTCAGGTAGGACGGAAGCCCCTGCAGGCTCTCCAGAATGGCAAGCAGAATACTTAATGTGATACAGATGATAAGAGCCACATCGAACAACTTTCCTGCCGGAGTATCCGATTCGAAAATAATAATGTAGAGTTTATGTTTTAACTCTTTGTTATGTAGAAAATGTTTGAGGTGCTCTCTTAAATTCATAATAATAAAATAATTAGCCAATGTGCCAATGAGACAATGTGATAATATACCAATTGGCCAATATGCCAATGTGCTGTGCTATCATTCTTTTCATTGGCAAATTGGCACATTATTCATTGCCCCATTATTAATCAATTACCCACTTCGGGTTATGTGGAATCGTTTTCTTGGGGTTATAGTTCATTCCTTTCCGGGTAGGTATGTGTAAAACGTATGTACGGCGTGTTTTGTTTTTTAATGAGTGTTCGCGCAGCCATGGATTAGCGTCACGCAATTGTGCATAAGTGATGCCGTTTTGTTTGGCATACTCATCCAGATTCTCGATGGCGGTGGTGATCGTCACTTTTTTATAGGGAATAGGGGGATAGAGGTGC
>OGFD01001641.1_pt1 | contig 10216 bp, 8 predicted proteins | sample 1570851 | NCBI WGS metagenome assembly OGFD01 (sample SAMEA2582077, study PRJEB24529) | metagenome | biome: Human gut stool | place: China | collected 2011
TACAACGGTTTTCAAGACCGCCGCAATCGACCACTCTGCCACCTCTCCAAAACTCCTTTATCAGAAGTGCTTTCCGTTGAAAGCGGTGCAAAGGTACGTATTCTTTTTAAATCTGCAAGCATTCTGACGATTTTTTCACGAAATAATCGTATTTTTGCTTCGTAATTCAAATTGCAACAGCTAATCTCAATCATAAATCATAAATAGATAAATCGTAAAGATCAATGATATACCCTCAAAACTTTGAGCAAAAAATAGGATTTGACCAAATCAGACAACTACTGAAAGAAAAATGTCTCAGTACATTGGGAGAAGAAAGAGTGACAGATATGACTTTCTCTGACCAACACGATAAAGTGGAAGAGTTACTGAATCAAGTTATGGAGTTTGTCCGTATCATTCAAGAAGAAGACAGTTTTCCCGATCAATTCTTTTTTGATGTCCGTCCTTCACTAAAACGGGTAAGGATAGAAGGAATGTATTTGGACGAACAAGAACTGTTCGATTTGAGACGTTCACTTGAAACGATCCGTGACATCGTTCGCTTCCTCCATCGAAATGAAGAGGAGGAAGAGTCGGACTGCCCCTACCCCAGCCTTAAACGGCTGGCAGGAGATATTGCCGTATTCCCTCAATTGATAGGAAAAATAGACAGTATACTGAATAAATATGGCAAGATAAAGGATAACGCCTCCACAGAGCTGGCACGCATCCGTCGAGAATTGGCAAGCACGATGGGAAGCATTTCCCGTTCACTGAACAGTATACTGCGTAGCGCCCAATCCGAAGGATATGTAGATAAGGATGTAGTTCCCACCATGCGCGATGGCCGTCTGGTGATCCCCGTAGCCCCCGGACTGAAACGAAAAATAAAAGGTATCGTACACGATGAGTCCGCCAGCGGGAAAACCGTCTTTATCGAACCGGCAGAAGTAGTGGAAGCTAATAATCGTATCCGAGAACTGGAAGGAGACGAACGACGGGAAATCATCCGTATTCTTACAGAGTTCTCCAATGTATTGCGACCCTCCATCCCCGAAATACTCCAATCGTACGAATTTCTTGCCGAGATAGATTTCATCCGGGCGAAAAGCTACTTCGCCATACAGACCAACGCATTAAAACCGGCTCTTGAAAACGAACAATTGCTCGACTGGACAATGGCTGTACACCCGTTGTTGCAATTATCGCTTTCCAAACATGGAAAGAAAGTTGTTCCTCTTGACATCGAACTCAACCAGAAGCAACGTATTCTTATTATTTCCGGCCCTAATGCCGGCGGTAAATCCGTATGTCTCAAAACGGTAGGTTTGTTGCAATACATGTTGCAATGCGGAATGCCGGTTCCGATGCACGAACGCAGCCATGCCGGGATATTCAGTAACATATTTATCGACATCGGTGACGAACAGTCCATCGAAGATGATTTAAGTACCTACTCTTCTCACCTCACCAATATGAAAGTGATGATGAAAAGTTGTGATGGACACAGCCTCATCCTTATCGACGAATTCGGAGGTGGAACAGAACCACAGATAGGTGGGGCAATCGCAGAAGCGGTATTAAAGCGTTTCAATCAAAAAAAGACATTCGGAGTTATTACCACACATTATCAGAATCTTAAGCACTTTGCCGAGGATAATGAAGGGGTAGTAAACGGTGCCATGCTTTACGATCGCCACCTTATGCAGGCACTTTTCCAATTACAGATCGGTAATCCCGGTAGCTCGTTTGCTGTAGAAATTGCCCGCAAAATCGGATTACCGGAAGATGTCATTGCAGACGCTTCCGAAATTGTGGGCAGCGAATACATCAATGCAGACAAATATTTGCAAGATATCGTTCGTGACAAACGCTACTGGGAAGGAAAACGCCAGACCATTCGCCAAAGGGAGAAACACATGGAAGAGACCATCGCACGTTATCAGACAGAGATGGAAGAGTTGCAGAAATCCCGCAAGGAGATTATCCGTCAGGCTAAGGAAGAAGCTGAACGATTATTACAAGAATCAAATGCACGGATCGAAAACACGATACGTGCCATCAAAGAGGCACAGGCCGAAAAAGAGAAAACCCGGCTTGTCCGTCAGGAATTAAATGATTTCCGTGCTTCGGTAAACGAACTTGCTTCCAAAGAACAAGAGGACAAAATTGCCCGGAAGATGGAAAAGCTGAAGGAAAAGCAGAACCGGAAAAAGGAAAAGAAGCAGGTTTCTGAAAGTCAAACACCTTCACCGCACCCCCCTAAAATCACTCCGATTACCATTGGCGAACATGTAAAGATTAAAGGTCAAAGTGCCATAGGCGAAGTATTAGAAATCAACGGTAAAAACACCGCCGTAGTAGGTTTTGGAAGTATCAAGACAACAGTAAAATTAGACAGACTGGAACGCACCAATGCAGCTCCACAGAAACAAGAACCTGCAAAAAGTACATTTGTCAGTAGCCAGACGCACGACCAGATGTACGAAAAGAAACTTGGCTTCAAACAGGACATCGATGTACGCGGAATGAGGGGCGACGAAGCTTTACGGGCAGTTACCTATTTTATAGATGATGCCATCCTGGTAGGTATGGGACGCGTACGCATCCTGCACGGCACAGGAACAGGAATCTTGCGTACCCTGATCCGACAGTATCTGGATACAGTACCGGGAGTACGTCACTTTGCCGATGAACATGTACAATTCGGTGGTGCCGGAATTACAGTAGTAGATTTAGCTTAAAAGAAAACAAAAGCACAGGACAGCTTGTTCTCATTATAGTCGTGAGTAGCTTTCAAATTAATACTCATTAAAGAAAACCATTACCTTTGTCGTAGTGGTCTTCTTAAACAAAAAATAAAGCATGAAAAACAACCTGTTAAGTGAAAAATTAATTTATACGGGTGAGAGCCAGACTCCTACCCATCTGCATCTCTGTACATACAATCTCAATGAAATGCAGGAATCTTCAGGAACAAACTTTCATGAAGTCAGTAATTCACTGAACAATGAACGTATCAACTGGTTACAAGTACACGGTTTGAAAGACACAGAAACGATTCGTGAAATCTGCGAACATTTCGAAATAGACTTCCTTGTGCTGCAAGATATTTTAAATGCCGACCATCCTACCAAAATAGAAGAACATGATAAATACATCGTACTTATTCTAAAGCTCTTCCACCCTGCTAAAAAAGAAAATGAAAACGATCTGGATGAATTGGAGCAGCAACAGGTATGTATTATCTTAGGTGCAAACTATGTATTGACCTTTCTTGAAAGAGAGACTAATTTCTTTGACGACGTAAGTATAGCCTTGCGCAACGATGTATTAAAGATACGAAGCAGACAAAGCGATTATCTGTTGAGCGTACTCCTGAACAGCGTAATAGGGAATTATACTTCAATGGTCTCGGATATAGACGATGCACTTGAAGACCTTGAAGAAGAATTGCTCAGAATCAGTGACGGTGATGATATAGGCATTCAAATTCAATCTCTCAGACGCCAGTATATGTTGATGAAAAAATCCATATTTCCTCTAAAAGAACAATATATCAGACTGCTGAGAGGAGACAGTACATTGATGCATAAAGCCAACCGTGCCTTTTTCAATGATGTAAACGACCATTTGCAATTTGTTCTCCAGACAATTGAAATATGTCGTGAAACACTGTCATCTCTGGTAGACCTCTATATATCCAACAATGATTTACGGATGAACGATATTATGAAACGGCTGACAATCGTATCTACCATTTTTATACCGCTGACCTTTCTTGTCGGTGTGTGGGGGATGAATTTTAAGATGATGCCGGAACTGGACTGGAGATACGGATACTGTTTCGCTTGGGCATTAATGATCATTATAGGGATCATGGTCTATGCATTTTTCCGGAAAAAGAAATGGTATTAGGGGAGTTGAAAGTTGAGAGTTGAAAGTTTATTAGAAAGAATAACAAGAGTACAATAATATGAAGTCAATCAAAGAGTTATACCGTATTGGCACAGGTCCTTCCAGTAGTCATACGATGGGGCCGCGAAAAGCGGCTGAAATGTTTGTAACACGCCATCCGGATGCAGCAAAATTCAAAGTAACACTTTACGGGAGTCTGGCAGCTACAGGAAAAGGCCATATGACGGATGTCGCTATTATCGATACCCTCGAACCGACAGCACCGGTAGAAATTATATGGCAACCCAAAGTCTTTCTCCCTTTTCATCCGAACGGAATGACTTTTGCAGCTTTCGACACTGATGATAAGCTCATTGAAAACTGGACGGTATATAGTATCGGAGGAGGGGCATTAGCCGAAAACAGCGATACGCCTTCCATTGAAAGCCGTGATGTATACGGAATGAACAGCATGACGGAAATTTTAGAATGGTGCGAACGTAGTGGAAAAGGCTATTGGGAGTATGTAAAAGAGTGTGAGGACTCTGATATCTGGGATTACCTGAATGAGGTATGGAAAACAATGATAGACTCTATCCGTCGGGGATTGGAAGAAGAAGGGGTCCTGCCCGGTCCGTTAAACTTAAGAAGAAAGGCTTCCACTTATTATATACGTGCTACCGGATACAAACAATCGTTACAATCGCGCGGCCTTGTATTTGCATATGCATTGGCAGTCAGCGAAGAAAATGCATCCGGCGGAAAAATTGTAACTGCGCCCACTTGCGGCTCTTGTGGTGTAATGCCCGCAGTGCTCTATCATTTATACAAAAGTCGTGATTTTAGCGATATACGTATCTTACGCGCATTAGCCACAGCCGGCCTTGTAGGAAACATTGTAAAATTCAATGCTTCTATCTCCGGAGCAGAAGTAGGCTGTCAGGGAGAAGTAGGCGTAGCCTGTGCCATGGCATCAGCAGCAGCCAACCAATTATTCGGCGGTAGCCCTGCCCAGATAGAATATGCTGCCGAAATGGGCTTGGAGCATCACTTAGGAATGACCTGCGACCCCGTTTGCGGATTAGTGCAAATCCCTTGCATTGAGCGCAACGCCTATGCCGCCGCACGTGCACTGGATGCCAACCTCTACTCTTCATTCACAGATGGCATGCACCGCGTTTCTTTCGACAAGGTGGTACAAGTAATGAAGCAAACAGGACACGATCTCCCCTCCCTCTATAAAGAAACAAGTGAAGGAGGACTGGCAAAAGATTACGAATTTAGCTAAAAGAGGATTATTAAAGAAAGGGGACAACGGGAATAAGAAGAATAAAGGGAAATGGGAGAAGTACTTTGCATCATGATAGCGCAATCACTTCTCCCATCTCAACTCTCCCCTCTCCCATTATTCCACGTCCGGCCAGTGTGTGTCATCCGCATCGGTAATATCCTTTTCAAGAAGGAGACCGCCATATGCGGAGTAATACAAAGCACGTTCCTGTGCACCTCTCTGAACTTCAAAGACAAATTCTTCCGACTTATGCGGAAAGGTTAGCTTAGTAAGGTTGTCAATCACCCAATCACCGTAACCACTCTCCTCGTAAGCCGTATTGACGGCTGCGGGTAGCTGTTCACGAAAAATCTCCATCTCCGTCATGATCCAATTGGCATTTGCATCAAACCACACATCCAGTTCCGACCCATTTACCCAACAATCAGCTACATAATAAACACCCTTCTGACTCCATTCTATATCCTGTACATCAGGATAAAGTTGCTTTAACGCTGTAATGATGTCCTGATTAGGTGGCATATAATCATCATCGTTGTCACAAGCACTGAAAGAAAACAGGATTATCGCCAACATTACGGCTCCTAAATAATATTTAAATTTCATCATCTCTAAAATTATATTGGTCAAGGTTCTATATCTTACAATCAATCATCCGCTTTACGGAACTTACCATTCTTATCAAACTTAAAAGTCAAATCGGTATTCAGTTCTACTTCATACCCTTTACGGTCCCGTTCGATCTTAGTAACGAACTCAGTAGTGAAATTATTCGTCTTCAAATAGTTACTGACGAAAGAGGGGATAATCGTTGCCGGTACCTTTCCCTTTTTAGCATCCACTTCCTGCCAATTCCCTTTGCCATCAAAATCAATTTCGATACCATTGGTCAATAAAACTTCGTACTTCTTAGATAAAACCTCGCTGTCTATTTTAGATTTTCAATGGTTTGACTTAACCAATTGAGGAATAAACTTTTAGCAAATTATTTGAGAAATAGTGGTAACGAGTTAGCAACCGTGCGAATTTCAACGATTTGCGGTGCTATGCTGTCAAATAACTCTTTATAAAGTGCAAATATACAATTTTTCTAATTTACTCATCCCCATACAATATATATTTATCGTATGGGGATGTTATTTGAAACGGAGGAACAGGTATTTACTTATAAGAATCTTCTACTCCAGCTAAATAACCAGCAGCATAAGCTGCATGTGGGCTTTTATGCCTAACTGTTCCAGCTTGACTCTCTGGTAATGAATCTAAGTCCAAATCTAATTTTTCTTTACGATTTAGTCCATCTTCATACCCTCTCTCATAAGCACATCCTGCACAACGATGTCTTCCTGCCCCACCTTGATCGACAGGTAAATTATTGTACTGAGGATCATAACGATGTTGTTTTTCACAAGCCATAATTCTTATTCTTTAAATTATTACTCTATTAGTTCTAATATCCAATTTATCCAAGATATAACAGTAGATGCCCTTCGTTTATATGTTTGTTCAGAATCAATATTATACAATTTTGCACTTTTCATTATTTCAACGACCTCGCCCTTTGTTGGAACATTGCCTTTATCAAAATACAGTTTCAAGGTGTTTTGAAATGCCGTATGTGCCAATATAAGTTTTACAAATTCCAATTGCCGTTCAATAATGGGCAGATTAAATATACGAGAGCCATCACGAGTTAGAATGCACCCTATTTGTTGATTCTCACGAACAACCTCTACTAATCCTAAATACTTTGCCGCATTTGAATAATAATCGGTTTGTCTGTGATCAAAATCATAATTTTGCGTAATATCATCTTTGCAAATAAATCCTTTTTGTTTTAATAGCTCGCAAAGATTAATTACTCGTTCAAAGCTATCTGCTTGAGGGAAAGGCAACTCAGGTTCTTTTACAACTTGAATACTATCCAAAATATTCTGTATATTCTCAACATTAATTCCTCCTTCTTGAACTGCATATTTTTTATGTTGTATTAATCGGATAGAATTATATAATTCAGGTGTAACAAATTCATATTCTCTCAAATGGAAAATACCATTTGAATACGTCAAGAATATCGGACGAACACGTTTCCCTATTTTATTACTCCATAATCTATATGGATAATATAGTTGTCGAATCAGAAAATCATCAGAAATATAATTTTTGGCTTCAATCAAATTTAAAGAACTATCTCCTTCATACCCTCCGTCTATTTCAATTTGTGAATTATCAACATTAATTTTTAAAATGTTTTGTCCTGAATTAATCGTAAAATCAAAGACTGAAGAACTCATCCGACCAGAGACAGTAGGTAACAGATTTTCCTCTCCTGTAAAATCATGCAATATCTTAGATACAAAAGCACAATTTATAGCTATTGATTCACTCGTAATATCTTTATAATCTATACTTTCCAAGAAAGTTGGAAAGTCAATAGGAGTTATCTCTATATCATCTTTATTAAAATCACAAAAAGTTTTAAATTTTCCGATTTCATACGTACCTCTGGATGTAGGTAATATTGATAAGTTATGATCTATAAACAATTTTGGAAGTTGAGATCTATGGTCAAACTTTGTCATTAAACGAGCTTCTCTAAACTGATTAATTTCTGTTGAAGAAATTGAGATACGTTCATTATTGGCAAGTTTGTCCAAGATGCAATACTTCTCAAAAATTTTCTCCCATGCTATGTCATTTTTGGATTTACTCATAATTGCTAATTAAAAATTCATCAACTTGCCCTCTTTTAGAAGAATCTGAATTTATAGCACGACTTGCCTGTACTACATGAATATTGTATTCCGCATAAATTTCTTTTATAAAATTAGATGCAGAATTTGATAGGAGAAATTTTATGCCATTGCTATTTAATCTATTACAAACATCTCTTAGCCTAAGCTGATCCCTCTCACTCCATCCACCTTGCACGTATCCTGTAAAATTAGAACTCTCTGAAATAGGATGATACGGAGGATCTAAATACACAAATGAGTTTGTTGGTATATCTCTCAATATTACCTCATAATCACCATTTGATATTTGAATCCGATCAGAATTTAAATATTTACTTACCGCCTTAATTACAGGCTCATTGACAATATTTGGATTTTTATATTTCCCAAATGGGGAATTAAATTCCCCGGCATTATTAACCCGATATAATCCATTATAGCAAGTTTTATTGAGATATATAATCCGTGATGCTCGCTCGATAGTGGTAAGATTTTTAAAAAGAGGTTGCCTATCCATAGAGCGAATTTCATAAAAATACTCTGACGTATTTTTATGTTTCTTTAAATCCTCAATAAGTTCATTGGGATTGTCCCTTATAACCGTATAAACATTGATCAACTCTTCGTTATAATCATTTATAACTGCTTGTTTTGGCTGGAGTTCAAAAAATAAAGCTCCGCCTCCGATGAATGGCTCATAGTAGGGACGATTCGCTACCCCTTTGGGTAACATCTTTCTAATTTCTGGAATAAGTTGTCTTTTTCCTCCAACCCATTTCAAAAAAGGAACTACAAGTTTATTCTTAGCCATTTTATATAAAGTCTATTATATCAATTACAAAGGTACTACTTTTACTGATTTATCCTATAAGAATCCACAATAATTTGGTTGTTTTGATTTCAATTGCTGAGGTATAGCTAATTATTCGTTCTTAAATTCCTCTGTTTTTCCTTTGTAGCTGTATAGGTCGGCGAATGTTCTGCCTTAACTTCTCGAACTGTTCCTTGAACCACTCGGCAATGGGCTTTCGGTCAATGGCAAGAACCAACCTCGTCCCGTCCGTGGGGTCTTTCAGCACTTGAAACCCAGCCTTTTCGGTCGTGAATTTCCGTCCGTGTTCCTCCGAGTAGAGTTCCCCCGCATACTCCAACGTCTTTCCCTTGACGAGCGTTGCGGTCTGCCTTTCATCGAATCCCACAAGGCGGCACAGGTTTTCGATACGGAGCATTTCACGCAGGTAGGGAAACCATGCCGCCGCCTTTGCGATTACCGTTTTCAGAAACGATATTTCCTGCTTGTGCCTTGTGTCCTTGTCGGCTATCTCCCTGCCGTGCTTTTGCTGCATTTCCCGTATCTCCCTGCTGTGGTCTGCCTGCATGGTCTGTATCCTATCTTGCAGGGCTTCGATGGTTTCCTCGTGGTCGGCTACCTCCCTATGCAGGGCGGTGTTCTCCCTTTCCAGCGTCTTGACCTTGTTACTGCCGAAAAGAGAACCGACGCTCTCGGCGATGTTGGCGGCTGCGGTGGTTGCCGCCCCTTTCAGCTTCTCGGTCTGTATCTCTTTTTTCGCCCGTCTTAGTTCCTCCCGTGCCGTTTCTTTCTGCTGTTGCAAATCCACCACTTCCGCTTTGAGATTGTCGGCGAGTTTCTGTATATCCCGATAATACTGCTGCGTGGACTTGTGGCGAGCCTTCGAGCCGTCTATGCCCCTTTGCAGCCCGTATTTCGCCATCGCTTCGGCATAGGTATCTTGGTAGGACTTCAATTTCAGCCGTGTCATAATATCGTCTGCGCACAGCCTCACGGTGTCGGTCGGCTTCTTGCGGTATCGCTTCTTCGTCTGTTCCTCCCTTTTCCTGCGCTTTCGCTCTCCCTTGACGATGGGGACGAGCGTAACGTGTATGTGCGGCGTTTCCTCGTCCCTGTGCAGGTGAGCCGCCACGATGTTCTCCTTTCCGAACGTGTCGGCGAAGTATTTCAGATTGTCGGCGCACCACTCGTCCAAACGCCCCTCTTCCTCTATCCGCTTCATGTCCTCGTGCGTTCCCGATACGTTGATGCGGATTGCCCGTACTTGGTTGCTTCCGATTTTGCGTGTCAGCCCCGCTTCTTCTAATCTCTGCTGTATAGCCGCCGAACGGTCTTTCACCCCGTCGGGGTATTCGATGAGCCTGCGGTTTAGGTGCGTGCGTGTGGGGTCGGCGTTCTTCGGTATGATGAAACGCTCGATATGTGCGGTCGTTCCGCTGTCGCTGCCGTGCGCCTTTTCCATGTGTAAAACTACGAAACCCATATATTCTTCCTTTCTTT
>OGFD01001644.1_pt1 | contig 10199 bp, 5 predicted proteins | sample 1570851 | NCBI WGS metagenome assembly OGFD01 (sample SAMEA2582077, study PRJEB24529) | metagenome | biome: Human gut stool | place: China | collected 2011
TAATTAACGTTAAAAAATACGCTCAAAGCTTGCTCAATTAGAGTAAAACAGGGCGTGCTGCTTCCGGAGTTTGTGGACCTTCAGCCCGTCGCTTGAACCACATGAGAAAGTTTAGCATTCTTAATTTTCTCAACCAGAAAGCTATAAGTTGCTAACCGGAAAGCTATGAGTTACTAACCGGAAAGCTATAAGTTGAGAACCGGAAAGCTATGAGTTGAGAACCACAAAACTATGAGTTAGTTTTTTTAACTTTTTAGCCCATTTTTTATCTTTTTACGCCTAAACGGCTCAAAACAGAGACTTTTAAATCTTCTTCTTATAGCAGCGATGACGGCGATGCTGTTCGCTCTCCAGATACTGCCACTGGCTCTGAACACCGGTATTGGTCTCCATCTGCGGCATTGCCTCTGCCCATTTAAAGCCATAACGGCGATACTGCTCAATCAAATCGGCAAAAATAAGCGCGTTGGCTCCCTTCTTGCGATATTCCGGAAGAACACCAATCAAGAGCAAATCTACCGTATCCGTCTTGTGCCACTTCAGAACCTTCAGTACCTTCAGCCAACCCGTAGGGAAAAGCTTGCCATTGCCTATCTCGCGCAGCGCATCGGTAAACGAAGGGAAGGAAACACCAAAGGCTACCAGCTTGTTGCCAGCGTTGCCATCCACCACACCCGTTACCAGGTTCAAGTCAGCCTTCTTGATATAAGTATTTACATATTCATCTATCTGCTTCTCCGTAAGCTGCTGGAAATCATAGAGATTCTTGTAAGTTTCGTTCACGATTTCGAACACCTTCCTACCCATTCCTCCCGAGGTCAGTTCACGGCGGGTAAACTTATGCACATGCAGATTATATCGGCTCTCTATCATCTGGGCTGTCTTGGCAAACTTAGCCGGCGTCACTTCCGGAATCCTGATGCGGTACTCCAGCCAGTCGTTATCCTTCTCATAGTGCGGATAACTCTCCAGATGCGTCTTGTAATAAGGATAATTGTAATTGATATACATCGTAGACTTCCGGTCGAAGCCCTCGATGAGCAAGCCTTCACGGTCCATATCCGTAAATCCGAGCGGACCTACGCATTCGTTCATTCCCTTGCTCTTGCCCCAGTTTTCTACCGCACGCAACAAGGCACAGGAAACCGCAACATTATCCACGAAATCGAACCAGCCGAAGCGAACCTGTTTCTTGTTCCAATGTGCGTTGGCACGATGGTTGATAATGGCAGCAATTCTACCTACGATACGAGCCTCGCTGTCAACCGCCAGAAAGTATTGAGCCTCGCAGAATTCGAAGGCAGGATTCTTCTTTGGGTCCAGCGTATTCATCTCGTCGAAACGCAAAAAAGGAATGGCAAACTTATGGTCTCTGTAGAGATCATAATGAAACTGAATAAAGGTTTTCAACCCCTTTTTTGTTGTTACCGGTATGATTCTTATCTCATCATTCATTAGTAATCCGTTTTGTATATATATTCAATTGCGGTGCAAAAATACGATAATTTTATGAATAATGCAACTCTTTTCTTATAAATTTATAAAAGTTGGTTCATAATTGTCCAACTTTGTGGATATTTATGTACCTTTGCAGGTTGAAATGCCCCAAAAAGAGCATCATAAAATATGAAGAAAGAGAAAAGAGACAACTATACGTTCCTCACACATGCCCCTGTGCATCATGTGATTTTCACGATGGCCATACCAACGATTATCAGTATGCTGTCGACGAGCATGTACAATCTCGCCGACACCTATTTCGTGGGCAGCATCAACACGCAGAGTGTGGCAGCGGTAGGCGTTTCCTTTGCAGCAATGGCTGTTATCCAGGCGATTGGTTTCTTGTTTGGCCATGGTGCAGGCAATTATGTTTCGCGACAGTTGGGCGCCAAACATACGGAACAGGCACAGAAGATGGCAGCCACGGGCTTTGTGCTGAGTTTTCTTACCGGTCTCCTCATCGCCATTCTGGGTCATGTGTTCCTCACTCCGCTCTGCCTTCTGATGGGTTCTACGCCCACCATTCTTCCTTATACAGAACGCTATCTGGGCATTATCCTGCTGGGTGCTCCCTTTATGACCACCTCGCTTACGCTGAATAACCTGATGCGCTTCCAGGGCAATGCGATGTATGCGATGAAAGGCATCATGTCGGGTGTGCTGCTCAATCTGATTCTGGCTCCTCTGCTCATTCTCTACTTCCAGCTGGGCATTACCGGAGCCGCCGTAGCCACCCTCATCAGCCAGTGTTTCGGCTGCGCCATGCTGTTTTGGATGACGCATAAAGGCGAGAACATCCGCATTCGTCTCAGCAATTTCACCCCTACCCGCGCCTTTGCCAAGGAGATTATCTTCGGCGGAACCCCTTCGCTGTCAAGACAGGGACTGGGAAGTATCGCTACGCTGATGCTCAATGTGGCAGCAGGTGCGTTTGGCGATGCAGCCATTGCGGGCATGAGCATCGTTACCCGCATCTCCTTCTTCACCTATGCGATGGTCATCGGTCTGGGTCAGGGATTCCAGCCGCTCTGCGGATTCTGCTACGGAGCCAAACTCTATGGGCGCGTAAAGGAAGCCTACTTTTTCTGCATCAGATGCGGCACGGTTTTCCTCGGCGTCTGTGCCCTTCTCGGCTTCATCTTCTCAACTTCCATCATCAGTATCTTCCGCGATGATGCAGCAGTTGTAGCCGTAGGTTCGGCAGCTTTGAGATGGCAGGTGCTCAGTTTTCCGCTCATAGCCAGCATCGTGCTCACCAACATGCTGATGCAGACCATCCGTAAACCGGTGAGAGCCAACATCGTAGCGGCAGCACGAAGCGGACTTTTCTTCATTCCGCTCATCTTCATCCTCCCCTATTTCTTCGGATTGCTGGGCGTGGAGATGTGTCAGATGTGGGCAGATTGCTGCTCGTTTGCCGTTGCGGTTCCGATAGCCTGGAGCGCTTTCAGGGATATGAGAAGAGAGCAGATGGAACTTGGGAAAAGCCACTAGAAGATAAGAGAAAATACTTGAGATAAGAGAAATGGAGAAAACTTATTACATAGGATTGGACGTTGGCTCTACGACAGCCAAAATAGCCGTTATCGACAGCGATAACCGGGTAATTTACTCAAAATACGAACGCCACAACGCTCGTGTCAACGAACTTGTGTCGCAATATTTCGATGAGATTTCAGCCCTGGTGGGCGATGCAGAGGCAAGAATCTGCGTAACGGGAAGCGTAGGAATGGCTACTGCCGAACAGCTCCAGGCGGAGTTTGTACAGGAGGTGGTGGCTGCATCGGTCTATGCCCGTACTGCCCATCCTGAGGCGAAGGCGCTCATCGATATTGGTGGCGAGGATGCGAAGGTTATCTTCTTCAAGGAAAACGGAAATATGGAACTGCGCATGAACGGCAACTGTGCCGGCGGAACGGGTGCTTTCATCGACCAGATGAGTGTGCTGATGGGCGTAGAGAACCAGAAGATGAGCGAGTTGGCGATGAAGGCAGAGCACGTTTATCCGATGGCTGCCCGCTGCGGCGTATTCGCCAAGACCGACATCCAGAACCTGATGGCGCGCAATCTGCCCGAAGCAGATATTGCAGCCAGCATTTTCCATTCCATCGCCGTACAGACGGTGGTAACGCTTTCTCACGGCATCAGTTTCGAGGCTCCTATCCTGCTCTGCGGCGGTCCGCTGACCTTTCTTCCGGCTCTCCGCAAGGCTTTCAGCGATTATCTCCATCTTTCTCCAAATGACTTCATCGTATCAGAAAACAGCAATCTCATTCCGGCTCTGGGCTGTGCTTACCGGGCTAAATCGGCAGATTCTGCAGCCTCAGTTTCTGTTCTCAGAAGTCGGATGAAAAAAGAAATACAAACGGAATGGACCAGCAGTCTGCTGCCTCTGTTCAAGAATGAGAAAGAGCACCAGGAATGGCTCAAATCAAAGGCGAAATTCGCTACCGAAACCAAACCGCTGAATAAAGGAAAACAGCAGGTTGTGATTGGTATTGACTCGGGCTCTACTACGACGAAGATTGTTGCGGTAAGGGTGAATGCGGAGACGCCTACGGGAGATATTGTCTTTACCAATTACCGCCTGAATCTGGGAAATCCGATCAAGGCAGTAGCGGATGGACTGAACGCCCTGAAGCAGGAAGCTGCATTGCGAGGCGCTGAACTGGAAATCGTAGGCTCCTGCTCTACAGGTTACGGCGAAGAACTCATCAAGGCGGCTTTCGGCCTCGACAGCGGCATTATCGAAACAATGGCGCACGAAAGAGCGGCTGCCTCACTCATGCCTGACGTGAGTTTTATCCTGGACATCGGCGGACAGGACATGAAGGCTATCTTCGTGGAGAAAGGGGCTGTGGTGCGCATGGAACTCAACGAGGCTTGCAGTTCGGGCTGCGGAACATTCATCCAGACCTTTGCCAACAATATGGGTTATTCTGTAGGCGATTTTGCTCAACTCGCCTGCCAGTCGAAGGCTCCCTGCGACCTGGGAACCCGCTGCACCGTCTTCATGAACTCGAAGGTGAAGCAGGTGCTCAGAGAGGGCGCATCTGTTGCTGATATTTCTGCCGGAATCTCTTATTCAGTCATCAAGAACTGTCTTTATAAGGTATTGAAACTCCATGGTAATGAGAATCTTGGAGACAAAATCGTTGTACAGGGAGGTACGATGAGAAACGATGCGGTGGTAAGAGCATTTGAGTTACTCACCCATACAGAAGTGGCACGAAGCAACATGCCGGAACTGATGGGTGCCTACGGCTGTGCCCTTCATGCGGCGGCAGATTACAAGCATCGCACATCTGCAGAATACGAGCACCCTGCCTCATCAAGATCCATCGATGATCTCCAGAATCTGGCCCATTATGAAACCAAACAGCTGCAATGCAAAGGTTGCGAAAACCATTGTTATGTTTCCCGCTACACCTTTACCGGCGGCAACCGATTCTACTCCGGAAACAAGTGCGAGCGTGTGTTCAACAACAAGGGAGCAAACGAGATAAAAGGCAAAAACATTTACGAATACAAATATAGTTTACTATTTGATAGAGAGATAGTTAACTCACCTGCTACCGCGTTTCACGGTAGATGGGTAGGCATTCCTCGCATCCTCAACATGTACGAGGAATATCCGTTCTGGAATGCGCTGCTCCGGGCAGCCGGATTGGGCGTGATTCTCTCTTCCGATTCCACTTTCAGCCAGTATGAAGGAGCCTTGAATACGGTGATGAGCGACAATATCTGCTTCCCGGCTAAACTGGCTCACAGTCATCTGAAGGAACTCAACGAGAACCCGAAGGTAGACCGCATCCTCATGCCATACGTGGTTTATGAGCATAATGACGACCCGAAGAATACGCTGAACAGCTTCAACTGTCCGGTCGTTTCTGGCTACAGCGATGTCATCAAGTCAGTCATCAATCTGAAGAAGCCGATCGATACGCCCATCATCAACTTTGCCCAGCCTAAGGCGCTGGAAAAGCAGATTACCGATTATCTCAAGCAACTGGGAGTAAGCAAGAAGACTGCCCGTAAAGCGCTGAGAGAGGCCCTCTATGCTCAAGCAGTATATGCAGCTGAGATTAAGAAACAGGGCTGGGAGATTCTGAAAAATGAAGAAACAGAGGCTCAGAAAACGAACGAAGACAAGACTCAGAAGCCAAACAAGGGACTTACGATTCTGCTGGCTGGCCGTCCTTATCATACAGACCCGCTGATTCAGCACAAGCTGAGCGAGATGATTGCCAATCTGGGAGTCAACGTCATCAGCGAAGACATCGCCCGGGGTAATCTCTTTGAAGATTTCAAAGAATTCAATCTGGAGGACCTGGCGGCAGAAAGAAATGAGGCAGCATTAGCCAGCCAGGACAACAACGAAGCATACAACTGTCAGCCAGAGACTTATCTCGTAAAGCAATGGGCGTATATGAACCGCATTCTGAAGGCAGCACAATGGGCAGCCGAACAGGGCAATGAGGTTCATTTCGTCCAGATGACCAGCTTCGGCTGCGGTCCTGACAGTTTTATCCAGGACGAGATTCGCGACATCATGAAGCGCCACAACAAGCCGTTCACGCTGTTGAAGATAGATGATGTGAGCAATATCGGCTCCCTGAAACTCCGTGTCCGCTCGCTCATAGAAAGCCTGAAGGGAGTAAAGGAAGTGAAGAGTGAAGAACGAAGAGTGAAAAATTCAACAGCTGAAGAAATTCAACATTCAACACTCAACATTCAACATTTACAACAGACCAAGGTATTCACCAAGCAGGATATTCATCGCAAGATTCTCGCTCCTTTCATGACCGAATACCTCACCCCTATCATTCCGCCTATCCTGAAACTGATAGGCTATGATGTAGAGGTACTTCCAATGAGCAATGAGGTAAGCGCCGAACTCGGTTTGAAGTTTGCCAACAACGAAGTCTGTTATCCGGCAACCCTCATCGTCGGCGACATCATCAAAGCCTTGAAATCAGGCAGATACGACCTGAACAATACGGCAGTAGTGATGAGTCAGACGGGCGGCCAGTGTCGCGCAACCAACTACGCCGGTCTCATCAAGCGTGCGATGATTTCCAATGGATTCCAAGACATTCCGCTGCTCACGCTCGGTGTAACAGCCTCAATAGGCGAAGCATCAGGCTCAACAGACGACAAGCAAGACTATAACGAACAGGACGGCTTCAATGTGCCTTGGCTGAAATACAGTCAGATTATCGTTACCGCCATTTTCTATGGCGATGCAATCAACGAGATGTACAACGCCTGCATCGTAAGAGAGCGTAAACCGGGCATTGCCAGAGAGTTGCGCGATAAATACATGCAGCTGATAGACGGACCTATCGCCCAGAATTCAGCCAAAGGACTCATCCGACTCCTGGAACAGGCAGCCGAAGAATTCAACCAGATGACCCTCGACAGAGAACTGCCGAAGGTAGGAATCGTAGGCGAAATCTTCCTGAAGTTCAATCCTTTCGCCCACCAGTTCCTGGAGCAGAACATCATTTCGCACGGCATTGAGGTGGTTCCGCCTCTGCTTGCCCCATTCTTCCTGCAGGAATTTGTGAACGTGGAGATACAGAAACACATGCGGCTGAGTTGCACCAGAGTGCCCGATTTCATCATCAAGGGCGCTTATCAGGCGCTGATAGGCAGAAGATTGCGCCAGGTAAACAAGGCAGCCGGCAAGTTCCGCTACTTCCGTCCGTTCACCAATATCTATGATGATGCGAAGGACGTACAGGGACTGGTTTCGCTCGCAGCCCAGTTTGGCGAAGGCTGGCTTCTGCCTGCCGACATCGTAGGTTACATCCGTGATGGCGTGAACAACATCATCTCGCTCCAGCCTTTCGGCTGCATCGCTAACCACGTGATTTCCAAGGGCATCGAGAAACGTCTCCACGACCGGTTCCCAATGCTCAACCTCGTATCGCTCGACTTCGATTCCGGTGTTTCAGAGGTAAACGTCACCAACCGACTGCTCCTCTTTCTGGACAGCATCGCAAAATAAGACAAGCCAGACCCATGTACGGTAAAACACCGTATATGGGTCTTTCCATTTTTCATCCCCCAAAAAATCACTCTAAAAAATACAAAAAACCGTAGCTATTTCTTTGTCATTCAAGAAAATAATCGTATCTTTGCACTCAAATTTTATTGAGACATTAAGAAAATGAGTAAAGATACATTAACTCATCAGCTGACAGAGACCATCGAGGAGCTTTCGAGCGCCGAATCTTTGAAGGGTCTCTTCCATCAGCATCGAGACGGGAATCCACTTCCTTCGGGCAAGGCGCTCGAAGAAATCATCAGTTTGTCCCGTTCTATCCTCTTTCCTGGATATTTCGGCAATTCTTCTGTAAATATCTCAACCATCAAATATCACATTGGAGTAAGAGTAGAGAAACTCTATGAGATGCTGTCAGAGCAGATTCTCGCCGGTCTCTGCTTCGCCAACGACTGCGAAACGGAAACCCAGGCTGAACTGCAGCACCAGCGTGCCAAGGCAGGCGTGATTGCAGCCAAGGCAATCATGGAATTTCCGAGACTGCGCAAGATTCTGGCTACCGATGTAGAGGCTGCCTACGAGGGCGACCCGGCTGCCATGAGCCACGGAGAAATCATCTCCTGCTACCCGGTCATCAAGGCGATTACCAACTACCGCATCGCTCACGTGCTGCACGAACTGGGAGTGCCGCTCATTCCGAGAATGATGACAGAACTGGCTCATTCGGAAACCGGTATTGATATTAACCCGGAGGCTACCATCGGCAAGCACTTCACCATCGACCACGGTACGGGTGTGGTGATTGGAGCAACCTGCATCATCGGCGACAATGTGAAACTCTACCAGGGTGTTACCCTCGGTGCCAAGAGTTTCCCACTCGATAAGGACGGCAATCCTATCAAGGGAATCCCTCGCCACCCTATCCTCGAAAATGATGTCATCGTCTACGCCAATGCCACCATCCTCGGTCGCATCACCATCGGAGAAGGCTGCGTAGTGGGAGCCAACGTATGGGTTACCAAGGATATGAAACCGAAAACAAAGAAATATAAAAAAGAAAAACAAAGTTTATTAGATATAGAATTCAATAATGGAACAGGAATTTGAACTCATTGCCAAGACCTTCATGGGCCTCGAGCCTGTCTTGGCTGAAGAGCTCACCCAGTTGGGTGCCAATAATGTACAGATCGGTCGCCGCATGGTGTCTTTCACAGGCGACAAGGAAATGATGTATCGTGCTAACTTCCAGTTGCACACAGCCATCCGTATCTTAAAGCCTATCAAGCACTTCAAGGCTAGAAGCGCTGAAGAGGTGTATGATCAGATTCAGAAGATCAAGTGGGATGACATCTTAGACGTGAAGAAGACTTTCTCTGTTGACTCAGTAGTCTACTCAGAGGAGTTCCGCAACTCACGCTTCGTAACCTACAAGGTAAAGGATGCGATTGTTGACTGGTTCCGCGAGAAGCAGGGTACACGTCCAAATATCAGCGTATCTAACCCGGATATCCGCCTCAACATCCACATTGCAGAAGACAATGCCACCTTGAGTCTCGATTCGAGTGGTGAGAGTCTGCACCGCCGTGGCTACCGCCAGGAGCAGGTAGAGGCTCCTCTGAACGAGGTTCTCGCTGCAGGTATGATTCTGATGACCGGCTGGAAGGGCGAATGCGATTTCATCGACCCGATGTGTGGTTCAGGTACCATCGCCATCGAAGCTGCCCTCATCGCCCGCAACATCTCTCCAGGTGTATTCCGCAAGGAGTTTGCCTTCGAGAAGTGGAACGATTTCGACCAGGATCTCTTCGATACGATTTACAACGACGACTCTCAGGAGCGCGAGTTCGAGCACCATATCTATGGTTACGATGTTGACATGAAGGCTGTCAATACAGCTAATCTCAACGTTCGTGCTGCCGGTCTTAGCAAGGACATCACCATCGCCCAGCAGGACTTCAAGGACTTCACCCAGCCAGCAGAGAAGAGCATCATCGTGATGAACCCTCCATACGGCGAGCGCATCTCTACCCCTAACCTCCTGAACACCTACAAGATGATCGGTGAGCGTTTCAAGAAGGCTTTTGCCGGCAACGAGGCTTGGGTATTGAGTTACCGCGAGGAGTGCTTCGAGCAGATTGGTCTGAAACCATCTATCAAGATTCCTGTATTCAACGGAAGCTTGGAGTGCGAATTCCGCAAGTATGTGATGTTCGACGGCAAGATGAAGGACTTCCGTTCTGAAGGCGGTATTGTGAAGACTGAGCGCGAGAAGAGCGAGATGGCTCAGAAGCACCGTTTCAAGAAGGAACGTGAATTCAAGAAGCGTGTAAGCGAGGAGACAGAAAACGAGGAGGACGATATCCGTTCTTTCAAGTTCCATACTCACCGTCTGGAAGACTTCGAGAAGAAGCGTGCTGAGTTCCATAAGGGCGGCCGTTCACGTATCGGTGGCGGTCGACGCAATGATGACGACGATGACAAGCGTGGCAGCCGCAGCTTCAAGGGCGACCGCAAGGGTGGCCGTGACTTCGGTGGCAAGCGCGACGGAAAGCGTTTCGAGAAAGGCGACAAGCGTGGTGGCTTCAAGGGCGACAAACGTGGTGGCCGTGATTTCGGAGGCAAGCGCGGAGGCAAGAAGAACTTCAGCGTTGACTTCGACGACGAGGATTAAAGAGACATACTACCCATG
>OGFD01001663.1_pt1 | contig 10091 bp, 8 predicted proteins | sample 1570851 | NCBI WGS metagenome assembly OGFD01 (sample SAMEA2582077, study PRJEB24529) | metagenome | biome: Human gut stool | place: China | collected 2011
GGGCTGACGAGTTTAAGGAGCTGTATGCGAGCCTATCCCCAGAGGAATACAACGCCGCTATGGAGTCAACGCTGACCGCCTTTTATACGCCGCCCGTTGTTATCAAGGCAATGTACGAAACGCTCGACCGCTTGGGCTTCTCACAGGGTAATATCTTGGAGCCTTCCTGCGGCACGGGCAATTTCTTCGGCTTGCTGCCCGAAAGTATGGCAGGCTCAAAGCTCCACGGCGTAGAGTTAGACCCGCTGACAGGTAAAATCGCAAAGCAACTCTACCAGAAAGCCAATATTGCCATAGAGGGCTTTGAGCAAACAAAGCTCCCAGACGACCACTTTGATGTGGTTATCGGCAATGTGCCTTTCGGAGAAATCCGTGTGAACGACAGCAGATACAACGCCCAGAAGTTTCTCATACACGATTACTTTTTCGCAAAGGCGCTTGATAAAGTCCGTGCCGGCGGCGTTGTGATGTTCATTACCTCTAAGGGAACAATGGACAAAGCAAGCCCAGAGGTAAGAAAATATATTGCCCAGAGAGCCGAGTTGTTGGGCGCAATCCGTCTGCCAGATAACACATTCCGTGCCAACGCAGGCACAGAGGTCACAAGCGATATTCTAATTCTGCAAAAGCGTGACCGTATAATTGATGTCGAGCCAGATTGGGTGTATCTGGACACAGACGAGAACGGCGTTACAATGAACAGCTATTTTGTTCAGCATCCAGAAATGGTGCTTGGGCAAATGCGGCTTGAAAGTACACGCTTCGGAAAATCAGAGCCTGCCTGCAAAGCCTATGAAGATAAATCTCTGTCCGAGCTGCTTCACAACACCGTTCAAAGGATAAACGGCGAAATCACAGAGCTTGATAATGAGATAGACCAAATCTCCGACGAACAGGACACATCCATTCCTGCCGACCCGAATGTACGCAACTTCTCATTCGCTCTTGTAGACGGCAAGGTTTATTTCCGAGAGAATGACCGTATGACCCCTGCCACCGTATCAATGACGGCGGAAAACCGTATCAAGGGACTTATAGAAATACGGGACTGCGTGCGCAGGCTCATTGAGTATCAAACCGAGGATTATCCAGAGAAAATGATACGCACCGAGCAGGAAAACCTAAACCGCCTGTACGACAGCTATACCGAGAAATACGGTCTTATCAACAGCCGAGGGAATTATCTTGCCTTTGCGTCGGACGAGAGCTATTTTCTTTTGTGTTCTCTGGAAGTGCTTGATGATGAAGGCAATTTCAAGCGGAAAGCGGATATGTTTACAAAGCGGACTATCAAGCCGCATCGTGAAGTAACCTCGGTTGAAACATCAAGCGAAGCCCTCGCCCTATCCATCGGAGAGAAAGCCCGTGTTGATTTGCCCTATATGGAACAGCTTACGGGCAAAACGCAGGATGAGCTTGTCAAGGATTTGCACGGCGTTATCTTCAAAGTGCCGAACTCCGAGCCTGTTTCCTATGCAGCCGCAGACGAGTATCTGTCGGGTAATGTCCGCACAAAGCTCATTATTGCACAGGCGGCGGCAAAGGACGACCCAGAGCTTGCGGTCAATGTGGAAGCCTTAAAACAGGTCATTCCGAAAGACCTGTCCGCTGCCGAAATCTCCGTCCGTCTGGGAACGACTTGGATACCGCAGGAGGATATTCAGCAGTTTGTTATGGAACTGCTTACCCCGTCGCAATATGCCAGAAGAAAAATCAAGGTGCGCTACACCGAGTTTAACGGCGATTGGTTTATTGAGAACAAAAGCTCCGACTTCGATAATGTCAAGGCAAACAGCACCTACGGTACAAAGAGGGCTTCCGCCTACCGCATTATTGAGGATACTCTGAACCTGCGTGATGTCAGTATCTTTGACTATGTGTATGATGAACACGGCAACAAGAAAGCGGTGTTCAACGCAAAGGAAACAACGGCGGCACAGGCAAAGCAGGAAGCTATCAAGCAGGCGTTTGCGGATTGGATATGGAAAGACCCAGAACGGCGAAACCGCCTTGTTCGCTATTACAATGACACTTTTAACTGTATCCGTCCCCGTGAGTACGACGGCAGCCATATCACTTTCGGAGGTATCAGCCCAGAAATCACATTAAGACCGCACCAAGTAAACGCTATTGCTCATATCCTTTACGGCGGCAATACGCTCCTTGCCCACAAGGTAGGCGCAGGCAAGACCTTTGAAATGGTAGCGGCTGCACAGGAAAGCAAACGGCTCGGACTATGCCAGAAATCAATGTTTGTCGTTCCCAATCACCTTGTCGGTCAGTGGGCTTCCGAATATCTGCGGCTCTATCCGAGCGCCAATATCCTTGTTACGACCAAGCAGGATTTTGAAACGGGCAACCGCAAGAAATTCTGCGGGCGCATTGCTACGGGCGACTACGATGCGGTCATTATCGGGCACAGTCAGTTTGAAAAAATCCCGATGAGCGTGGAACGACAGAAAATGCAGTTGGAAAAGCAGCTCTTTGATATAGAACGTGGTATCGAAGATGTGCAGGCTTCCAAAGGCGAACAATTCACGGTCAAGCAGCTTATGAAAACCCGCAAGAGTATCAAGGCAAAGCTCGACAAACTCAATGATACCAAGCGCAAGGATACGGTAATCGACTTTGAACAGCTCGGCGTTGACCGCCTGTTCATTGACGAGAGCCATTTTTACAAGAATTTATACCTCTACACCAAGATGCGCAGAGTGGGCGGCATTGCCCAGACCGAAGCCCAGAAGTCAAGCGACCTCTTTATGAAGTGCCGCTATCTGGACGAAATCACGGGCAACCGAGGAACGATTTTCGCAACAGGTACACCCGTCAGCAATTCTATGGTAGAGTTATACTCGGTGCAGAGATATTTGCAGTACGACACTCTGGTACGGAATAGCTTGCAGCATTTTGACAGTTGGGCTTCTACTTTCGGAGAAACCATAACGGCGTTGGAGCTTGCCCCAGAGGGGTCAAGTTACCGCCCGAAAACAAGGTTTGCCAAGTTTCACAACCTGCCAGAGCTGATGCAGATGTTCCGTGAGGTAGCCGACATTCAGACCGCCGATATGCTGAAGCTCCCCGTGCCAAAGGTCAATTATCGCAATATCAAGGTCGCTCCGAGCGAAATTCAAACGGAAATGGTCGCTTCCCTCGCAAAGAGAGCCGAGAAAGTCCGTGACAGACTTGTAGAGCCGTATATCGACAATATGCTGAAAATTACAAATGACGGGCGAAAATTGGCACTCGACCAAAGGCTTATCGACCCGATGCTGCCAGACTTTGAAAACAGTAAGGTCAACGCCTGCGTGGATAATGTGTACCGTATCTGGGCGGAAAACGCCGACACACGGGCGACGCAGCTTGTATTCTGCGACCTGTCAACGCCCAAAAACGACGGCACTTTCAATGTGTACGACGATATACGAACAAAGTTGACCGACAGGGGTATCCCTGCGGAGCAGATACGCTTTATTCACGAAGCGACTACCGACGCACAGAAAAAGGAGCTGTTTGCAAAGGTCAGAAGCGGCGAAGTGCGTGTTCTTTTAGGCTCTACTCCGAAAATGGGTGCAGGTACGAATGTGCAGGACAGGCTCAAAGCCATTCATAATTTGGACTGTCCGTGGCGACCGAGCGACCTTGAACAGCGGCAAGGGCGCATTGAACGGCAAGGCAATATGTTCCCAGAGGTTGAGGTTTACCGCTATGTAACCGAGCAGACCTTTGACGCTTATCTCTATCAGTTGGTAGAAAGCAAACAGAAATTCATATCCCAGATAATGACGAGCAAAAGCCCTGTCCGTTCTGCCGAAGATGTGGACGAGGTTGCGCTGTCCTTTGCCGAGGTCAAAATGCTTGCTACAGGCGATGAGCGTTTCAAGGAGAAAATGGACTTGGATATACAGGTATCGAAGCTGCGTGTACTCAAACAAAGCTATCTCTCCGAGCATTACGACCTTGAGGATAGGATACTCAAATTCTATCCGCAGACCATAAAGGAGTATGAGGAACGCATCGCAGGCTATGAAAGCGACACGGCTCTTGCTGAACAGCACAAGCCGCAGGGCGAGGATAAGTTCTGCCCGATGACCCTAAAAGGCGTGACCTACACCGAAAAAGCAGCCGCAGGCGAAATGCTCCTTGCCGTCTGCAAGGAAAGCACTCTTGCCAATCCCGTGGAAATCGGCAGCTACCGTGGCTTTAGAATGGAGGTTTATTATGATACGCTCAACACCCATTACTGCCTAAACCTTTGTGGGAAAGCAAAGCACAAGGTAGAATTAGGCAGCGATGCGCTCGGCAATCTGACCCGAATTGAAAATGAGCTTGCGAAAATCCCTATAAAATTGGAGGTTGCAAGGACAAAGCGGACGGAAACCATTGAACAGCTACAAACCGCAAAAGCGGAGGTTGAAAAGCCTTTTGCCTTTGAAGATGAGCTGCGGGAAAAGACGGAACGACTGAACGCTCTCAATATCGAGCTTAATCTGAATGAGAAAGACCGTTCCGTTATGGATACAGAGCCAGACCAGAGCGAGGAACAACCCGAAAGAAAATGTGCAAATCGAGAGAGATAATGCTGTTTGTATATTTGTAATGACCTTTTTGGGGCAGTATAATAGGTACAAGAAGTATTAAAATCGGAGGTGAAAACCGTGCTTGATAATTTCAAATTTGAAACCTTTGTCGATGCGCACAGCAATATTTTCGAGGAGTATCTAAGCTCCGTTATATCCAAGCTGAGAGAAACCAATTCCGAATACCGTTCCATAGAGGAAAAGATAGAGAGCCTTTACAGGCAGTATCCGAAAGTAATGGCGGTGTTCGATACGGAGAAATCAAGCGATTTATCCGAGCAGGAATGTACGGCGCTGATAGAAATTCTGGAGCTTCGGGCGAGGCTCTGCGATATGCAGCAGGAAGCAATTTATTTCCGAGGCTGCTATGACAGCGTGGGTTATCTGAAAAAGGCAGGCATTTTATAACCGAGAACGGCGGCATTGGCAAAAAGCTGATGCCGCTTTTACATAGCCGAGTGGTTTTCACTTAACGAAAATCACTCGGCTTTTTCTATTTCTGGAGGTGATTTGATTGAATGAGAAGCAGCAGACCCTATGTGCAGCTTGACCCTGCGGTTATCGAACAGGCACGGCAAATGGACTTGCTCTCCTATCTCAGAGCTTATGAGCCGAACAATCTGGTGCGTGTCGGCGGCAGCGTTTACTGTACCAGAGAACACGACAGCTTAAAAATTTCTAACGGCAAATGGTTTTGGTGGTCGAGAGGTATCGGCGGCGTTTCCGCCCTTGACTATCTTATCAAGGTCAAAGATTACGGATTTGTTGAAGCTGTCGAAGCTCTGACAGGCGGTGCGGTTGAATGGACGCCGCCGCAAACGCCGAAAAAAGACGAGTCGAAAGTTCTGCTATTGCCGCCGAAAAACAAGGATTGCAACCGAGTAATGCAGTATCTTTTCGGGCGTGGTATAGATTATCAGCTCATACAGGAGTGCATTGCAGACGGTACGATTTACGAAAGCGCCGATTATCACAATGCCGTTTTTGTGGGCAAGGATAAAAGCGGAATGCCAAAGTATGCCGCCCTACGAAGTACGCTTGGCAGTCCCTTTAAGCAGGACGCTTCGGGAAGTGACAAGCGATATTCGTTCCGACTGCTTGCAAAAGAGCCGATAAACACGGTGCATTTATTTGAAGCAGCCATTGATTTACTGTCCTATGCGACCTACCTTAAATGCGAGAGCAAGGACTATCGGACACAAAATCTGCTCTCTTTGTCGGGTGTATATCAGCCCAAAAAGGAGCTGAGCGAGAGCAAAGTCCCCATTGCGCTGTCCACTTATCTTAAAGAAAATCCGCAGGTCAAGACCGTTGTTTTGCATCTTGACAATGACAAAACAGGCAGGCTGTGTACTGCCGCCTTAACCGAATTACTGAAAAAGGACTATGAAATCGTTGATTCTCCGCCGCCTGTCGGCAAGGATGTCAACGATTTTTTAATGTCCTATCTGGGGCTTTCAAGGCAAAAGCCCGTCCGTGAAAGGAGTGATGTCCGTTGATTGTGCAGCAGGTTTTCTGAAAAACGACAACCAAACCGACCCTAAATTTAAGAACGAAAGTGAGGAAATGACGATTGAAAAACTATGATGTGACCCTTACCGCCCACTATGAAAAGACCATTTCCGTTTGCGCCGACAGCCCCGAACAGGCAGCGGAGAAAGTCAAAATCATTCTCTTTGATACCGACCTTATTGAGTTTTCCGATGAGGATTTTGTCTGCGGCGAAGCCGATATTACCGAGCACAGCAAGGACGGTCTTGACGATACCGATGAGGAAGAATTGTCCGAAGAAGATGATTGTTCGGACTGTCCGTACTTCTGCCCCGTGTGCGGAGAATGTCTGTATGAGGACGAGTGTGAAGAATGATATGTCTTACCAAGCACTGAATTTGGCTAACCAAATTCGCTTGTTAGGGGGCTGCCCCTAATACCCCGTGAAAACAGAAAGGAGTTTGAGAATGAGTGAGTTTATATTTTTCATCATCGGCATAATGCTCGGCGGGCTGACGGGCGTTGCGATTATGTGCTGCTTGCAGATAAACCGTCTGTCCGAGAGAGAGGAAGTGAAAAATGCGAAAACGAAATGTGCAGATACTTTTCCGTCTGACTGAGGAAGAAGCCGAGCAGCTTAACGAGCTTGTGCGAAAATCGGGTCGCTCAAAAGAAGCATTCCTCAGAGAAACGGTAAAGGGCTACCGCCTGTGCGAGAAGCCCGACCCAGAGTTCTATAAAATGATGCGAGAGCTGTCGGCTATCGGCAACCGTATCAATCAGCTTGCGGTCAAGGCAAACGCCCTCGGCTTTATCGACACGCCGATGCTCCGAGAGGAAGCAAGGAAGTGGCACGAGTTTCAAATCGAAATCCGCAAAAGGTATCTGCTGCCCCGCAAGGTATCCTAATGGCGGTCTGCGAGATATGGGATGTGCGTGGCAGGCTCGACCACCCGATTGACTACGCAGAAAATCCCGAAAAAACCGCCAATCCCAAATACACCGAAGCTGATTTACAGGCGATGGTCGATGTAATGGAGTACGCCACCAATAAGGATAAGACCGAACAGCGTTTCTTTGTCACGGGCGTAAACTGCGACCCGACTACCGCAAGAGATGAAATGATGATTTCCAAAGCCCAATGGAACGACAGGAGCAAGATTGTCTGTTATCACGGCTTCCAGAGCTTCAAGTCTGGCGAGGTCACGCCAGAGCAGGCGCACGAGGTCGGGGTCAGACTTGCCGAGAAAATGTGGGGCGACAGATTTCAAGTCATTGTTGCCACCCACCTCAGCACCGAGTGCCTGCATAACCACTTTGTAGTAAACTCCGTTTCCTTTGCGGACGGCAAGCACTATCACGACAACAAAGCAAATTTACGGCTGCTTCGTCATCACTCCGATGAGCTTTGCCGTGAGTATGCTCTGTCCGTTATTGAACACCCAAGCGGCAGGAAAAAGCCCTATGCGCTTTATCAAGCGGAAAAACAAGGACGCCCCACAAGAGATAATGTTGCAAGGCAGGCAGTTGATGAAGCCATTGCACAGTCCTACACGCTGAAAGACTTTGACCGCATTATGGCGGAGATGGGCTACCGTGTGAGCTTTGACCCTAATCGCAAGTATTGGACGATTATCGGAAAGGGCTGGCAAAGACCGAAGCGGCTCTATAAGCTCGGAGAGGATTATACCAACGACAAAATAACGGAGCGTATCAGTCAAAATTCCTATGCCGTAAGGCTTGACCGATTTACCGACCCACCGAGGCAGGTCAAGGTCTATCGGGTCAAGGGGTCACTTTCGGATATTAAGAAAATCGGCGGCTTGCGTGGACTTTATCTCCATTACTGCTACAAGCTCGGTATCCTGCCGAAGAACAAAAAACAGAATTATGCTCGGCTTCATTATCTGCCAAAGGACGACCTTATGAAAATGGAAGCCATAGCAAAAGAAACAAGGCTGCTTTGTCGAAATCACATTGATACGGCACAGCAGCTTTTGTCATACAAAGGCTCGTTGGAAACGGAAATGTCCGCCTTGCTTGAAAAGCGCAAGGAGCTTTACTCCAAATCCCGTTCCGCAAAGGACGAGGACGCAAAATCACAGGTCAAGGCAGAGCTATCCGATATTTCCAAACGCCTCAGTATTCTGCGAAAGGAGGTCAAACTTTGCGAGGGTATCGCCGCCCGTAGCGACACCCTCAAAGAAAAACTCGCAGCGATACGGGCAGATGAACAAGAACAGCAAAGAAAGGAGCTGACAAAGAATGAACACAGGCGGCGAAGCGGCAGAACAAATCGTCCGAATGAGCTTGGAGGGCTTTGAGGTCGCTGCAAAAATCACAGGCGCAGGAGCGAAAAACATCGCCATCCTGCTGTATTCCATTCTGAAAGAAGAAAAGAAAACCAAAGGCAAGGCACGGCTTTCCTCAATGCTTCGCTCTGGAAAAGAGCTGAAGGTCTTTACCGTGAAAAATGACGACCTCAAAACATTCACGCAGGAAGCCAAAAAGTACGGCGTTCTTTATTGCGTCCTTGCAGACCGCAAGAATAACGACCCTAATGCAGAGGTAGATGTTATCGCCCGTGCGGAGGATGCATCGAAAATCAGCCGTATCGTGGAACGCTTCCACCTTGCGTCGGTGGACACCGCTTCTATCGTAACCGAAGCGGAGAAATCCAAAGACGAAAAGAACGGACAGCCAGAGCCAGAAATCACAACACCCGAAAAAGCAGAAAAGGACAAGCTGCTTGATGAGCTTATGGGTAAGCCTGTCGGCAAGGAGGAAAACGCCCCAAACCCCTCGGTGGCAAAGACCGAAAAATCCCCTCAGTCCGAGCCTATCTCAGAGAAGCAAAGCAAATCCGCAGAGGGGGCTACTATGACTAAAGAGAAACCTTCTGTCAAAGAGGAACTGCGGAAAATCAAGGAGAGCCGCAAAGAACAGGAAGCGGACAAAGGCACTTCCGCCCTGGACAAAAGCGGAGCTTACGACAGGGCTAAATGTGCCAACGGCAAGACCGAACACAAGCAGCCTCAGAGAAAAAAGAAACACAAAAAATCCAAAGAAGCGAGGTAAACAAGTATGAGTATCTATGATGTATTCAGCGGCGGCAGCAAGCCGTTTGACAAAGAACAATGGGCTGCCCAGAAGCAGGCACAGCGCAAAGAAGCCTATGAGCTGATTGACAACACCTGCTCCGAAATGATGATTAGCGGCGACAGCTTCCGTCAGTATCTTGATGTGCAGGGACGGTTTGACCGCTATTCCGTAAACAATGCAATTCTGGTATCGGCGCAGATGCCAGAAGCAACGCAGCTCAAAGAAAAAGCCGCTTGGAAGCAGAGCCGTGTCTATGTAAATAAGGACGCACAGAAAGTCGTTATCCTTGAGCCGAGCAAGGAATACACCCGTGGGGACGGCTCTAAGGCGGTCGGCTACAACGCAAAAGAGGTCTATGACATTTCCGAAACCTCTGCAAAGGACAGACAGGAAGCACAGGAAAAGAAACCTATGCGTGAGCTTGTGTCGGCACTCATTGACGCAAGCCCTGTGCCTTTTGTACCTGTTGCAGACCTTGAAATGCCTGCCTACTACGACAGCGAACAGCAGAGCATTTTTATCCGCACGGGTCTTAACGAGGAACAGCTTTTCGTGAGTATGGCAAAGGAAGTATCAGCGGCGGTCTTTGACTTTAAGCATAACGAAAGCCGAGAAGCGTCCGAGTTCAAATCCTACTGCGTGGCGTATATGGTAAGCTCCCGCTACGGCGTTGATACCAGAGGTTTTAATTTCTCCAGACTTCCGAAAGAGCTTGCGGAAACGGATACGCAGGCTTTCAAGGGAGAGCTTGGCTCAATGCGTGATGTTCTGGGCGAAATCCAGAGCGAAATGTATAAGAGTATGGAGAAAAACAAGCCTGCCAAAAGCAAGGAACAGGAACGATAAACGGAGGTACAGCCTATGAGAGAAGAACGATACCATATCGCACTTGATAAGTACGATAAAAATATCGTTATCAAT
>OGFD01001666.1_pt1 | contig 10070 bp, 10 predicted proteins | sample 1570851 | NCBI WGS metagenome assembly OGFD01 (sample SAMEA2582077, study PRJEB24529) | metagenome | biome: Human gut stool | place: China | collected 2011
AGAGAAGAAAGCCAGAGCAAGAGCCGGCAGCATTCCCTTTGCAACTTTAATCGGATTGAATCCTTTAAACATCAGGAAGGCAGGGATCACGATGAACATCTGGATTAAGTTCGCGGAAATAACCAATGCGAAGTAAGTTCCCAAACCGCCTAAGCTGACGCCATGGCTGACTTCCTGAGCCAGTGAAGCGACGAAAGCAAAGATACCGATCGGCAAAACGACGATAAGCCAATTGACAAGCGTAATGAGAACATCCTGAGACGCTTTAAAGAATGTGATCATGAGATCCTGATTCTTAGAGTCTCTCGGCATCTTTGCAATGGCAATACCGACAGCTGCAGCGATGAGAAGTACAGAAAGAACGTTCGCTGTTTGGAACGGCGTAATGAAATTATCGGGGACAATGCTTTCCACGTAATCCAAATAAGAATGACTTCCTAATTTATTAGAGATATCAGGAGCCGTTCCAGTGACGGCCACGTTCGCCGGTGTAAAAAGCACGTATAAAGAGGCGGCCACGCAAGCGGCAAGAATCGTTGTTGAAAGCGTATAAAAAATCGTGTGTCTGAAAATCTTCGCCGATTTATTGTTCTGAGACAAAGTCGACAAAGAGGAAATAATGGACACGCAAATGATCGGAATACTTAACAACTTGAATAATCTAATGAAAACGGTGCTAATGAACTGCACAACGATCATTAAATAATGGTTTTCCCAGATTCCGGCCAAAATGCCTAGAGCAATTGCCAAAAAGTAGGCAACAACCACGCCAACGAAGCCTTTCTGCATCCCGGCAGCTAAGATTTTTTTATCCACGATGAATCCTTATGTGTGTTTTTGTAACAGGATATACCAGACTTGAAACAAAAATTCCCGCTTCGGTTCTTTATTTCCGAAAGCGGGAACTCTGGTTATGGAGAAGGCTTCAGATTATTTCAACCAAGGAGTTTTTTCTTCGAGGATGATGGCGTCTCCGGCAGTAAATTCCTGCAGGCTTCCGCTCTTTGTCTGAATGCAGATGAATTTGATACCTTCGTAGCGCACCAGTGCGTTGATCAGGGAGTGTACGGTACGACCGAATTTCAGGTCACCGCACAGACCGATGGTAAAATGATTCAGATCGCCGTGGAGGCTGCGGATGGTCTGTAGGTCCGTCAGGGTCTGGGTGGGATGCTGATGGCCGCCGTCACCGGCATTGATCACGGGGATCAGGGATTTCTCTGCAGCTACCATGGGAGCACCTTCCTTGGGATGGCGCATAGCGCAGATGTCCGCATAACAGGAGATGATGCGGATGGTATCGGATACACTTTCTCCCTTAGAAGCAGAAGAGGAAGCTGCATCGGAGAAGCCGATGACTCTGCCGCCTAAACGGGTCATGGCGGATTCAAAGCTTAAACGTGTGCGGGTGCTGGGCTCGTAGAAGCAGGTGGCGAGGATCTTGCCGTCACATTTGTGGGCGTATTTGGCGGGATCCTTCTCAATGTCGTCTGCCAGAGCGAACAGCTTGTCCAGTTCCTCAACAGAGAAGTCAAGTGGGTTCATCAAGTGTCTCATTTTTTTCATTTCCTCATTTCTGCGCTGCTATTTTCGACACAGTGACCGTACGGAATAGGGGAATCCGTGCCCACTTGTGTATGCGACATCATAAGAATACAGCGCTTTTCTTATGATGCGGGGAGAAACAGGGTCCGCAGGAAGCGGACTGCTCATACCCTGACCAGAAAAAAGTCGAAGAGGAAAAACTCTTCGACTTTAAAATTACTGTTGATAAGATAACAGATCCGTTACGGGTTTCCGTTTGGGAGCAACGGGTGCTTCTGCGGGATAACCGATGGGGATCAGTGCGATCAGGTCCTGATTTTCAGGAATCTCAAGGAGATCAGCAGCTTCCTGCTGATCGAAAATACCCATGATCACGGTGCCAAGGCCCTGCTCGTAAGCAGCCAGGCAAAAGGCTTCGCTGGCAACACCGGCATCGAACATCTGCCATGCATCGCCTCTGGCGGTAGTGAAGGAGCCGTCTCTCTCGAAACCGCTTCTGCCCTTTATCACGGTTACTGCAACGACCATGGGAGCGTTCTCCATGATCTTGCCATTACCCGGGAAGGAGGAAGTACATGCTGCCAGTTTCGCTTTCTTTTCGCCTTCCACAGCGATATAACGAACGATTTGCGTATGCTTCCAGCTGGGAGCATAAGAAGCTGTCTCTACGATCTGAGCCAGAAGCTCATGAGATACCGGCTGATCCGTGTACTGACGGATACTTCTGCGGCCTGTGATACATTCTTTTGCGGTCATTGTTTATCCTCCTGTTTTTTTGCATTTGTAATATAATAGCATTTCTGAAGGGTAGAATCAAGCAGGAAAGAGTGAAAAAATATAGAAAATTTGTGTGGATATGACAGAAAGGTTTTGCATTCCCGGATAGGATATCATATAATGAGGCAAAGAGAACTATATCGATGAAGCCGGTTGTGTAAAAGACGGTTCTACTGTACGTTACAGCGGCTGTGGAATACCGGACCAGGCAATAAAAGGAGGGCACTATGTCAGTAGAATTTGTGGAAAAGAAGCGCTGGTTATTTTTAGGATTACCTTTTACTTTTACCAGGTATGTGATCAAAGAGGATATGATCACTGTGGATACAGGTGTGTTCACCAAGGTAGAGAATGACTGCTATATGTACAAGGTACAGGATGTGGAGCATACGGCAAGTATCTGGGAGAGAATGGTAGGACTTGGCACCATTGTCTGCTATACCGGTGATACTACGCATCCCAAACTGTTGATCGAGCATATCCGCAACTCCAAAGCGATCAAGGAATTTATTTTGAAGGAGTCGGAAGAAGCCAGATTGAAGCGCAGAACCGTGAACATGCTGGATATCGGTTCCGGAGAGATCGGGGATATTGACGATTTACAGTAATATTGAGAAACAAGTATACATGTGTAAAGTATACATGTGTATAAGAGACGGGGCTTTCCGGGGCCCTGTTTTTTCGGGAGAAGAGATTTATGGAACTTGATATGACGAAGGGCAGTCCTTCTAAGCTGATTACAAAATTTATCATTCCTATTATCATAGGTAATATTTTCCAACAGTTATACAGTATGGTGGATACCATTATCGTGGGTCGGTTCGTAGGTGTGGATGCATTGGCGGCAGTAGGAGCCACCGGGTCGGTAAGCTTCCTGATCCTGGGATTTACCCAGGGACTGACCACCGGATTTACTGTGCTGACGGCACAACGCTTCGGAGCCGGGGACCGGGAGGGTATGCGCAAAAGTATCGGAAGCGCAGCCATCCTGTCGGTGATCGTGACAATCGTGATGACGGCAGTCAGTATGGCCAGCATGGACAGGCTGCTTCGGGTGATGAATACTCCGGAAGATATTTTTGATATGACGAAGGAATATATTATGATCATCTGTGCGGGAATTGCCTGCAATGTATTGTATAACCTGTTGTCCAGTATCCTGCGTGCCATCGGCAACAGTGTGGTGCCGTTAGTATTGCTGGTGATCGCTTCGGTGACGAATATTGTCTTGGATTATGTACTGATCGTTTACGGTCATATGGGAGTGGGCGGTGCAGCTTATGCTACCATCATTTCTCAGGGATTGTCCGGTGTACTGTGTCTGATTTATATTATTAAGAGAGTACCTACACTGCATATCCGTCCGGAGCATTGCAGACTGGAAAGTCAGTGTGTGAAAAATCAGCTGACCGTGGGAATTCCCATGGCACTGCAGTTTTCCATTACAGCTATCGGTACTATTCTGGTACAGGCAGCACTGAATCTGCTGGGTTCTACCGTGGTGGCATCTTATTCTGTGTCCTGCAAGGTGGAACAGCTGGTGACACAGCCCTTTGCTGCAATGGGTGTGACTATGGCAACTTACTGTGCGCAGAACCGCGGCATCAATGATCTGAACCGGATTCGTAAGGGCGTGAAAGCTGCCAATATCATGTCCGGTGTCTATGCGGTGCTTGTCTACGGACTGGTATATATAGCACTTCCTTATATTGTACCGCTGTTCATCTCCGAACAGGTTGAGATGGTATGTGGATATGCCAGAACGTATATTACGATCTGCGGCATGTTCTTCATTCCGCTGGGAATGATATTTATCTTCCGAAATGCGCTGCAGGGCTGTGGCTTCGGCTTCATGCCCATGATGGGCGGTGTGGTGGAATTGTTGAGCCGTGGTATCGTGGCTTTTGCGGCAGCGCATCTGATGAGTTATGTGGGTGTGTGCTTTGCCAATGCCTCAGCCTGGCTGACCGCAGGTATTTTCCTCTGGATCGCTTATCATTTCCTTATGAAGAAGATGGTGAGGGACAAAAAGGGTCATGAGGAACGGATGCTGGCAGAAGCAATGCAGTAATGCAGTAAAACGGCTCAGGGCAGGATCTTTTCAAAAAACAGTCCTGCCAGGAACCACCAGGGAGCATAGTCCAGCCGGATGATCCGGTGGATGTGGAAACGGCTTTTACCGTAATCCCAGGGGCAGAGACCATGCTTCCACAATAGGCGCCCACTGAGATATTCCACGGTGAAGATCATAGCCATATAGAACAGCCCGCGCCCGGGACGACTGATATTCAGGTGCTCAAAAAGCCGTTTGAAGGGTGCAAGCAGGCAGGCGGAGCCGTAGATAGGGAACATCCACAGGGAAGTATTACCGGTAAGACGCAGATCCCTGCGCCGAAGGGAGTGCAGCGCTGTGAACAGGATTTCCATGCACCAGCCGCACAGCCCGCACAGGAGAAAGCTCCTGCCGAAGGTTTTAAAAGAGTTTGCGAAGGATTTTGTCATTTTCATGGACATAGTATATGAAATTTTCAGCATATGATACGGGAGAGATTGCTATGAACTATCAGGAAGCAATGGAATATATGGAAAAAGTGGGAACCTACGGCATCGTTCCGGGGCTGGACAGCATCCGGGAACTGTGCAGAAGACTGGGAAATCCGCAGGATGAATTAAAATTTGTGCATATTGCGGGAACCAACGGAAAAGGATCCACACTTGCCTATATTTCCAGCATCTTACAGGCGGCCGGATACCGTGTGGGAAAATATATATCACCTGTTATTATTGAATATTGTGAAAAAATCCAGATCGGAAAGCAGAAGATCACGCATAAGGATCTGTGTGAAGGACTGGAGATCATAAAAAAGCATTGTGCTGCTATGGTAAGTGACGGCTTCCATCATCCGACGCCTTTTGAGATTGAGACAGCGCTGGCTTTTTGGTATTTCCGGGAAAAACAGTGTGATATCGTCGTACTGGAGACCGGTATGGGCGGCAGGGAGGATGCTACAAATCTGATCACGACCACGCAGGTGGCGGTACTGGCTTCCATCGGTATGGATCATATGAAATTCTTAGGGAACAGTCTGGAGGAGATCGCAGCACACAAGACCGGAATCTGTAAGCCGGGATGTCAGGTGGTCTCCATGTGGCAAAAGGAAGCGGCACAAAAGGTTGTGGAGCAGACGGCGGCAGCGCTTGGCTGCATGCTGACCATCGCAGATGTGGCAAATGCAAAGCATGTGAAATACGGACTGAAAAAGCAGACCTTCGATTATGGAAATTATAAAAAGCTGGAGATCACCCTTGCGGGGAAATTCCAGGTAGCAAATGCTGTGCTGGCGGTAGAAGCGGTGCAGGCTCTGGGAAAATGCGGCTATGAGATCAAAGAGAGCGCTGTCCGGAAGGGCCTGCAGGAGACGACCTGGATCGGACGGCTGCAAATACTGGAAGAACACCCGTTATTTATAGTGGACGGCGCGCATAACGAGGATGCAGCCGCAAAACTTGCGGATTCCATAGAATTCTATTTTACAAACAAAAGAATTATCTATATAATGGGAATGTTAAAGGACAAGGAAGTGGACCGCGTGATCGCGCTGACGGAGAAGTATGCGGATCAGATTCTCACGGTGACACCTCCGGACAATCCCAGAGCCATGCATGCTTATGATCTGGCAACGGAGGTGGCAAAGGTACACCCCAATGTGACGGCGGTGGACAGCCTGGAAGAGGCAGTGGAGCTTAGTCACCTGCTGGCAGGACGGGATGATGTGATATTGTGCTTCGGCTCTCTCTCTTATCTGGGAAGAATCCTGAAGCTCATGGAGAAGAGACAGACAGCAGGGAATAAACGGAAAGCGAAGCGGTGAAAATGGTAGATCAGAAGAAAGTACAGGAAGCAATAAAGCTTTTACTGGAAGGAATCGGGGAAGATACCGATAGAGAAGGACTGAAGGAGACACCGGAGCGGATCGGCAGGATGTATGAAGAGATCTGCGGCGGTATGGATCAGGATGCGGGAGAGCATCTGTCGAAGGTCTTCTCCGTAGACAATAACGAGATGGTACTGGAGAAGGATATTACCTTCTATTCTATGTGCGAGCATCATCTGATGCCTTTTTACGGCAAAGCTCATGTTGCGTATATCCCCGATGGCAAGGTTGTGGGTCTGAGTAAGCTTGCCAGGACTGTGGAGGTATATGCCAGAAGATTACAGATCCAGGAGCGGATGACGGCGCAGATCGCCGATGATATCATGAAATATCTGGCACCTCAGGGAGTTATGGTAATGTTGGAAGCAGAGCATATGTGCATGACCATGCGCGGGATCAAAAAGCCCGGCAGCCAGACCATTACCATGGTGACAAGGGGAGTCTTTGCGGAGAATAAGGAATTGCAGGACAGATTCTTACAGCTGGTGAACCGATAGAAATTATGAAGACCGGAGGAAGCTGCGGAAAGACCGGATCGAAATGGGGGAACTCCTGTGGACAGAATTGATAAAATATTAAATCATGATTTATTTTTATACCATTTAGGAAAGAATAATGCGGCAGAAGCAGACAGACGCTTCTGCCGTCATAGTATGGTACATTTTCTGGATGTGGCCAGGATCGGGACGATCATAGCTCTGGAGGAAGGACTGGAACTGGACCGGGAGTGGATCTATGCGGCGGCATTGCTCCATGATTGCGGGAAGCATGAACAGTACGAGAACGGCACGCCTCATGAGCAGGCCAGTGCCCGGATCGCACCGGAGATCCTTAAGGACTGTGGGTTTGACGATAAAGAAACGGATGTTATTGTAACTGCAATCTCACGGCACAGAGATCCCGAGGCCGCGAAAGAGAAGAACCTAAACGGCGTTCTTTACCGGGCGGACAAGGCAAGCCGTGCCTGCTTCGCCTGCGATGCGGAGAAGGATTGCAACTGGAAAGACGGCAAGAAGAACCTGGCGATCAGGTACTGAGTGCAACAGGCTGAACCGAGAAATTCGCAAAGCTGTGCCCGGTAGGGGAACATATCCGAACAAAAAATAATACAAACATGAGGGAGAAAACAAATGAAGATTGGCAACAGAGAGTTTCAGACCAAAGGACATACTTATGTAATGGGGATCCTGAATGTGACCCCGGATTCTTTTTCCGACGGAGGAAAGTGGAATGACAGAGACCGGGCATTGAAGCATGTGGAAGAAATGATCGCTGAGGGGATGGATATTGTGGATATCGGCGGAGAATCCACCAGACCGTGGGGTTATACCCTGTTATCTGATGAGGAGGAGATTGCCAGAGTCGTACCCATGATCGAGTCGGTGAAGGCAAATTTTGACATTCCCATTTCCCTGGACACCTACAAAAGCGGTGTGGCAGAGGCGGGAATCCGTGCGGGGGCGAATCTCATCAATGATATCTGGGGCTTGAAATATGATAATCGTATGGCAGAGGTCATTGCGAAGAGCGGTCTGCCCTGTTGTCTGATGCATAACCGTAAAGAAGCGGATTATCGGGATTTCATGCAGGATGTGGCAGCGGATCTGGCGGACACGATCCATTTGGCGGAAGCGGCAGGCATCGCGGATGAGAAGATCATCTTAGACCCCGGGGTGGGCTTCGGCAAGACCTATGAGAACAATCTGGAGATCATCAACTGTCTGGAAGAACTGAATATGTTCGGTTATCCGTTGCTTTTAGGATGCAGCCGCAAATCCGTGATCGGACTGACACTGGATCTGCCGGTGACGGAGAGAGTGGAGGGAACGCTGGTGACTACCATGTTCGGCGTCCAAAAGGGATGTATGTTTGTCCGGGTGCATGATGTGAAAGAAAATGTCCGCACCATTAAAATGTGTGAGGCTATTTTAAACAGTGGAAAATAAAAAGCTCTGAAAAGGTATCGGGAAAGGCGGAGTCAGCAAATGAGAAATGAGAATCGGAAAGATCAGATCCGTATCGAAGAACTGGAAGTATATGCGCATCACGGCGTATATCCGGAAGAAAATGAAAAAGGACAGCATTTTTACGTGAATGCCACCCTGTATACAAACACCCGCCCGGCGGGAATAGCGGATGATCTGCGCCTTTCCACCAATTACGGAGAGGTCTGCCAGTTTATTACGGAGTTTATGCAGCAGCATACCTTTCAGCTGATCGAAACGGTGGTGGAGTGGACTGCCTATGAGGTATTGCAGCATTTCCCGCTGGTACAGGGACTGGATCTGGAGATCCGTAAACCTGAAGCGCCGATTCCACTGCCCTTTGGCAGCGTGTCTGTGGCAATCCACAGGGAATGGCATGAGGCCTATATTGCCGTAGGTTCCAATATGGGAGACAGCAGAGAGCATATCGCGAAGGCACTGGGCCAGCTGGAGAAGCATAAGGACATACAGGTCACGAAAGTATCGGGACTGCTGGAGACATTGCCTTACGGCGGTGTGGAACAGGACAATTTTGTAAACGGAATGTTTGAGATCCGGACATTGCTGACACCGGAAGAACTGTTGCGGGAACTGCATAAGATCGAGGCCTCGGAAGGACGGGAACGGAAGATCCACTGGGGCCCCCGGACACTGGATCTGGATATTATTTTCTATGATGACTTGATCTACAGCTCCGAGGATCTGGTGATCCCGCATGTAGATATGGAGAACCGTTATTTTGTACTGAAGCCATTAAGTGAGCTGGCACCGAATTTCCGTCATCCCATTACTCACAAGACCGTAGCACAGATACTGGCGGAGCTTCCCGTGGATCTCACGGAAGGAAGCGAAGCGTAAAGCGGGCACAGAGACCAATGAACAAACCGGTCACCAGACCGCTGAGAAGCAAAAACGGCAGATAGACAAGCACGGCGGGAACGGAAGTCAGCAGAAACGCCACTCCAATCTGCCCCAGATTGTGAAAAACAGCACCTGTCATGCTTGCGAGGAACAGGTAATTCCCATGCAACAGCAGCTTCACAAGCAACATGGCAAACAGGCAGAGTATACCGCCGGACAGGCTGTACAGGAGACTCATGGCCTGCCCGAAGAACATGGTCGCTAAAAGGATCCGCACCAGAAGCACGAAAAAGGCGTCTTTTGCGGAATATTTCCATAGAACAACAAGCGTTATTATATTGGAAAGCCCCAGCTTGATGCCCGGGATCGGGACAATGGGGGGCAGAGCACTTTCCACGGCATACAGCGCCAGTGCAATGGCCGCCAACAGAGAAAGCGTCGTCAGTTTTCTGGTAGTTACAGGTGGTTTCATAAAAATCTCCGTGTTTTCGTAATTCGTAAATGGTCCGGTGGTTTGGTACCGTGCATTTTGGTACGCTGTGCAGGCAAAAATGGTATTCTGTCAGTAGGTCACGCCGTCCGGAACCGGTGCAGTGTCATCTGGAACGGAAACCTCTTCTCTGACCCGGATCACCAACCGATTGGGCAGACAGGTGATGGGGAGCAGGGAGGTGCTGATAAATCCCTGATGCACGCAGATCTGATCCGGACAGGACGCAGAGACGATGGCAATGCTGCCCGGACGGACACAGACGGTATTCGTGGCACCGGCATTCCCGGAGACCTCAAAGGTATATTCGGCGGTCACCGTATCCAGACGGATGGTCTGCAATAATTCGCCGTTCTGATAGAGATCGGCATAGAGAGCCTGACCGTTTTCTACGGAACTGTGCGAGACTACATAGATCCGCACTACGCAAAGGACAGCTATTACAAGCAGAGCGGTGGTAAGGAGAACTGCTTTTTT